>OLGX01000317.1_pt1 | contig 20017 bp, 14 predicted proteins | sample 1609451 | NCBI WGS metagenome assembly OLGX01 (sample SAMN05416834, study PRJEB24817) | seawater metagenome | isolation source: Sea water | place: Canada:Atlantic | collected 2013-07
TGGTATTGGTAAATTTGGTGATGCTTTTAAAAATGCTCAGGCGTTTGTGATCAAGCGCTTTGATCGTGCAGGTGATCAAGCCGTACATATTGAAGATTTTGCGCAAGTGTTTGGCGTCTATCCTCAAGATAAATACAAAAAAGCGAGTATGCGCAATATTGCTCAGGTTATCGGCATCGAAGGTCAAGACGAGGACATCGCAGAATTTACACGCAGATTGGTGTTCAATACGTTAATTGGTAATGCCGATATGCATTTGAAGAATTGGTCTGTGATTTACAAAGACAAGCGCACCGCATCGATTGCGCCTGCTTATGATTTTGTCTCGACTATTCCTTATATCCCCGATGATAGTGCATCGCTGAAGGTGAGCCGTAGCAAGAAATTCAGTGATTTCACGCTGGATGAGCTGTCACACTTAGCGGCTAAAGCCATGTTGCCAGAAAAATTGGTGTTAGATACTGCAAAGCAAACTGTAGCAGGCTTCCATGAGGTATGGGCGAAAGAAAAAGCGCATTTACCCCTTACTAAGTCAGTGATTGAAGCCATCGAAACGCACTTACGAAGCATACCGCTACGCTAAATTCCTAGTAGCTAGAGCGTGCATATCTATAAAGATGGTTTAACTTAATGCGATTTTACGGCGCTTTTCGCCGTAAACTGGAAATTTGGTAAACTGCACAATGATACCGGTGTCATGATAAGGCTGATCTTCTGAACAAATCATGCATCTTTCTGACCATCAACAAGTGATGAATCAGGCGATGATAGCTTTACATTGATTTTCAGGAGAATGCAGATGACAGCAGTAGCGCACCAGGTAACCCCTTTTCTAACATCTTACGAAGTGATGGCTCGTTACCACATTAGCTATACGACGCTCTGGCGAAGAATAAAAGATGACAGCTTGCCGCAACCTCGTATCAACCGAAATACACGAAATAAGCTTTGGCACATTGAAGACTTGGAAGAGTATGAGAAGAAAGAGGACTGAGCCTCTTTCTGTTATTGTCCGAAACGCCAGTTGAATGGAAAGCCTGTCGGCTCGATAATGGTTTCTAGTTGTTGATACCAAACGTCGTAAGCATGACGCATTTCATCTAGGTACTGATATTGGTTGTAGATAGCATCCAACCCTTTTTTGCTGTGGCCAATCATCAACTCGGCAACTTCTTGCGTCGTGATGGCAGACATTCGCGTTCGCATCGTTCTGCGAAGATCATGCATAGACCAGTGTTCCATCTCAATACCAAGCGATCTGCGAGCCCAGATTTTCACATTGTTAGGAATAGTGGTATCAAAGCCATTTGTGGCAAGCTCTTCTTGTCCGTTCGCGGGAAACAAGTAGGTTGATTTGCTCATCTGCATCGCCAGTTCAATCAGCTCAATAGCTGGCTTAATCAATGGCCGCATGATCGGCGCTCCAATTTTCTCACCTTGTTTGCGGATCTCTATGGGCACTGTCCACATTGCAGATTGCAAGTCAAAGTGATGCTTTTCAGCTTGAATGAGTTCGCCCTTGCGCCCTCCCAATAAGAGAAGCAGTTTTATGTAGATGCGATTCTTCTCAGTGATTTTTGACTCATGCAAATAGCGCCAAAGTATCCTGATTTCGTTGTCGTTTAGCACCCGAGTTCGTTTGCCTTTCTTACCGCCGACCTTTTTTGCAGTGATCCCAGCGGCAGCGTTAATTTCCAAAATCTGTTCATCTATCAGCCAGTCATAAAACTTATGCAGCACAGACACCAGGCGCTCTGTGTTTGAAGGGGACGACTCCGAAACCTCACGAAGACAGTTACGCAAGGATAATTCATTGATGTCAGTTAATGGGTACTTGCCAAGTCGGGGCAGCAAATATATTTCACTGCTGCGTTTTTGGTAGTGCCACGTTTTCTCCTTTAGCCCTTGCTTACCGGCAGAGTCTATCCAGTCTCGAAAAATCGATTCGAAGCTTTGATTAGCAGAATACTTAGCCCGTTCCTGCTGTAGGTAGAGCTTGGGGTTTCTGCCCTGATCGAGTACTGCCCTTAACCTATCCAGCTCATTCCTGGCTTCAGCAAGCTTCATAAGTGGGTAAGTACCTATGTCTACCCGCTGTTGCTTGCCATCGAAACGATAACGAAACTGAAAAACAATTTTGCCCTTGGGCGATACCCGAGCACTTAGCCCATCTCGGTCGGCTTTTACTACGGTTTCTTTTGCTTCTTTATTTAACCTGGCATCGAGCCAGCTAACTGATAACGCCATGTTATAAGCCCAGCCCTAGTTTGGATTTTAATGATTGTTTACGTGATTCTGCTTTGGGTTCTGGCGCTGTACTCATGGAAGTAACGTCACCATCTGGTGCATGGTCATCAACCGGTACAGATGTCGTGGATAGATTGGGTTGGCTCATGTGAATTAACCCAAAGGTGGCCAGCATCCGCAGACGCTCAGCGCGTTCCCGTGGTGGCGTCTTTTCCAATTCTTTGAGCAGTTCAGGGTGGCTCCCTGGGGGAATGTTGACCACAACTCTCATAATCATGCCCCATAAAACCAGAAGCCTCGGACGTTCGCCAAAACAGATTGTTCCGGCACGATGATCTTGCTTCGTGAAAAAATCTCCTTGGCCGCTTCCTTATAAGCCATGGCTCCACCTCCGGCGATCAATACCAAGTCCGCATTGATGCTTTCGTCGCGCATGGATTGGCGCATGGCTGTAAGAGCAACAGGCGCTACCTTTTTCATGGCAGCATTTAGATAAGGTGAAATATCGACCTTTTCTCCAAACAGCAGAACCTGCAAGTCGCCGGTTCTCATGGCTTTTTCAAGTCGATCCATTCCGACTTTGGCACCGTGATCTTCCGAAATCAGCTTATCAATGGTTTCCAGTAGCACGGACATTGCCTGAAGACTGGTTCCTGATGAGCTGTAGCGAATTTCTCCGGCCTCAAGGGCAACCCAGTCAACAGAAAAAAAGCCGGGATCTATGACGACGACGCGACCTTCTTCAATCAGGCCCAAATCTCCACCTGTTTGAACCAGATCCATATAGGCACCGGCAGGCTGCGGCAGCACTTTGACGTCATGAACGGTGATGCTGCGCTTAGGCGTCACTTGATGGACACCTTTTAAACGCTGCACAAGGTCAGACTTACGTTGTGGTTCATGAAACTGGGAAACCGGTAATCCAGTGACAACCAAATCGATGGATTCTGTTTCAGCCATTAACAAGGCGGCATGAAAAAGTGCCTTATAGGTTTTTGTGGTGGGATATTCCTGGTGAAGCTCTCGTTCCCAGCCTTGAAGGCGTCCAGCAGGAACACCAGCGGCCCAACGCTCATTATCGACAGAGACATACAAACAAGTTTCATCATCGCCTCCACCGATACGCTCCGGCATACGATCCGCTGGACCGGCACCCGCAGGTAGAATAATGGTTTTCGGTTCACTACCTGATTGGCCAATTGCCAGCTTCAGGTTTGAGTAACCGATATCTACGCCTAGTACAAACATACTTATCTCCTGTGCACTCAAAGTGCTCTAACGGTCTTCAATCAACCGCGCTGTTCACGCTTGGGCATTTCCAAGTGCTCTGGCGGTTCACTCAAATGTCATTATCAGGATTCGGTGCACTGGCGGTGGGCAGAAAGGTGACAAATCCTTTCATCTATCTGCCTATTGCATTTTCGCAAAAGTATGAGAATAGGCTCTGTTTGGCGGCGGATGACTGAGCCAAAAAAATCGAGACGCCAAACGTCGTTTGCATTCTGGCCTGAACTCGCCAAACGGTTTGTATCTTCATGACAATACGTCTTTTTAGGCATTTTTAAGTGAAATCGGGCTGTATCCCTTGTCAGGTATGGGGTTGCGCGAGTTGATTTATATCGAGACGCCAAACAGTGATTGTTACGGCAGTTTTACGTTTGGCGTTTCGATCCAAAAGCCAAACGGATAGTGGTTTTGTCTTTTGGGGTTAATTGGATGGGGAGATTGGTTTGGTAGAAATCGTCAATGAACAATGGAAAGCAGAGGTATCAGATTTACTTCAGCAAGAAACAGACAGGCTAAAAGCGCTGGCACGAGCTGAAGTTGATGACTTTTGGGTTACCCATTACAAGGTTCGCGAAAATGCGCCCTTTAAAGATTGGGGGCTGCTTGGTGTCCGTATCAGAGACTTTAAGTATGGCTTTGGCATTGAGTGGTACATCAACAGTTTTCACGGTCAACGAGGCAAACGCGTGGTCTTTAGCAAGGGACTGCGTATTTCAAAGACGAAGCTGAGATACTCATTTTTGGACTGCCAAGGTCTAGCCAAAGAATGGGAGTTAGCGCTGGCCATGGAAAAAGAAGATTTCTTCAGTGATATTCGACGCCAGGTTGATAAGCTCAACATGCTGCGTCGCAGAGTGAACGCTTATTGCTAAGTTGTAAATGGCTATAAATGGTTATATCATTCGGTTCTAACCTTAGGGGAGTAGTCTCTCAGTATTTACTGTAATAGCCGTCAACAGTCTCCGAACAGCAGTTCGTGGCGGTTATGTCCATACTTGGATTGACAAGACTTAAGGCAAATGGCGCTCTCGGGGTGGAGAGTCTCGTTTGCCTTTGTCTAAACCACCCCAAGGAAATACTCATGTCACATATACACATCGATATTACGAATAGCCGATTGGCACTTTTTGCCTTTGGCAATACTTGTAAGTCTTCTTTCGAAAAAAACATTAAGCAACTTCCAAACTGCATCTCCTTTGATAACAAAAACCATTTTACAAATGGGAGTGTCGTCTAATGTTAGTTGCTTCTTTAGCCATTTTAGGTGGTTTCATTCTATTGGTTTGGAGTGCTGACCGTTTCGTTGAAGGTGCTGCTGCTACTGCTAAACATGCGGGTATGCCATCTTTATTAATCGGAATGGTCATCGTTGGTTTTGGTACATCAGCCCCTGAAATGGTGGTCTCTGCAATGGCAGCCATAGACGGTAACCCAGATTTAGCTCTCGGTAATGCGCTAGGCTCAAATATTGTCAATACAGGTTTGATTCTAGGGTTAACTGCCATTATTACCCCAATATTGGTGCAATCAAAAATAGTAAGAAAAGAGATACCTTTATTATTGCTTATTAGTTCAGTACTTGGTTATCTCCTTTGGGATGGCTCGCTAACACGCCTGGAATCAATTCTTCTTTTGGTGGGGTTCTTTAGCTTAATTGGCTGGAGTATTTACTCTGCTATGAAAGGCAAAGGGGATAAATTAGAAAGTGAAATGGATCAAGAGCTGGTTGAGCACGATATGCCTATCAAAAAAGCTGTTTTTTGGCTGGTGATTGGTTTGGTACTTCTGATAGTGAGTTCTCGAGTACTCGTTTGGGGAGCTGTGAGTATCGCAGAGGCACTGGGTGTGAGTGATTTAATTATCGGCTTAACGATTGTTGCTTTGGGCACGTCGTTACCTGAATTAGCAGCATCCATTATTGCAGTTAGAAAAGGTGAGCATGATATCGCTATTGGCAATGTGGTGGGTTCTAACATGTTTAACTTACTCGCTGTCGTTGGTATCGCAGGCGTTATATCACCGATTACAGGTGTGTCTTCCGAGGTTATGTCTCGCGACTGGTTAGTTATGATGAGTTTGACAGTCGCCTTGCTATTTATGGCTTATGGATTTCGTGGCGCTGGACGGATCAACAGACTGGAAGGCACAGGTCTACTAATCGCATTTTGTGCTTACAACACTTGGTTAGTTTCGTCTGTAATTTAATAGCAATATCAGAAACAATAAGTGAGCATGTGGATTTAACTCACATGCGCACATGAAAGAGAGAGATATGAAAGATTCACTTGTTAAATTTTGGCAAAATCATTCAGAGACAATAGTAGCGCTTGGTTATAATTTAATATTGGCAATTGTTATTTTGGTGGCAAGCTCACTTATTGCAAGAGCAGTGCGCAGAGCGATTCAAAACAGCAACGCTAAGTTCAATAAAGTTGACGCGACCCTGATACCAATATTTTCAACCGTAGCCAGTTATGCAGTTTATGTCATTGGTGGTGTATTTATTTTAGACATCTTTGGGGTAAATACCGCGAGTCTAATCGCTCTAGTTGGTGCCGCAGGGCTAGCAGTTGGTCTTGCGCTTAAAGATACGCTCAGTAACATCGCAGCTGGAATCATGCTACTGATCCTTCGACCGTTTAAATCTGGAGATTTTATTGAGTTTGGTTCAACTCAAGGGACAGTTAAAGAGATAAACTTATTCACTACAGTGCTTGAAACTATAGATGGATTGTATATTGCCTCACCAAATAGCGTCTTGTGGGGGAATAACATTAAAAACTTTACTCGCAATGGCAAACGCCGCATGGATATTGTTGTGGGTATTTCCTATTCAGACTCCATAGATGACGCGTTTAAAATATTGCAAGGTGTTGCAGAAAATGAATCAAGATTGATGACTGATCCAGCGCCTCAGGTAATGGTTGCGTCCATGGCCGACAGTGCAGTAAACATTCAGTTGAGAGCATGGGCAACCAATGAAAACTATTGGTCAGCTTATTGGGATTTAAATAAACAAGTAAAAGAAGCCATTGAAGCGGCTGGTCTGACGATTCCGTTCCCTCAGCGTACGCTCCACATTATCGAAAACTCAAGCAGCAAATAAAGAGAGCATTACCGTACTCGCGGCAACTGGTCCCAGCGTGTTGTATAAGCGGGAGACAAATGCTCTCGCTTCATCGACCAATCTTTCTTCGTACCTTGTCCAGCAAAGAAAACCTTTCCGGCACCGCTTTGGTTAATGGTGTCCAATACAGACATTAACTGTTGGCTATTGGAGCGGGTCGATACGTCATCGAATAGTCCTGGTTGAAACATGCCAGGATCGTAAAAGTCAGACAGCATGACGCCCGCTTTGGCATAACGAAAACCATCCTTCCATATCCGCTTGAGTAAGTGATTGGCCAGCTCGATAAAATCCCGCGTGTCGCAACTGGGGATTAGCAATTCACCCGATGCAGAGTTGCTGTACTGCGGCTCGTTGTCCTTAAAGGGGCTGGTTCGTATGAACACGGTCATCACTTTGGCTTGCTGCTGTTCTTTGCGAAGCTTCTCAGTGGCGCGGGTTGCGTATTCGCATATGGCTTCACGTAACAATTCAAAGTGCGTTACTTTTGCGCCAAATGAACGGCTACAGACGATTTGCTTCTTAGTTGGCGGGATCTCTTCAAGTTCAATACACGACTCACCATTGAGCTCTCTGACGGTTCTCTCTAAAACTACTGAAAATTGGTCTCTGATGGCTCTAGGAGAGGCATTGGCGAGGTCTAAGGCTGTGGTGATACCCAACGCACTTAAACGCTTAGAAAGCCGTCTACCAACGCCCCAAACATCATCAACCGGAACTAATGCGAGTAATCGACGTTGCCGATCTGGATTGGTCAGGTCTACAACCCCCTGAGTGGCCGGATATTTTTTGGCGGCATGGTTAGCCAGCTTGGCGAGTGTTTTAGTCGGTGCAATGCCTACACAGACGGTGATCCCAATCCAGTGGCCTATGCGCTCTCGCACTTGTTGTCCGAACTCGAAAAGGGATATGGCAGACTCAATACCGGTTAAGTCCAAAAACGCTTCGTCAATGGAGTAAACCTCTACTCGTGGTGCCATCTCTTCCAAAGTGCGCATCACTCGACTGCTTAAATCCGCATACAGCGCGTAATTGGACGAGAATGCCAAAATGCCATGGCTCTGCATTTCAGCTTTGATCTGAAAGACGGGTACGCCCATTTTTATACCGAGTAACTTAGCTTCACGAGAGCGTGCAACCACGCAGCCGTCATTGTTGGACAGCACCACAACCGGCGTATCTTTTAAATCAGGACGAAACAGCTTCTCACAACTGGCGTAAAAATTGTTGCAGTCCACCAAGGCAAATACAGGCATGGGATACTCACGACTTGCGGCGCATGTTTCGCACCACATTGGTGACCACACCAAATATCTCTAACTCTGTCCCTTCAGGAATATGAATGGGCTCATACACCTGGTTTCTTGGGATCAGCATGACGCACGGCCTTAGTTGTAGCTCCTTTACCGTGAGTTCACCATGGATACCCGCGATGACAATATCACCGTGTTCTGCTTGGACAGAGCGATCAACCACCAAAATATCATCTGGGTGAATCCCGGCATCAATCATTGAATCACCTTCAACACGCACAAAGAAGGTTGCAGCCGGTCGCTTGATGCACAGCTCGTTGAGGTCGAGCGTTTGCTCAACATAATCCTGCGCTGGGGAGGGAAAACCAGCAGAAACACGTTCCATGAACAATGGAATACGAAGGCGCTTGGCTTTGATGAAGGCAAGTGCGCCGCTACGGCCTATCAGCGAGACACTCATGACGAACCTCGAAAAATCGCAATTGATACTGTTTGTTTATACAGTATCTAATGCTATGCTGATTTCTACAAGTAAAATTGTAGGTAAAACTGTAGTTGTTCGAGTAAGACGTTGTGTCGTGGGTGAATTCTTTTTTGTGTTGAAAAGCTTGATGTGGGGATCGCTCGCCCTCGTCAAAGCCTGCAAGGCTTGGACAATACTGCTTCTGCCTACTGCTCTTGTTTCTGTTACTGATCCTGTTACTGCTACTGGTTAACGCATGGGTCAAGTAACCGTCAGACAAGGCTTGTTGAACCCTTTGTAAAGGGTTTAAAAACAGTTAGTAAAATTCTGCTTCGTATTGAATTTACTCGCTTAAAGCTAAGTCAGGAGCATCATTAAAATGCTCAGTCGAACTCAGTTCAAGCCTTTTACAACCGTTTGAAAAGGGGTTGGCTAAGCCATACGTAAAGGGTATCGGAAAGGGTTACCTAAAGGGTTTAGCTAAGGCTTTCTGAAAGGCTTAGCCAAAGCCTTCATACATGGGTTCACCCAGTAGAAAGATTAAAAAAACGCTGAGGTATCCAAGGTGCATTTAGAAAAACCTGTGGCACAGTGAAATCACCTAAAGCGAACAATAGAATTGAAGAGGAACCATCAATGACAAGAGCCCCTGCGCCATTTCCGCTAGAGCGCCTCGCGGATATCCCAGACAGACCAGAAGATTTTAGATTGCTGGAGCGCATTCCATTAACGCGTGAGCCGCAGACTCGGCCACTTGAACTTTCTCCTATGGTCGGTGATGAACAACCGATGGTGCTGCTCGATACAGAGACAACCGGACTGTCTGCCGAGGACGAGTCAATTATTGAGCTTGGTATGGTTAAGGTGCTTTACAGCCCATCAGCTAAGCGGATTGTGTCGATTGTTGATGTGATCAGCTTGTATGAAGATCCCGGCAAGCCAATCCCCGAGCTGATCACCGAATTAACCGGTATCACTGATGAGATGGTGCAAGGCCAGCGCATTGATGATTCACTGGTAGCGAGTTGGTTATCCGATGATCCGCTGGTGGTTGCACACAATGCACAGTTTGATCGTCCTTTCTTTGAAAAGCGGTTTGCCGCATTAGGACATCTATCTTGGGCCTGTTCAGCCAGTGGCATAGATTGGAAGGCGCTGGGTTTTGAAAGTCGAAAGCTTGAGTACCTGCTGCTTCGCTTAGGTTGGTTCTATGAAGGACACCGAGCTGCAACCGATTGTTTGGCGATGGCCTGGTTGTTTCATTTGTTGCCCGAGTCCGTTGCAAACTTGTTGTCTGAAGCGGACAGGCGAACTGTGTTAGTTCGTGCGTTTGGTGCGCCGTTTGACGTAAAGGACTATTTAAAAGAGCGCGGTTACCGCTGGCATGACGGTGTTAAAGGTGCCAACAAACATTGGTGGCGCGAAATCAGCGAAGACGAGTTGCCGCAGGAACAAACTTACCTGGATGATTTGTATCATCGTGGCTCAGAACATGCCCACTATGACTACAAAGATGCCCGCAATCGATTTAAAGCTTTGTAGCTCTCTACAAGGTAAGCCTTGCATATTCGGAAACCTCTGGAAAATGGAAAGTGAACTTACGTTATACCCAAACTACTTGGTGTTGCAGCTAGGCGGCAAGTGAGCGAGTCCCCATGAGCATAGATCTTCTATGTGATTGGGGTGAGCGAATGCAGGTAACACCGCTGCGGCTGCAAGTAGGAAGGGTATATAACCAACAAGAGGAATCTTTCCATGTACCAAGACACCTACATTGAATACTGGGGCGAAATCTTCGTCTCTGCCCGCATCATTGAATTTGGCATCACGTTCGAGCGCTTTCTTAAAGATCCATGGAAGCATTTGATGTCCTGTGGCCAAGAGTCTGCCCCAGACGCGATTGCTGAAGGGATGCTGCCATTGCTACCAGCCCAGGCAGAAGTTGCTAGGCGCATTCGGGAAAGTGAGCAACGAGCCCTGATGTCCACAGACTCGGAAAAAGGGAAGTCTCAAAGCAGTAACATGGTGGTGCCACTGGTTCGGGTAGCGCATTGATAGCGGCTATCAGCAATGGCATGAAACAATTTCTTCACGCCCATACCTGAGCGGCAATTGCAATCCAGATCAAAAAGTTGCCGCTTAGTCTTCCCTACAAAATATTTTGTGATAGGATGACACCTAATAAAATTAATTAGGTTGAAGCCTATTCAGTGTTTTATGGCCATCTGTCCAGCTTCAACCGGTAGAGATTGCTAAGTCATTGCGGATAAAGAGCAGCTTTGTGCCATGCCGTTCAATGTGATTACGCGATGTCTGATCGTACTTTATAAACAGAGTTTTAAGAATCTGGTTGAATTGGATAAACAAGACGCATGACAAATGATGGTCTGAAACAAACGGTAGTGGCGAAGCCAGATAGGCTTTCGCAGATAGCGCAGTTGCCACAAGCAACCAGGGATCGCATTGCCCACATTGATTTCACCTTATTGTTTAAGGGAGAAGCGGTACGGGCGGACTTAGTCGATCGCTTCAGTATAGCTGCCGCACAAGCAACGAAAGACTTCACCATGTACAGAGAGCTTGCGCCAGGCAATATTGAGTATGACCAAAAGCTCAAGTTGCATAAGCGCGGTGAAGCTTTTGAGCCCTTGTTCGACTATGACGTTGTGAGAACGCTGGCGACGATTAGCCAAGGGTACGGAGATGGCTTCACTGGCAAGGTAAAACCACCACTGGCTTGTGAAGCGCCTTATCACCTTAACAAACCGAATCTATCGATAGTGGCGAAAGTCACCGAGGCCATACACAAAGGCAAAGCCTTGAGTATCACCTATGTGTCGTTATCGAGCGGTGAAACCACGCGTGAAATTGTGCCGCATACGCTGGTGGACAATGGCCTGCGTTGGCATGTTCGTGGTTTTGACCGCAAGCATGCTGAGTTCCGAGACTTTGTGCTGACCCGAATTAAAGCAGCGGTTGTGCTTGAAGACTCTACATTATCTGAAGCGGAGCTCGAATCTCAGGACAGGCAATGGAACCGCTTTGTAGAGCTTGAGTTAGTGCCGCACCCACGCATAGAGCACAGCGAAGCGATTGAACTGGATTATGGCATGACGGGTGGCGTGATGAAGGTTGAGATTAGAGCTGCCACTGCGGGGTATTTGCTCAGGCTTTGGAATGTTGATTGTTCCGAGACCGCTTGCTTATCAGACAGCCATTGCCAACTGGCATTGAAAAATCGTGCTGCTCTTTATGGAGTACAAAACCTTGCAATCGCGCCGGGTTATGTCACTTAGACAATGAGTACAACCCAGACAACCACTTTTATGACTAGAGATTAATCATCAGAATTAATTAAGAATTTAAGGAATACCGATGCCAACATTGGATTTTAAAGGTAAGCAGTTTGTTTATTCACACCACCTGAGTGTGCCGTTTCGTGAACTAAAAGTGGTTGCGGATAAATCGTTACCACAGCAAGGTAAGGCTGCTTCACTTGATGACAACCTCATCATTCATGGCGACAACCTTGAAGCCCTCAAGGCGTTACTGCCTACCCATGCGGGTAAAGTAGACTGCATTTTTATCGACCCGCCGTACAACACAGGTAATGAGGGGTGGTGTTATAACGACAATGTACGCTCACCATTGATGCAGGAGTGGTTGAAAAAGTCTGCTAATCCTGTTGATAAAGAAGATTTGGAACGTCATGACAAATGGCTTTGCATGATGTGGCCGAGGCTGATTTTGCTTAGAGAGCTATTAAACGAGAACGGTAGTATTTTTATTACAATTGGAGATGATGAACAACACGCATTAAGGCTCTTATTAGATGAAATATTTGGCCGCGAAAATTTCATTACATCAATATGCTGGAAAAGAAAAGTGTCTCCATCTAATGATGCAGAATACTTTAGTAGCGATCATGATTGGCTTTTAGTCTATGCCAAGAATCAAGAGGAATGGTCTATAAATCGTTTGCCGATGAATGAAGGGCAACTAAAAAATTACACTAGTTCAGATGATGACGAACGAGGGGCTTGGAGCTCAGGTACATACACCTGTAATAAATCTAAATCTGAGAGGCCAAACCTTTACTATGGCATTACAAATCCAAATACAGGTGAGGTGGTATACCCTAGTGAAACTGCTGTATGGAAGTTTTCTCAGGAGAAGACAATTGCATTGCAAAATGACGATATGTTGTACTGGGGAAAGGACGGAAAAAGTACCAAACCTAGATTGAAAAAGTTTTTATCAGATGCGAAGGGAGTAGTTCCTCGCAGCGTATGGGATTACAGTGATTCAGGTAGCACCCAAAGCGCAAGTATTGAGCTTTCAAAAATTTTTAATGGTGTTTCACCATTCCCAACTCCCAAACCCTCTGTTCTCATAAGCAAAATCTTGAAAATTGCTACGGATGAAAACTCTATAATTCTTGACTCTTTCGCTGGTTCAGGTACGACTGCCCACGCAGTTTTAGAGGCTAATAAGAGTGATGAAGGTAATCGCAAATTTATTCTGATCGAATGTGAGGACTATGCGGACGAGGTGACAGCCGAACGTGTTCGTCGTGTTATCAACGGCTACCCCTTCAAAGGCAACCAAAAGCAAGAACTGCTTTCTGAAAAAATCACTTGGTCGGTTTTCGAGAAAAAGCACGCAGAGCTGCTTGAAAACATTGCCAAAGTTGAAGCAAAACACAGCAACGATTTCGACAAAATCAAAAAAGAGCTCAAAGACGGTGTGCTGACTGTCACCGGTGAGCGCAAAGTGGATGAGTTTGCTCCTGGCATTGGTGGCAGCTTTACCTATTGCACCTTAGGTGAACCGATACAAATTGAAAGCTTACTTACTGGCGAAGCCATGCCGTCATTCGATGCGCTCGCACGTTATGTGTTTTATACCGCCACTGGGCAGTCGTTAGAAACGGTCGCGAAAGCTTCTGCCGATGGTTTTATCGGCGAAACAGACTTATTCCGTATTCATCTGTTCTATCGCCCAGATAGCGAGTGGTTGCGCTCAAATGAAGCGGCATTAAACGCAGATAAAGTCGAGGTTATAGCGAAAAACAATGCTACGAAGAAGCGCACCATTGTCTTTGCCGTAGCGAAGTTTATGAGCCAGAAAGACTTAACTGAAAAACGCATTGAGTTTTGCCAGTTACCTTACGCCATCCATCGCATTATGGGGGCGTAACATGGAGTTAAAAGACTACCAAAATGGTGTGCTGGATAAGCTGGACTATTACTTGAAAAAGCTGGCTGACACCAAGGAAGAAGCGGAAGACTTTGTTGCTTTTCAGAAAATGAAAGGCAAAGAGGCCCGCTTAACCGATTACGCCAAAGACACGTGGGAAGCTCTGGTACAGGAGCGCCGTATTGACCTACTTAAAGACAAAAGCGGCCACTTGGTGCCAGCGCCTTATGTCACAAGATTTGACGGCTTAGAGCGGCCAATCCCTAACGTGTGCCTGAAAGTACCGACGGGTGGTGGTAAAACCTTACTTGGCGTTGCTGCGCTCGAGCGCCTGCAAACGGATTTGTTTGCGCAACAAACGGGTATGGTGCTGTGGGTGGTGCCATCGGATGCCATTTACAAGCAAACTTGGAAACAGTTGGCTAATCGTGAACATCCGTATCGGCAAATGCTTGAACGTGCTTCGGGTGGGCGCGTAAAAATGCTCGAAAAGAACGATGCCTTTACCAAGCGGGATACCGACGAAAACCTGTGCGTTATGTTATTGATGCTGCAATCCAGTGCGCGTCAATCCAAAGAAACGCTACGCATGTTCCGTGATAGTGGCCGATTTACCACTTTCTTCCCGATTGAAGATGACACCACAGCCAATGAGGCGCTATTGAGCAGTATTCGTAATCTAGATTGTAACGATCTATCTGATTACGGTTGGCAAGAAGGCATAGCCCCAGGCTCAGTGTCAGTCAAACAAAGCTTAGGCAATGTGTTACGCATGGTTCGCCCAGTGATTATTGTGGATGAAGGGCATAAAGCTTATAGCGAAACCGCAAGAGAAACCCTGTGTGGCTTTAACCCTAAGTTTATTCTTGAGCTTTCTGCCACGCCTAACGCAAACGGTAAGCATCACTCAAATGTGCTGGTGAACGTGTCTGGGCAAGCGTTGAAAGATGAGCAAATGATTAAGTTACCCATCAACTTAATCAACGAAGACAAAAGTGAGTGGAAGCATACCTTGTCGCTTGCGCACGCTAAATTGGCAGAGCTAGAGAAGGATGCCGGGCAGCTACAAAACGAAACCGGTCGCTATATTCGGCCCATCATGCTGATCCGTGTTGAGCGCACAGGTAAAGACCAACGAGATTCAGCCTTTGTGCATGCGGAAGACGCCCGCGAGTATTTAATGGAAAAATTGGGCGTAAATGAAAATGAAATTCGCCTGAAAACGTCTGACAAAGACGAGTTGGGTGATGATGATTTGCTCAGCGAAATGTGCCCCGTTAAATACATCATCACCAAGGATGCGCTGCGTGAAGGTTGGGATTGTCCCTTTGCTTATGTGTTAACCGTGTTGTCTAAAATGACCGCCAAAACGGCAATCACCCAAATGATTGGCCGGGTACTCCGTCAACCACATGCGCGATTGACGCAAAAACCAAGCTTAGATGAGTGTTATGTCTACACCTTTGATCAGGATGTGATGGAAGCTGTCGCCGGTGTTAAGCAAGGTTTAGAAGAAGAAGGGATGGGGGATGTGGCGAATCAAGTTAAAGCTACAGAAGCCAATAAACCCACCGCAGTAGTGAGCAAAGAAACCTTATTGCGTAGAGAGCGTTTTCGTAACCTACCTAAAATATTCTTGCCTCGGGTTTTACACCGTGATGCAGGGTACAAAGATGGCTACCGTTTGTTTGACTATGAACGGGATGTGCTGGGTGACCTAGATTGGGAATCGCTATCTTATTTGAATGCTGAGAACTTCCAGCTAGTGGACGACAAGTTACAGCGCACGATTGCCCGTATCGACTACAAAATGTCAAAGGATAACCAAGGCGAATTGGACTTGGCCGATCCGGTCCACGAGAACATCGAGTTTGACCCCAGTGCAGGCCTGGATATCTCGTTTATGGTAAGGCAGCTCACCGATGTTATTCCAAACCCATGGCAAGCCATGCGCGTGTTAGCGCACACCTTAGACACCTTGCGTAGTAATGGGGTTACAGAGGAAGCGCTGTTTACCAATCGCCTAGAGCTGCTCAAAGAGATGAAGCGAGATATTAAACAGCAGGTTGCGCAATTATCGGAGCAAATCTTCAGATCTAAGTTGGACAAGGGTGATATCTCCCTACGTCTACTCGCTTCAGATAACGAAAAGCTAAATTGGGAACTGGCGCAAACCTTAGAGGTTAATGTTAGTGAGCATGATCAGGTGCTTCGCCGCAAAGATGGATCAGAACTCGAAAAAAGCCTGTTTGAAAAGGTCTATCAAAATGGGCTGAACAATTTAGAGCGCGACACAGCCTGGTATTTGGATAAGCAAGCGTCTGTGTATTGGTGGCATCGTATTGCAGTAAATCAACGTGAGTACAGCCTACAAGGCTGGCAAAAGCAAAAGGTTTACCCTGACTTGTTGGTGTGCGTCGAACAGCCAAACTCTGGCAGTTACCGCTTCTCTGTACTGGAAACCAAGGGTGAGCATTTAAAAGGAAACGATGATACTGAGTACAAACGCCGATTGTTTGAGCTATTAACTGAGCACGTCAAGACGGCGGTAGATGCTGGCGAACTTACGTTGGAAGCAGCGTCGGGTGGTATGTCGTTCAAAATGCTTATGGAAGACAGTTGGTCACAAGAGATTGTGCCTGAATTGAATTAATGAGTCATTTGTTGGTGTTGTGTTGTCTCCAACCTTGTCGCCCCTTCTAAAAGAGGGGCGAAACTCAAAAGGAATATCAAGTTAACGAGGATTTAGATGAGTCAGCCAATACCGACTTCTTATAATCAAATCATTGCGCATACGATTGAACAGGCGCTTGCCCTATCGGTGAATGCAAAGAGCGAAAATGCTATTGCTGGCTTTTGTCAGTTACAAGGCCCAACAGGCGGGGGCAAAAGTAGTTCGCTTTATCGTAGTCCAGACGGGAAAATTCCAGCAAGCCTTGAGTTTATAAAATCCAAAGGGTTGCAGGCCATATTGGTCACCCATCGCTGGAACATCCTGCATGACATTTATGAAAGTGCCACAAGTGCAAAAGACAGCTCAGGTAATCCACTGCTCGTTAGTATCCTTTATGCTCAGGATGAAACTGTTGTTAGTGCGGTTTCTCAAAGGGCACTGCCACACGAACAAGGCGTTCAAAAGTCTGACTTGCCCGATCCTTATAAGGCCATTGAGGACATCCATGGTTTAGGAGTGTTTCGTTCTAATGCTGATAAAGAGGCTCTCGTTCGTGCTTGCCACAACGTTGCTGCCATTGCCCGTAATGTTGAGTACAAAAAGAAAAATCCTGATTCGATGGGCGTCTTACTCGAACGAGAAGAGCAGGAACTAAGAAAACTGTGTGGCTTTGTCGAGCGCACACTACTTGGGTGCATGTCGTCCTTAGAGAAGGCCGTGAAGTATGCCAGTAAGCACCATGGCAAGACGCATGAACTCACAGCGCAAGCAAAAGAAAAGCTTCGTTTATATAGAGAAAATAAATGGGTGCGTCGAATTTTCCCGGCGATTGCCTGGCACGATGATAAGCAACATTTGCTGGTGTTAACGACGCAGAAGCTGTTCGCTTCCTTTTACGACGGTAAACAGAAAGTCAGAATGTCGAGCGGCCAACTGGCCGGAAAAGTAGTATTTGTTGACGAGTTTGATTACCAAGCGGACATTCTACAGACGTTACTTGCCCAGTCTCAAATGGTGCAAGAGCCGCCTGAGTGTATTGGTCAATTACTTGAAGGGGGCAAGCGTCTTTTAGCGCGAATGCAGTTTGTTACTGCACAGCCTATACCTGAGCTTTACAGTGAGCTGAAACAGCTTATTGCGGAGCTAGAGGAGGATTTGACCAGCAAAGGTGTCGATCTCAATCAGTCTAGGGCGCTGGTAATCCCTTTAAAGCAGTATGAATCCGGTGTGCCGTTCGAAAAGAAATATCTGTTTCGCTCAGATCATTTAGTAACCAGTGAGCCTTTGCAATTACAGCAAAAACCTCACGGCTTTGAAGTGAAAAGTTATGGGCAAAGCGATGAAGCATCAGTTGATGTCGGTGATTTTTTGCGTGTGATGGAGAAATATATCAGACGCTTCAGTTTACTATTGTCGCAGTTCGCAACCGATGAGTCCGAAGCCTATGAGTATCTCGTTCGGCTAAACCGATTGCTGTTTGATCCTGCGAATGACTATCGACCATCCTACTACAGCACAGCGTTACCCAGCTTATCGCTGTTCTCCTTGCCTCGCACTAGCTTGCCTGAGTTAGAAGCGCTGAGTAAATCAAATCGATTACCCAATACTCAGACGAATATGTTTGGCCTAACAACTTGGCTGTTAACCACGGATGAAGCCGAAGCGGATATTGACCCGCTGAGGATCAAGATTAAACGCGCACTATTGCCGACAACGCCTGAAGGGTTAATGGTTTCGTTATCGAGTCGAAACCTCGTTTTTGCACTATCCGCAACCTCTTATATCGAAAGAGGGATTGGTCATTTCGATATACGTTGGATTGAAAGTGCTTTGCGTTACGTGGCTCAGGCTCGCAACCCACACTGTACCGAGAGTTTTTTGGGCGATAGCTTTGAGCAGCGCCCCGAAGATTGGTTTAAGAAGCCAATTCCGTATTTACAAACTGACGAGGATAAGCAGCTGCAAATGGCAGTGATCCGATCGTTGGTTAAAGAAAAATCTGAAAAGCGTCGCTCGACACTGAAAACCACGATCCACGACTTTGATGATGCTATCAATGCGCCAGTTTTTCAGGAAGCAAAACTGCATTTGAACGCTGCATTTTTTGAGGCTGAGCACTCAGATTACAAGTATGAATACCGGCAGTCTGTGTTATTTAAATTACTGCACGTTCTACATTTGGCAGCGAATGAACCACAACATAAAGGTCACCTGGCTTTTGTTAACTCAGTCAAATACCTTCGGAAATGGTTGATAAGTGATACCGCTGAAAACAGTAGGATGAGCGCGGATTGGCTTGAAATGGAGCGTTTAACCACTGGCGTATTGTCTTCTTTTGACAATGTGTTTATTCCTTTGGCTGTCAACGGCAAGCCCATGATGATTTGCTTGCTCAATGCTGAAGCACAAAAGCGAGAAGGATTTGAGCACGCCTATCAAGCGGCGTTCGACTCTGGCCGAACCGTGGTGGTAATGACACAAACTGCATCCGCTACCAATGGCATTAATTTGGACTACTCCTTGCCCAACTCTCAAGGACAGATGGATCTGACGTCACTGTTTATTCTTGAAAGTAAGCACTTTTACTTTTCACCATGGGATAGCAATGACGCTGATGATGAAATGTCTCATGCTGGCTTTCAGCTCAGAAACTTAGAAAAATTAGTCAGACGTTCCGAGTTTTCACGTAAGCAGCAGCGGCAATTTATTATGCCGTTGATGAATAACTCAGTCGCTAAAATCCAGGAGCTAAACAAGCTCTATAAAGGGACAAATGACTACGTTAAGAATCTTGCTGCTGACGTGCAGCAGCAAGTTGGTCGTATTGAACGTGCTTGGACGTATGTGCCCCATGTCGCCATTCATTTAAGCGATGATGTAGCAGGCCATCTTCGCAACTACGGCCAATTAACCGTTTGTACTAACAACCGAAATTGGGTTTCAAACCTTAATAATCAGCTGATTGATGATCTTACTCATTCCGAAGATGCATCGGTTTCCAACTTTCTTACCTTGTTGAAAACGCGATCCCAAGATGGCTCTGCTGCGGTAGATATTATTGATAACAAGTTAGTTTCCGCTATCCGAGATGCACGACAAGGTAAGGGTTGTATCGAAGATATTTCAGGACTTTGGCATGAACTAGGCCGCGCTGTATTACAGCATGATCTCCAATGGATGCCGCATAACAATACGTTTGGCATTACTGAGCCTTTGTGTCGTTGGGCGTGCTGTGAACGGCCCGAGGAATCAAAGGTTACTGGTGAAATATGGTACGACCCAAAAAGTTGGCAGTTCTTTGCAAAGCGTGCAGCGGGATTGATTAAGTATAACCCACAGACGCTTTATGAGGTTGTAAACCGGCAACCTGCTATTTCGGATTGGTTTAATCGTAAAGGTTTTCGAACGTCGTTTCAGCCGTTTGCCAATGACATTGAAGAGCAATTTGCGTTTCATCCCGTTGTTATTCAGCGAATTTTACAAGGGCGTATTGGTGAGGAAGGTATTCGCGCACTGCTGAATGACAAACTGCTAGTCACTAAACAAGACGTCTACAACCATGAGTTGTTTGAATTATATGATTTTGAGATAGCAAATGCGGATGTTTTTGTTGATGCTAAATTTTGGTCGATAGCTGCTCTGGAACAGTCAGATGAAGGCTTTGAGCAATGGCTTGCCTCTGGTAAACGTCCTGAACTGTCTCTTATACACGTCTCCGAGCCCACGAGACGCTACGCTATCTCGTATGCCGTCTTCTGCTTGAAAAA
>OLGX01000336.1_pt1 | contig 18635 bp, 16 predicted proteins | sample 1609451 | NCBI WGS metagenome assembly OLGX01 (sample SAMN05416834, study PRJEB24817) | seawater metagenome | isolation source: Sea water | place: Canada:Atlantic | collected 2013-07
ACGAGATAGCGTAGCGTCTCGTGGGCTCGGAGATGTGTATAAGAGACAGGGATTGATTAATAAAGAGGTTTCGCCAGAGGGCTACCTAAAGTTTAGGCAGTTTTTAGAAAAGCAGTGTGGAATAGTGCTTGGCGAAAACAAGCAGTATTTAGTACGAAGTCGACTGGCGTCTTTACTGTATAAATACAGCTATAGCTCTGCGGATGAATTGATCAATGTGGTTGTGCGCGGTCACGATCGCGGATTGCTGCAAAGCGTGATCGATGCCATGACGACAAATGAAACCTTGTGGTTTCGCGATAACTACCCCTTTGATCTTCTTGTAAAAGATTTGCTTCCTGATTTGGCCAAAACCAATAGAAATATCAAAATCTGGAGTGCGGCTTGCTCCTCAGGTCAAGAACCCTACTCAATAGCAATGGCAATTTTAGAGTTTCAGCGACAGCGTCCTGGCATCTTGAGAGGAGGTGTTGATATTGTGGCGACGGATTTGTCATCTGAAATGCTATCTAAATGTGAGTTGGGTGTTTACGATGAACTGTCTCTAGCGCGAGGACTTTCTCCGCAGCGCAGACAAACGTTCTTTCAGCAGCATGAAATGGGGCGAATGCAGATAAAGCCAGAAGTGCGTCGCATGGTGACGTTCAAAAGTTTTAACTTATTGTCGAGCTATGCCGCCCTCGGCCGGTTTGATATCGTGTTTTGCCGTAACGTACTCATTTATTTCTCTGCAGACGTAAAGCAGCGGATACTGCAACAAATTGCCGGTCAGCTGCAGCCAAAAGGCGTTCTTTTCCTTGGCGCTTCTGAATCCATCAGTTCAGCCAGCGACACTTACTCTATGGTTAAATGCCAACCTGGCCTTTATTACCAAAAACGGTAGGGCAGTATCGAAGTAAATTAGGGTAGTTTGAAAGCTGAATTTTAAAGGCTTTTTCATTACCCGCTCCTCTTATTCCGCAAAATATCAAACGTCAAAATCCAAACTGGCACTCGCCTTGCTAACTATTTCACTAGAAGGTAATTAATACCATTCTGATGGCACAACACGCATCAGAAGGTGGTGAAAAGTTAGGGGTCATAGTCAATGGCGATCAATCTAGATAAGTTAGTAGGGTTCCACGAATCAGCGCTTAAGATCCGCACTGAGCGGATGGAAGTCATCTCTGGCAATCTAGCGAACGCTAACACTCCTGGCTACAAAGCAAAAGACATCGACTTTAACAAAGCTATGCAGTCAGCCCTGAACGAAGGTGTTCAGGGTAAACATAAAAGCACTGGTGGATTAGTTCGTACCAATGAACGCCACCTAAGCGGCAATCCTTCGTCAGTCGCGGCAAATTTTGACATGCAATACCGTATCCCTACTCAACCTGATACGGGTGATGGCAATACTGTTGAAGTTCAGTCTGAAAGGAATCGCTTCCTAGATAACGGACTTCGCTACCAAGCGAGTTTGCAGTTCTTAAACGGAAAGATTAAAGGCATGAAAAAAGCACTAGGCTCTGGAGGGCAGTAGCAATGGGTTTATTTAACGTTATGCAGATATCAAGCACGGGTATGGAGGCGGAAAATGTTCGCCTTAACACCACGGCTAGTAATATCGCAAATGCAAATTCAGTGAGCAGCAGCTACGAAGAGACCTATCGTGCACGCCACCCCGTGTTTGCATCAGCATTGCAAGATGCAATGAACAGCCAGTCAAAAGGTGTGGGAGTTCAGGTTAAAGGTATCGTAGAAAGCGACGCGCCTTTACAAGTTGAGTATTCGCCCAACAACCCTATGGCTGATGCTGAAGGCTACATTTACAAGCCAAATGTGAATATCGTCGAAGAAATGGCAAACATGATGTCGGCATCTAAAGCTTACGAAACAAACGTTCAAGTGGCTGACACCACGAAGCGTATTTTCCGCCGAGTATTGCAATTAGGGCAAGGGCAATAATGCGCGGTTGGGTTAATGTGAGGACAAACCAGTGAACACAATTAATAACACCGGCTTAAATACCGACCTCTACTGGCAAGAGGAAACGGTGAAAATAGCTGACGGTACGGAGCAGCAGCTTTCACAAGAAGATTTCTTCTCGATGCTGACAGAGCAGCTTGCTAATCAGGATCCAACAAAGCCAGTAGACAACGACCAAATGGTCGCCCAAATGACATCGTTTACTATGGCTGATGGTATCTCTCAGCTAAACGAAAAGTTTGAAACGTTTGCGTCGTCAATGACGTCGAATCAGGCGCTTCAGGCTTCCAGCTTGATTGGTCAGAACGTGCTTGTTCAAGGCAACGTTGGTTTCAAAGGCAGCGACGGTGAAGGAATATCTGGCGTCGTTGTAAATGAAGGCACTGTCCAGAATATGACGATAAGCATCGAGAACCAGTTTGGTGAAGTTGTCAAAACGATTGATGCTGGAACGCAAACTGCCGGAAACATCCAGTTTGATTGGGATGGGAAAGATCAGCAGGGCAACCTCATGCGTGCCGGTGAATATGTAATAAGCGCCACGGGCGAATTAAACGGCGAGGGTGTACAGCTGAACACAGCGGTCAATCGTCATGTAGGTAGCGTAAGCTTGGCTGGAAGCGGTCAAGGTGTCATTTTGAATTTGGATGGTGATGTCAGTATTAATCTTGACGACGTCATTCAAATCGGCAGTTAGTAGGAGAATTAATAATGTCTTTTAATATTGCACTGAGCGGTGTATCAGCCGCGCAAAAAGATTTGGATGTAACCGCCAATAACATTGCAAACGTCAACACGGTTGGCTTCAAAGAATCACGGGCAGAGTTTGGTGACGTGTACGCTGCATCACTACTCGCAGGTGGTAAAACCAAAGTGGGTGATGGTGTGCTTACCCAAGAAGTTGCTCAGCAATTTTCGCAAGGTAGTCTTCAGTTCACCAATACATCACTGGATCTTGCAATAACGGGTAACGGTTTCTTTGCTACGGTTCCTGAAATAACCTCGCGAGATTTCTCATTCACTCGTGCAGGTCAATTTAAGTTGGACGACGATAATTTTGTTGTTAACAGCGCGGGCGATAATCTACTTGGATTCCCAGTTAATAATGACGGAACAAGCGCTTCTGTTGCCTTGAGTACCACTGAACCTGTTCGTATTCCTGATTCATCAGGTTCACCTCAGCAGACGTCTGAAGTTGATATTCGAATGAACCTACCTGCGGGCGATGTGGGTTTAGATCCACAGGACTTTGACCCAGAAGATCCCCTTACCTACAACGCAGCAACCTCTGTAACAGTGTATGACTCGTTAGGTGATAGTCATGTAATGACGTATTACTTTATAAAGGACAATGCACCTACTGCTGATAACGAGTGGTATGTGGCGACAGCGATTGATGATACGCTGGTGGACATGACCGATTCTACGGGTGCAGATACCGACCCAGCAACCGCGGTGAATTCCGTTGGCGGAAATACAGGTAATGCAGTATCTGCCTCCAAGCTGCTGTTTTCACAAGGTGGTGATTTTAACGGAATGGAGACGCCAGATGGTCTTCCCACGTTAGACTTTAAGATGCAAACTGAGGCGTTGGGCGCGAATATTCTTACAAACGGTTCTGACCCAACCCAACAAATCAGCATCGATTTTAATCTAGATGTTAACAATGCAACGCCAAACGAACCTACTCAGTTTGCCTCCGCATTTGAGGTAACGTCATTAGAGCAAGATGGCTTGCCAGTGGGCCGTTTGACCGGCATTGATATCGGTCCAGATGGGTTGGTAAGAGCAACTTTCTCAAACGGTACGTCTGAGCCTATTGTCCGTGTTGCGCTAGTTAGATTTTCTAATGAGCAAGGGCTAACGCAGGAAAGTGGTACTCAGTGGAAAGAAAGTATTCTTTCAGGCGAGGCTCTTGCGGGTGAGGCAACAACCGGAACGTACGGTGAGATAAACTCATCATCGCTAGAACAAGCCAACGTTAACTTAACCACTGAGCTTATCGACATGATCATCGCTCAGCGTAACTTCCAGGCCAATTCTCGTGCGTTGGAAGTGAATAACTCGCTTAATCAGACTATCTTGAATATCCGATAGGCGAAGTAGCTTAGCGTGGAAAAATAGAGCTCGTAAAATTAAAGCCGCAGATACTATCTGCGGCTTTTTATTACTTAAAATTAGAGCGTTAACTCTACATCCATACCCTAGTCAAAATCATCGCTCTAACTCCCACCATTCTGGCACTACCTTTGCAACCTTTGTATATGGTTTGAACAGAGTCAAAAGTCAGTCATGGATAAACTTCTCTATATTGCAGCAAGCGGTGCGTCTCAAGACCTTATGGCGACAGGTATTCGCTCGAATAACTTGGCCAACGCCCAAACGACAGGATTTAGAGCTCAGCTAGAGCAAGCACGAGCAATGCCGGCCTACGGCGAAGGTTTGCCTACCCGCGTTTTTTCAATGACTGAAAGTCCGTCTAATAACTACGAATCTGGCCCTATGATCAAAACAGACCGTGATTTAGATGTGGCAATTCAAGGTGACGGTTGGTTTGCTGTTCAAGGCGACGACGGTCAAGAGGCCTATTCACGCAACGGAAACTTTAAATTAAGCACCGACGGAATTTTGACAGATGTTAACGGTCGCGCAGTGTTAGGGGATAACGGTCCGCTTTTTTTGCCAGTGCCCCTCGATAATCTGACCATTGCTGCGGACGGAACACTGTCGATGAGACAAGTTGGCGCACCGGCTAATGTGATAGAGACGGTTGGCAGATTAAAGCTAGTAAGCCCTAACTATTCGGATATGGAGCGTGGCACTGATGGTTTATTTCATATGAAAGACCGCTCGGTGGCAGACCCATCAGCTAATGTAAAAGTGATGTCGGGCATGCTTGAAGGCTCTAACGTAAACGCCGTTGAAGAAATGGTAGATATGATCAGTTTACAGCGTCATTACGAGCTACAGGTAAAAGTCATGAAGCAAGCGGAGGAGCTCGATACCCGCGGCAATTCGATGTTGAGAATTTTGTAATAGCAGATTTCAATTTTTGCTTGATATTTTCTTTAAAATTTTTCTTTAACAGCAATACGTATCGTCGTGTTGTTTGGAGGTTAACATGCATCCAGCATTGTGGATTAGTAAAACCGGATTAGATGCCGCTCAAACTGACGTGGCAGTGGTTTCTAACAACTTAGCGAATGCGTCTACGGTAGGATTTAAGAAAGATCGCGCCGTATTTGAAGATTTGCTCTATCAAAATATCAACCAACCAGGTGGCAGGTCGTCTGCAGATACTGAACTGCCTTCAGGCCTTATGCTGGGCTCTGGTTCGAAAGTAGTGTCTACGCAAAAAGCCCACACTCAAGGCAATCTGCTAACCACTGACAACGCACTTGATTTATCTATTCAAGGGCGCGGCTACTTTGAGATTTTACAGCCTGACGGCACAACCGCCTACAGTAGAAATGGTCAGTTTAGTTTAAACGATCAGGGTCAAATTGTGACCTCTGGCGCGGGTTATTTACTGCAGCCTCAGATAACCATACCACCTGATGCACAGCAAATTACTATTTCTCAAGACGGGCAAGTAAGCGTGAGCATCAGGGGGCAGGCTCAGCCTCAGCAGCTAGGACAAATTAATATTGCCGATTTTGTTAACCCAACAGGCCTGCAGCCAATTGGTCAGAATCTGTATTCAGAAACGGTGTCTAGCGGGTTTCCTAACCGAGGTGTTCCAGGTCTTCAGGGCCTAGGAATGTTAGCACAGGGCGCGCTGGAAACATCGAACGTCAACGTAACGGAAGAGCTCGTTAATTTGATTGAAAGTCAGAGACTTTACGAAATGAACTCCAAAGTTATCTCATCAGTTGACCAAATGCTGGGTCAAGTCATTCAGCAGCTGTAGGAGTGTTTACTATGTATCGTTTCGGTTATTTTTTTACTGCGCTAGTTGCTTTATCAGTGGTCACAGGGTGCGAGAGTACGCCCGATACACCGGTACAGGCAAACGATCCTTTTTATGCGCCCATTATTCCTGATTACCCCAGAGAAACGATCATTGAAGACGGTTCACTATTTCGCGGTCATTTAGCAAGAAGCCTTTATTCTGATGTCACTGCGCGTCAAGTGGGTGACATCATCACCGTTACGCTAAGTGAAAATACGGCGGCAACTAAGTCTGCAAACACGACTACATCAAGAGAAACTTCTGCCGAGCTTGACCCTATTATTGGGTTAGGTGGTAACGCGGTAAATATAGGTCGTGAATCCATACAGCTTGGCATTGATGGCTCAAACGATTTTGCCGGTGATGCTGCAGCTAACCAAACAAACAGCCTTCAGGGAAGTATCTCTGTCACCGTTGTGGATGTTTTACCAAACAGCAATCTTGTGGTGCGGGGTGAGAAGTGGATGACCTTAAATCACGGCGATGAATATATTCGGTTAACTGGAATAGTTAGACCGCTCGATATCGACCCAGACAATCAGGTTGAATCTACGCGTATAGCAAACGCGCGCATTCAATATAGTGGTACTGGATCATTTGCCAATGCACAAGAGAAGGGATGGCTAGGTAAGTTCTTCTCTTCTACTTGGTGGCCGCTATAAATGATGGGGTTTCTTATGCGTGCTTTAACATGTCTATTTGTCGCTTTATGCCTTTCAGGCGCAGCCAATGCTCAAAGGATCAAAGACGTAGCATCTATTCAAGGTGTGCGTTCTAACCAATTGATAGGTTATGGGCTAGTGGTTGGTTTACCCGGAACAGGCGAGCAAAATCCGTTTACTGAACAAAGCTTTAGAACCATGCTCGCCAATTTTGGTATTCGCTTAGGTGCCGACGTGCGACCTAATGTTCGAAATGTTGCGGCCGTTGCAGTGCATGCGGAGCTTCCTGCATTTAGCAAGCCCGGTCAAACAATTGATGTCACCGTTTCTTCTGTGGGTGAGGCGAAGAGCCTTCAAGGCGGCTCTCTACTACAAACCTTTCTTCGTGGGGTAAACGGCGAAGTATATGCTGTGGCCCAAGGAAGTTTAGTGGTCAGTGGTTTTGGTGCTGAAGGTGGCGATGGCTCGCGAATAGTGGTTAACACACCTACGGTAGGACGTATTCCAAACGGCGCTATGGTAGAAAGAGAAGTGCCAAGTGGTTTTGCAAACGGGGATTCGTTAACGCTTAACCTGCACTATCCTGATTTTACGACAGCGAAATCGCTGGCAGACACCATCAATGAACGCTTAGGTGCGCAACCAGAAAATGGCTATGTCATTGCTACCCCCATTGATGCTGCTTCTGTTCGGGTATCGGCTCCCCGAGATGCAGGCCAGCGCGTAGGTTTTCTCGCCACATTAGAAAACTTTGAATTTACGCCTGCCGAGGCACCTGCTCGTGTGGTTATTAACAGCAGAACCGGCACTATTGTTATCGGCAGCGAGGTGCGTCTTCTCCCTGCCGCGATAACGCATGGTGGGCTAACTGTCACTATTTCGGAGAACCAGCAGGTTGCCCAGCCAAACGCTTTTGCAGATGGCGAAACCGTGGTTACCACGCAATCTATCGTTGACGTAGATTTGGCCGACAGCCGAATGTTTAAGTTTGAGCCAGGTGTAACCCTAGACCAACTAGTGCGTGCGGTAAATGAAGTAGGCGCAGCACCAGGTGATTTAATGGCAATCCTTGAGGCATTAAGGCAGGCGGGCGCGTTACGCGGCGAACTGGTTATTATTTAGGGGCTTACGGTAATGGACGCACTCAGCACAAAAGGCCAGCTTGATATGGCACGCAACGTTCACGATATGGGCAGCATCAACAAGATGCGCGAAGCCATAGCGTCGGGCGATGAGACTGTATTGCAAGAAGCAGCAGAGCAGTTCGAAGCGATTTTTGTACAGATGATGCTTAAGTCCATGCGCAAAGCTCAAGACGCATTAGCCGACGAAGACAGTCCTTTTAATTCGCAGCAAGTAAAGTTTTATCGCGATATGCACGACCAACAGCTAGCCACGGATTTGACCGCTGGCGGTGGAATGGGTCTTGCCGATGTGATTGTGAAGCAGCTTGGCCAAACTGAAGAAAGCTACACGCCAGCTAGCGTGATACGCAGCGACGGCAATTTATCTTCGCTTAATCAACACCGCGCTGAGTCCATATCTCAGGCACAAGATGTAGCGTTATCCTCGCACGCTATGGGCAGCAAAAGTGCTCATAAGGAAGCGATGTTCGATAGTCCTGAGCAATTTGTTGAGTCACTTATGCCACATGCTGAAAAAATAGCTGAAAAGTATGGCATGGATGCAAAAGCGATAGTGTCGCAAGCTGCGGTTGAAACCGGTTGGGGAAAATTTGTTATTCACTCAGCCGACGGTAAAAGCTCCCACAACCTATTTGGAATAAAAGCAAATAGCGAGTGGAAAGGAGAGCAGGCCGTAGTTGACACGCTTGAATTCAACGGTTTGGTTCCTCAGAAACAAAAAGCAGCGTTTAGAGCATACAGCTCTATTGAAGATGCAATGGATGACTATGGACGATTTATTGCTACGCAGCCACGCTACAGTGACGCAGTGAAAGCTGCAGGTAACGCCACAGAGTATACCCAAGCATTGCAGAACGCAGGTTATGCAACCGACCCACATTACGCCAATAAGATCATGTCTGTTTACAACAGCGATAGACTTAATGCGCTGATTCCGCAGAGATAGGGGAGGCATACACCATGAGTTCAGTTGACTTATTTTCTCTTGCAACCAGTGGCGTTAATGCCAGCGGCAAGCTTCTTCAGACCACCAGTAACAACATTGCCAATGTAAATACGCCTGGGTACGTACGCGAGCGCACAGAGCTGAATAACAGCCAAGTGTTTGGGGTAGAAATTGGCAATACAGAAAGAATTATCAACGTGTTTGCGCAAAATCAACTTCGTCGCGACATAACCTCGGTTGGAGAGCTTGAGGCATTTTCATCAAAAACCACGGCTATCGATAATTTACTGGCGGGTGATGCAAACTCTATTTCAAAAGGGATGAGCGAATACTTTTCTGCGCTACAGACTGCTGCTGACGACCCAACAAACTTAGCGTCTCGAGAGCAAGTACTTGGCAAGTCAGAGTCCTTGTTTCAGCGTATGAGAACCCTGTCGGACTACATGATTGAAAAAGAGGAGGAGCTTAACTTAGAGTTTACTTCTTTGATTAATCGCGCAAATACCCTTATTGGTAATATCGGTGATTTAAACCGAAATATTGTTATTGCCAATGGAAACAGCACAGCCGATCAGCCATCGGCGCTGCTCAATGAGAGAGACAAAGCGGTTGATGAGTTATCGTCAATTATGGGTATTAACGTTAAGGAAAGTCAGACACAAAACGGTGCGGTTACTATTAACCTTACTTCTGGTGAATCCTTGGTGTTGGAAAACGGCGCATTTAACTTATTTGAAGTTAACACCGATGCCGACCTGTCGTTAAAGCAGTTAACTCTTGAAACCAACTTTGGCTCGCAAACAAAAGGTGACGCGTCACTGCGAATTCAGGAAAGTGATTTGGGCGGTGCACTTGGCGGACTTTTCGGTTACCGAAACGAAGTGCTTGGCCCCACGATGCGAGACGTTGGTCAGCTATCTATTGCTTTCGCTGACGCTATGAACGAGCAGAATAAGCTAGGTATGGACCTAGACGGTCAACTTGGTAGTAATATTTTCGATATCCCCTCGTTTCGCGGCCTAGCATACTCAGACACTAATGGCGATTACGTGGTCACAGCGCAAGTCACCGAAGGTATGGGCGCAGAACTCACAGATGCTGATTACAAAATTGAAGTAACTGCAGTTTCCGCTGGAGCACCTAGTGAGCTGGAAATAACGTTCTTAAATGCAGACGGAACACCAAAGAAAGATGGTTCTGGTAACGACATCGTGTTTTCAAACTTTCCTGTTTCCTCTGGCTTTAACGAATTGCCGGGTGGAATTGAAGTGGATTTTGCAGGAACGTCTAGCTACACGGTAGGCAACGAATTCCTTATACAGCCTACAAAAACCATAGCGTCAAAAATTGATTTCAGCACAATGCGACCAGAAGATTTGGCATTTGCAACACCCGTTCGCGGTCAAGCCGACAGTACAAACTTAGGTGATGCGAGTGTGGTGAATGTAGGCGTATCTAATACTACGGTGGGTGCAGGTATCGACCGCTCTGCCTTTGATGGTGCCGGTGGTATTGATGCAGGAGCACCTGCTCAAATTGTATTCACTGCCCCAGACACGTTTGATGTTGTTGATGGAACCGGAGCTGTAATGGCAAGCGTTACCGGAACAACCGATTTAAACAACCTGATTGAACAGGCAAAAAATAGCGGTACGTGGCCAGCAGGACTAAGCGGTCTTACGGATTACCCAGGCTACGATATAAGTTTAGACGGCGTTCCAAGAGCCGGTGATAGCTTTTCACTCGCCTATAATACCGACGGTTTTAACGATAACAGCAACGCCCTTAATCTTGCGGCCTTACAAAATGAGAACTTAGTTCAAGTGAGCAGTGAAGCCACAAATACACCACGTACATTTCAAGATGCCTATGCCTCAATGGTAGGTCGCATCGGTGAAGATGCTGCAATGGCCAAAGTGTCGTTGGCGTCTGCTGAAGCTATGCAGGTGCAATCAGAAAACTGGTTTCAGTCTGTCTCCGGAGTGAGTTTAGATGAAGAGGCTGCCAACTTGATTAGGTATCAGCAAAGTTACGCTGCGGCGGCTCGTATTCTTACCACCGCACAAGAACTGTTTAACACTATTCTTCAGTCTGCGAGGTAGTTAAAAAATGCGCATAACTACAAATCAAATTTACGATCAAAACGTTCGTTCAATTATGAATAATCAGACCGAGCTGTCTAAGACTCAAGAGCAACTTGCTTCAGGTAAGCGAATTATTGCTCCAAGTGACGACCCTGTTGGTGCTGCAAAGGTACTGCGTTTAACCGAAGAAGTTGACGAGCTTACTCAATTTCAGCGTAACAACGACCTAGTGACAGGGTCTTTAGAACAGCAAGAGGCGGTACTGACGAATATCACCAATTCTATTAATCGTGCTAGAACGCTGGTTGTTCAATCTGGTAACGGCATTTTAGCCGACCCTGATAAACGAGCCATTGGTGCAGAGCTAGAACAGATAAAATTAGAAGTTTTAGATTTGATGAACACGCAAGATGCCGACGGAAATTACCTCTATGCAGGTTATCAGTCAGGTAATCAGGCGTTTTCCTTTAATCCTGCATCTACAGGTAATGCCGTTTCCTTTGCCGGTGATGCCGGTGTCAGTTTTATCCAGCTTTCAAATAGCTCAAAAATTCAGTCAACCAGCAATGGCTATGATGTATTTGAAAACGTGCTGTCTCGTTTTAAATTTTCAGTGACAGGAAGTGCTGTAGGCAATTTAGAAAGCGCGACGGTAAAAGAGCAGGGAACATTCGATACGTTTTTCGATAAAAACTTCGACCCTGTGAATGCAGCTAATAATAACTATCGGGTGAATTTCTTAGCCGGTGGACAAGCCGAACTTGTTAATCAAGGTACGGGCGCAGTGGTAGATACGGTAGGCTTTACATCAGGCCAACCTTTCACCATAAAAGGCATGCAGTTTGAGGCTACTGCTGTTGCCGGTAACAGTATAGATTTCTCTCTGGATACGCCAGAAAAGAAAAGCATGGCTCAGGCAATTCATGAGATTCAAGAGATTCTGCTTGATAGCACCATTGATAACGGCGCACTGCAAGAGTCTATTGCCGATGCATTGGTAGGGCTCGATAACGGCTTAGAGCGAATTTCTCTAGAACGGGCGTCCATAGGCAGTCGACTGAACATTGCAGAATCATCGTACGAAACTAATCTGGATATGGAAATTGCAGCTAAAGCAGCACGCTCATCCATTCAAGATGTAGACTACGCTGAAGCGTCGACTAAATTTGCTCAACAAGAGACGGCGCTAAATGCGGCCCTTGCTACATTCCCAAAAATAACCAACTTGTCGTTATTTAACTTTATTTAAGATGCGTTGAATAGGTTATTGACGCGGATTTACATGCTCAATTTAGCGAGGTAAACCCGCGCTTCCTCATCGCAATGACTCGAATAATAGGATACGTAAAGAATATCGTTATCAAGTACCAAGCCTGGATAACTGGTATCACCGCCACTTGGAAGAGTAATAAGCTCAGTGAGCTTTTTTGATTTAACATCAAAATGCCATAATCTTGTACTGAAAATATCGTCCTCCCATTCAATGTGTCTACCTGCCACAACAAAATTCCCATCTTCCAACATAACTGCTGCTGGTCCGCCGATGTAAATGTCTAAATCATGCCATTCCCAGTTTGTGTAAGGAGGATTTGCGTATCCAAATTGAGCGCTGTATGTGTCGGCATCTCGGCGTAAAAAGACGCTCGCATTACCCTGTTCGTCAAAGAGAAGCGCACTTTCATTGGGGTAACCCTTGTCTGATTTTTCAAGTCCAAATACATTGTCTTGATAGCATGTCATTGAGTTTAAAGGATTACCCCTATACAAGCTTATAAATTGAGCTTTGCGATTATAAGCAAACCCGTATGCCGTTGTTTTAAACCAATCGCAATTCCAAATCCACCACGCGTCATCGCCAAAATAGTGTGGTCCATTCCAGGATAATCCTGTGTCAGAGCTATAGCTCACCATATGACGTGAAAGGCTACTGTCTTCTAAAACAGTTTTGGCATAAGCGGTGATGATAAGACGTTTGCCATCGAATAAAAACTTTGGATCTCTGAGATCTGTGCCTGATATTTCCAGTGTCGTTGAGTTGAGTGGCAGCAAAGTACATTTATCTATATGAACAACAACAATTTTGCCGTTTGGGCTGACATGGGTGTCAGCCTCGCGGTAGGTGCAAAATAGCGATGAATCTGAATTATCAAAAGGGTCTGCGCATAAATCAGTAAAGGCAGCATGAGATGCGGGCGCTGAGATCTGAGTGACCTCGAGTATTTTCAATTTATCCAGCACTAAAAATCTCCTATGAAAATCCGATAGTTACGGCGCTTAACTCAGGCAATAAGCGGCAATATGTTACCGCTAATCGGCAATAATCGTAATTTTTTCTAAAGGGAAGTTACATATTGTCGATACAGTTTCTGAGAGAGCCAGTTCATCAATTACCCCTCAGGTGTTGATGACTACTAAAACAAAACGTCGGAAAACCCGACAGCCAGCCCACGCTGGACTGAGAGTGTAGGAGAGACTTTATGTCTATGTTCGTCAATACCAATGTATCATCATTGAATGCACAGCGTCAGTTATATGATGTGAGTAATTCGCTAAGTACCTCGTTTGAACGTTTATCTTCAGGGTTCCGCATCAATAGCGCTGCTGATGATGCTGCTGGATTACAAATTACTGATAGATTAACCTCGCAAGTACAAGGTCTTAATCAGGCTGTTAGGAATGCAAACGATGCGATTTCTTTGTCGCAAACTGCTGAAGGGGCGTTGCAGGAGACAACAAATTCGTTACAGAGAATACGAACGTTAGCCGTTCAAGCACAGAACGGGATTAATAGTTCTGCAGACAGAGTCGCATTACAGGAAGAAGTATCAGCGTTACGTCTGGAAATGTCTAGAATTGGAGCCACGACAGAGTTCGGTGGTGTCAGTTTGTTGACAGGTGGATTCTCGGCAACGTTTCTTGTTGGGGCAAATGGGGGACAAAATATCAGTGTGAATTTGTCTCGAGCAGGCGGATTCGGCGCATCTGGCCTTGGCGTTGATGGAAATGTTTTATCTGCGGGTGGCGCGTCAGCAATGCTCTCAGACATAGATGCTGCTTTGTCAATTATTGGTAGTTCGAGAGCTGAACTTGGTGCCCTTCAAAATAGGTTTCAGTCTACAATTCGTAATCTGAGTAATATTTCAGAGAACGTATCAGCGGCGCGATCACAAATAAAAGATACTGACTTCGCAACTGAAACTGCTAATCTAACGAGAAACCAGATTATTCAGCAAGCAAGCACCACAGTTCTAGCGCAGGCGAATCAGCGCCCACAGGCAGCATTACAGCTTCTAGGATAAGCTTTCTAAGCCATAGACTACGGCGAGGATGAAGCCAGGGGGTAGTGACCCAGTGCTTGTTATCTATTTAAATGGCCAGTGATTGAATGTATTTCAATTTGCTGGCTTTTTTTTATCTAAAGTCTCTAGAGAGCGAATGCTTGTTTTCAGTTCCTGGAGAGTTGTTAACTCTTACCCCGTATCGAAAAACGTTGTCACTACTGCCTTTTATTACTTTCACATAAGCTGCTTTATCCACAAAGTCTTAATTTTCCTGCATCTCAATCTCAACTTTATGATTTCAATTGGCTCGTAATGTTATGAAAACCATCGGTTTTTAAAAATTTTACTTTTTTTTCGTCTCAGCGGGTAAAAAACGCTAAAGGAAAATCGGTAATAGGACGATAACTATTACAAAGGGGAGATAAAGAACGTTTTTACTTCCCAAGTGCTAATAACAACAATAGTAGGGCACTAAGCAAGACATTATTTGCGTAAAGTAAATAAAGTAAGTGAAATTAAAGGTTAGGAAAATCAACCTATTAAGATGTTAAAAGTGCAGTTTAAAAAGTTCTAAAGTAATTGTGTTTTAATGTCGATATATAGGAGGGTTTGCTAGAGGGTTTGGAGCTGCTGACTGGCGAGAATGAAGCCAGGAGGTAGTGAGAGGTTTGAGGTCTGGAACATCAATCTCACCAGCCAGCAAAGAGAAGAAAACTTCTCTGTTTAGCAAACTTCATTAGTAGTGTGCCGATGAAGTATCAGATAAATCTGACGACTTAAATCAAGCACGCACTGTGCCAAGAATTTAATACAACGCGCAAATAATAAAACCAATAGCGCAATCACTCGAAACTGTTAGGAGAGACCCCATGAGTCTATTTGTAAATACCAACGTGTCATCATTGAATGCACAACGTCAATTATTTAATACCGGAAACAATCTAGATACCGCATTTGAGCGTCTATCTTCTGGGTTTCGCATAAACAGCGCTGCGGATGATGCAGCGGGCTTGCAAATCACCGACAGAATGACATCGCAGATTCAAGGCTTAAACCAAGCTGTTAGAAATGCGAATGACGGTATCTCGCTAGCGCAGACAGCTGAGGGTGCAATGGCGGAAACTACGACCGCGTTACAACGTATCCGTACCCTTGCAATCCAATCGCAAAACGGCATAAATAGCTCTGCTGACCGCTTAGCACTGCAAAAAGAAGTATCAGCATTGCGTACTGAAATTTCGCGAATTGCGACAACAACTCAATTTGCCGGTGTAGACGTACTGACAGGAAGCTTTTCAGCAAGATTCTTGGTGGGTGCAAATGCAGGTCAAACTATCTCAGTTAACCTATCTAGTCAGGCATTAACCCGAGCAGGGGTAAATGGATTCAGTGCAACAGGTTTAGGTATCACATCCGAAGACGTATTGACGGAAACCAATGCATCAGGTTTATTGTCTTCAGTTGATAGCGCTATATCAGCAATCGGTGGAATTAGAGCTGACTTAGGTGCTCTACAAAATAGATTTCAATCAACTATTCGTAATCTAAGTAATATTTCTGAAAATGTGTCAGCGGCAAGATCTCGCATCAAAGACACTGATTTTGCCACAGAGACGGCAGAACTAACCCGTAATCAGATATTACAGCAGGCAAGTACTACTATCCTATCGCAGGCTAATCAGCGTCCACAGGCTGCATTATCACTACTAGGTTAATCTTTTAAATTAGGCGTAAGTCTGGGAAGGAGTTGAGAGGCCATCCCCTAGAAAGGAATGCGACCGAGAGGTCGCACCTTTAAGAAAGCGCCGACTAACAGGACTGAGAGTGTAGAAGTGTTGGTTGAGAGGCCAGTTTGTCCTACTAAACCCTGCCAGCCGACAGAAACTAATTTTGCTCAATCTCCTAACGTGAGCAAATTGGCCGAGATATTATGTCTCGGCCTTTTTTTTATAATCGCCGAAACATCCCACCAATTTCAGACTTCAGTGGAGCAACACTGTAATCTACTTATACTAAAGCATCTTTGATGCCAACTTCAATTCTACATCCTATTTATTATTAATAGTCACGTCGCTTTACTTAAATCTTGCTTTCTAAATGGCAAGCTGGCTAATTTAAAACTTAATTTTGTTGCCACTTCTTTAGGTTACTACCCCATAAGGTTCAATTCATTGTCTTTAACAACTGATTGTAGCTGCAGAAGAGGTATGAGTATCTGTTCTATTGATTTGAGAAGAAATAAAAAACTTTTAGAATCAGAGCTATAATTGCAATTAATAAAATTATTTAAAAAAGTTAAAAAAATGACTAAAGAAACTAAAGCCCGGGCCGATAACTTAGTTGAGGGGTAATTTACTTACTTTTTGCAATTGAGGTTAGCAGGCGTAGTGACCCAGCTAATATAAACTGGATGGATTTGTATGTACCAATGAGTACGACTTGTCCTTAGGAGGTAATCTAATGTCTTTATTCGTTAATACCAACGTATCGTCTTTGAACGCTCAGCGTCAACTTTTCGACGTAAGTAACAAACTAAGCACATCATTCGAACGACTGTCTTCGGGCTTCAGAATTAATAGCGCCGCTGATGATTCTGCTGGTCTACAGATCACTGATCGTCTCACATCTCAAGTTCAGGGTTTAAATCAAGCCGTGAGAAATTCTAATGATGCGATTTCATTAACGCAAACTGCTGAAGGGGCTCTTCAAGAGACCACCACTTCGCTACAGCGAATCCGTGTACTGGCAGTCCAAGCTCAGAACGGTATAAATAGTTCCGCTGATAGAGTCGCCCTGCAAGAGGAAGTATCCGCACTAAGGCTAGAAATGTCCCGTATCGGTGAGACTACAGCATTTGCTGGAGTAAGTTTACTGGATGGTGGCTACTCAGCAGTGTTTTTAGTGGGCGCTAACGGTGGCCAAAACATAAGCGTCAATCTATCGCGTGCGGGGGGATATGGTGCCTCAGGTTTGGGGATAGACGGTAATGTGCTATCAGCGGGCGGCGCATCTGCGATGTTATCGGACATTGATGGTGCCCTGTCTGTAATTGGTAGCTCGCGTGCAGAACTCGGTGCATTACAAAATCGCTTTCAATCCACGATAAGGAATTTGAGTAGTATCGCAGAAAACGTTACAGCAGCACGTTCTCAGATTAGAGATACTGACTTCGCATCCGAAACTGCCGAGTTAACTCGAAATCAGATCATTCAGCAAGCATCTGTTTCGATATTAAGTCAGGCAAATCAGCGACCTCAAACTGCGCTATCATTACTAGGATAGCAAACGGTTTTTAAAATCGTTTTGTGTAGATATAACGGATGTGCTTTTAAAAAAGTTAGCATCCGTTTTGTTGTCTTCAAAGGAGTTAAAAATGGAGATTCAAAATGCTCAGATTGGCAAGGTTGTTGCTGATACTCCTAAGTCAGCTGTGGCTCAAGCAAATGACAAAAGAGATATTAAGGACAGAAATTTTCCACAACCTAGCAGCGCTGGTGAGCGCACAAATGAAAAAGACCTGGAGAGTAGAGTTCAAACGTCATTGACACTGAGTCAAGCTGAGAAAACTCAATTTTCTCTTCAAGATTCAGAAGCACGAGCCGATACTTACTTAATAGAAAGAGCTGAATTGCTTGAAAGGGCGGTATCGGACATTGATTCTTTTTTACAGGCACAAAAAAGAGATTTGACATTTTCTTTTGACAAAACGACAGACCGCTCGATTGTCACAGTCAAAGATGGGCAATCAGGAGATGTAATAAGGCAGATTCCTTCCGAGGAGGTGCTGAAGATTGCCGCTCGGATAGAGGAACTTAAGGAAGACGTGGTGAATAGTGTCGGGGTGTTTATTAACAACGAAGTCTGAAACGAGGTAGAATATGACTATTAGTTCGCTTGGCGTAGGCTCAGGTCTTGCTTTGGATGATTTAGTCCAGCAGCTCATTAGTGCAGAGCGCAAACCAAAAGAAGACAGACTTAACGCTAGAGAAGAGGCTGTAGAAGCTGAAATTTCTGCTTTAGGAACAGTCAAGTCAAAGTTGTCTGAGTTTAAAGATGCTGTAGATGATCTTCGCACGGATAGTGATATAAACGGACGGGAGCCAACTATTACGAATCCGTCTGAGGACGTCGACATTCTCTCTGCAGACGCGACTAGTTCCGCTTTGCGTGGCGAATATGATATCACTGTGACTCAACTTGCGAGTGGAAGTCGTATCACCACGAATGATGGCGCATTTTCTTCTAGTAACGATCCCCTGCTTTCTGGAGGTACCGGTTCATTAACCTTCAATGTAGGTACAGACAAATCTTTTACTATAAACGTTGATGGCACCAGTACATTGGCCTCATTGCGAGAACAGATAAATAATTCCGATGATAATTTTGGTATCACTGCTAATATCATCGAGACAGGCACAGGGGCCGGTCCTAGATTGGTTTTTGTTTCAGAAGAGACGGGAATAGGCAATGACCTCACCATTACTAACGATAATGGAAACACTGAGCTAGACAGATTGGCGACTGGAAGTGGTCCGGCTAATATAGATAATAACCTGTCTCTTATACACATCTCCGAGCCCACGAGACGCTACGCTATCTC
>OLGX01000345.1_pt1 | contig 17956 bp, 14 predicted proteins | sample 1609451 | NCBI WGS metagenome assembly OLGX01 (sample SAMN05416834, study PRJEB24817) | seawater metagenome | isolation source: Sea water | place: Canada:Atlantic | collected 2013-07
GGTGATAAATTAGCGGCCATTGCCGACCCATTTGGTAACTTTGTTGGCAGTATTATCAGTCCAGCCGAAGGCATTGTAATTGGAAAGCAAAATATACCGCTTACCCAAGAGGGTGAAGCTATATACCACATTGCCTATTTCTCAAAGCCTAACGAAGTAGCAGAGCATGTTGAGCTTTACCAAGACAATCTGCTGCCTAGTGAAGAACCTCTTATAGAGTAAAAATAATGAACAATAAAAAACTTATTGGTGTGGTCGAATTATGTGATTTACCCCAGTTAGCCATTACAGAACTTAACGTGAGAGTAGACACTGGGGCAGCGACATCGTCTTTACATGTGGATAATATTGAAGAGCTAACCAAAGGCGATGAGCTATGGATTAGCTTCGACATTCACCCAGATATTTACAATGTAGATACGGTAGTAAGGCGAGAAGCGAAAGTTTTTGGCAAAAAAAAGGTGAAAAGTTCTACCGCAACGCGAGAAAAGCGCTATGTTATATTAACAGACATTGTTATGGACGGTTTTCAGTGGAATATACAGCTTACGCTAACAGACCGTTCTGAAATGACATATTCTATGTTACTAGGCCGAGAGGGAATGGCTGGACACTTTATTGTAGACCCTGAATACGACTTCCTTCTCACTGGAAAAGACTAGAGCGCACTCCCCTTTTTACTAGCAGTTACTGTATAGCAAAGGCCAGCGCGCTGTTATTAAAGGAAAGATCGCAATGGACATGTGGCGGCAAGGTAGGGCTTTGCTTTTTTCATCTTTACAAACGCGTATAGTCTTTGCGCTGCTTGCCTGTGCCCTTTTTACCTTCATACCTCACGCATACGCCAATCAAGATAGCAACTCTGCAAGCGCTGCCCACACTAAAATACGACTACCCAATGTGCACCCGGGTAGAGATGCAGTTTACGCCCACGCAAAACAGTTACTCACCGAAGCGCTCCTTGTAACGCAAGCAGACTACGGCACTTTCGAATTCGTAGTGAGTAGCCAAGAAAGTCCTCAGCGCCGACAGCTGAGAAGTTTAGAACACGATCTTTTAGATATTACGTGGAGTGTTACCTCGTCAGACAGAGAAGCCTATTTTTTGCCTATCCGTATTCCTATTATGGCTGGACTCTTCGGCAAGCGCGTGCTGTTAATTAATGCTGAAGACACCCGCTTCTCAAAAGATATGGATATTACAGACCTTAAAGAGTTCAGGGCGGTGCTTGGCTATGACTGGCCCGATACCACTATTTTCAGAAAGGCGGGTATTCCAGTACTTGAAACCACCTATCGCGCGTCGTTTAAAATGGTGTCTGAAGGGTTTGCTGATATGTTTCCTCGAAGCGTGATGGAAGTGTTAGAGGAAATGGAGCACAAAGACTTGAGTAAAGGGCTTGTTGTTGAGGACAATATTGTTATTTCATACCCTAGCCCGATTTTTTTCTTTGTGGGTAGTAATAACCAGCAGCTTGCAACACGAATAACCGAAGGCTTATTACAGCTGTTAAAAAACCATCGATTCCAACAATTGTTAAAAGAGCATAAGGGCTTTCAACAAAGCCTTGCACTTGTAAAGGGGCGAACCGTTATAAGCATCGACAATCCGCTTTTAAGTAAGGAGAGTCAAAAGGCGATTGAAAACTTTCTCCCGCTTTTTGCACCCGCTGAACTGTTGTTAAATGGCTCAACCACAGATGGCACTGTTGTAGATGGCACTGTTGTAGACGGGACTGCGGCAGACAGCGCTATTGTCGAGGACTCGGTTTTGGACAACTCGACGGCAGAGAGCTCAGTTGAGGACAGCTCGACTTTAGAGAGCTCGGTGATAGAAGACCGGAGTTAAAAGGCCTTAGCGTGATGAACCACCATATCGCACCTATATCAACGTGAGGGTGGCTCTAATTCTAGCTGTGAAGCAATGAGTACCGCTTGCGTGCGATTGTTAATTCCCAGCTTTTTGAATAGGGCTGTAACGTGGGCTTTCACCGTCGCTTCAGCAATATCTAAGTTGTAGCCAATCTGTTTATTTAACAAACCATCTCGCATGTAACACAGCACTTTATACTGAGAGGGTGTCAGTGAAGCCACCTTATCTGCAAGCTCTGAAAATGCCTCGTCCACTTCATCGACACTTTCGCTAAGTCCTTCAGGCAGCCAAATATCACCATCGAGAATGGCTTCAACGGCATTACCGATGTCTTGTGCACTGGCAGTTTTAGGTATAAAACCAGAGGCGCCAACACCAATAATTTTAGATATTAACGCAGTATCTTCAGTGCCAGATACCACAGCAACGGGAATATCTGGATACAGTTTGCGAATATGAAGAAGCCCGAACAGATCGTTACTGCCGGGCATATGTAAATCAAGTAAAAGCAGGTCGACATCCTCTTTGTTGAGCATATCAACCGTAGACATTAAGTCTCCTGCCTCCTTGAGTGTTAAGGACGGCAGCGACAAGGATAGAGCGCCTCTTAATGCATCGCGATACAGCGGATGATCATCTGCGATTAAAAGCGTTATCATTGTCGTTTTCCTTGCTTATTTATTGAGTCGTTCCTCTATGAGTGTATCAACAACGGATGGATCCGCCAACGTCGATGTATCACCCAGTTGCTCATGCTCGTTTGCCGCTATTTTGCGCAATATACGACGCATAATTTTACCAGAACGTGTTTTCGGCAGCCCCGTTGACCACTGAATAATATCTGGTGTGGCTATAGGACTCAATTCTTGGCGTACCCATGCTTTTAATTCCTTCGTCAGCGCCTCGTTAACCTCAACGCCTTCAATAGGACTTACATAAACGTAGATCCCTTGGCCTTTAATATCGTGAGGGTATCCAACAACCGCGGCCTCTGCCACTTTGCTGTGCGCCACAAGTGCGCTCTCGATTTCTGCAGTACCTAAGCGGTGGCCTGAAACGTTGAGTACGTCGTCTACACGGCCTGTGATCCAATAGCAGCCATCTTCATCGCGACGCGCGCCATCACCGGTAAAGTACACACCTTCATACGCACTAAAATAGGTATTAATAAAACGTTGATGGTCGCCATAAACAGTGCGAGCCTGACTCGGCCAACTGTCTTTAATGACGAGGTTACCTTCGGCGGCACCTTCAAGTTCTTTGCCATCAGCATCAAATAGCGCTGGCGCTACGCCGAAGAAAGGGCGAGTTGCCGAACCAGGCTTAAGCTCTGTCGCACCCGGTAACGGCAAAATCATATGCCCACCGGTTTCCGTTTGCCACCAGGTATCGATAATTGGGCAACGGCCTTTACCAATCACGCGGTGATACCATTCCCATGCCTCTGGGTTAATCGGTTCACCAACTGTGCCCAACAAACGCAGCGATGATAGGTCGCAGCCCTCTGCGGGTGTGTCTCCATGGGCCATTAGCGCACGGATTGCCGTTGGTGCGGTATACAGGCTGTTTACTTTATATTTTTCAACCACCTGCGCAATGCGCTTAACATCTGGATATGTAGGTACACCTTCAAAAAACACCTGTGACGCGGCATTAACCATAGGCCCGTAAACCATGTAACTGTGCCCCGTTACCCAGCCTACATCAGCAGTACACCAATAAATGTCATCATCTCGGTAATCAAAGGCGTATTTAAACGTCATGGCTGAATACAATAAATAACCGCCAGTGGTATGCACAACGCCTTTCGGTGTGCCAGTAGAGCCAGATGTATACAAAATAAATAGAGGGTCTTCGGCGTTCATGACCTCTGGTTCGCACTGCGCAGAACAATTATCGATAGCCTCATGCCACCACACGTCGTGATTACTGTTCCACTCTACTTCACCACCAGTAAGCTTGTGCACTATCACATGAGTGATAGATGGACAGGCACCATTCGCCAGCGCTTTGTCTACATTGGCTTTAAGAGGGATGCTACGTCCCGCTCTGCGCCCTTCGTCGGCGGTAATAACTACTTTAGCTTCGCTGTCGTTAATGCGATCGGCGATTGCATTTGGCGAGAAGCCACCAAAAATAACGGAATGCACAGCGCCTATGCGGGCACATGCTAACATCGCGTAAGCGGCTTCTGGCACCATGGGCATGTAAATCGCCACGCGGTCGCCTTTTTCAACGCCCATTTCTTTAAGCGCATTCGCTAACTTACATACCTCATAATGTACCTGTTGGTAGGTAATATCTAAGCTGTCTTGTGGAGAATCACCTTCCCAGTGAAACGCAACCTTAGTGGCGTTTTTCTCTAGATGTCTGTCTATGCAGTTGTAGCTCGCGTTTAATGCGCCATCTTCAAACCACTTTATCGATACGTCGTTTTTATTGAAAACCGTATTTTTAATTTTTGTTGGCGCTTCATACCACTCCAATAGTGCAGCATGCTCCGCCCAGAATGACTCAGGGTCGTCTATCGACTTCTTGTACATTTCGTCGTATTGAGACGCAGTAAGATGTGTAGATTGAAGGATATTTTCTGGTACGGGATAAGTCTTGCTGGCAGTCATAGATTGCCTCCGATTTAATAATGTTAAATTCTCGATTGATTGAGGAATACTCTAGTCATTAATCAATAAAGCAAAATGAGACATTGGTCTTAATGACTTTTTTCATCGAAAAATTATTGCTCAACGTTCATGTGTAGACGCTTGTTTGTTCTTTTAGTTCTGTGAAGTTTTTTAAGATAATCACTAAAAAGATGCTACTACAACGTTTTACACCCGTTATTTCTGAACCGAAATAACGGGTGTAGGTATTTATCAATTGGTCTTTGCCGTTAGAACTTAAAGACAACCCCAGCGCGACCAACATTTGCCGAGAAGTCTTCAAAATCGCTTCCGTATTCGGTATTAAAGTTAGTCAATTGAACAAACGCAGTAAAGCTATCCGTTATCTTATGGCCGTAGTTGATATAAGCGGTGGTGTTTTCATTTAAATCAGTAAGTGATAAACGAGCACGGTCACCTGAGTCTACAGAGGCACTGGCATAACCCACCTTAATCGTAGAGTCAGCATTGAGTTTCCACGTCACATACGTAAAAAAGCCGCTTTCGCTAAAACTCTCTCGTACTTCGCCTGCAGCGTTTAAACCTGAAGACGGAGCAACACCCAACGCATTTTGGTTGTTTAACGCTTCACCAGTATAATATTCTGCATTTACGCTAACTGCCCCAAAATTCAATGTGGTATACATTTTCAATAAGTTAGCGTCTTGGTTTTCACCCGAGGCAAAACCAGCTTCGTCTTCATAATTTAGTTCAGCAAAATGGCCTGCGGCACCAATTTTATGACCAGAGAAGCTATAGTTAACGTCTACCGCAAAGCCTGGCATGCTGCCAAGCTCATTCGCGTTAATACCACCCGCGGTAGCATTTCTTCCCTTACCTGTTAAAGCACCAGTTACCGTTAGCCCATCGTTTTTATATGTAGCCCCCACTTCCACGGCTAAGAATCCAGAATTACCGGCACGATAGGCATTACCAACCCAGTTGTAACTACCGCTTGATTTGATACCTGAGGCAGTGCTCCACTTTTGACCACCAAAGAACGTCCAGTTCTCGTTCATGTCATAATACAAGGTCGCTAAGCGTAATCGTGGCTCTTGAGCCTGAATGGCCGTTTGGTTAGTAAAACCATCTTCACCATCAATAAAATCAAATTCCAGTACCGTTCTTACTTTTTCATGGCTCATGTTTAGTGAAAAGCGAGACTGTGAAGCTTGAAACGATGTGGCATCAGAACTAAGAAACGTCGTTTGTTGCTCTGTGGCTGGCGCACCGCCGAATATATCGGTTCTTAATGCATGCGTTGGGGCTACTTGGCTATAAGCACTGCCAAAACTGGCAACGCCTTGATCAGACGCTACCATTTCGGGTTTGATCATACCTTTAAAACTGAATTCAAAAGCAAGCGCAGGTGAAGATATCAAAACAAGTGCGCACGATGCAGCTACACGATTAAGCATGTGGTTCTCCAAAATTTTTTTAGTGTTTAACTTTAATTCTTTTCTTAGTGCCCCTGCGAACGCGTGTAAGCGCAGGGAGTATGTAATTTAGTGTGTTCATGCAGCGGATTAACTTCCGATTAACATAAAGCCAACAAATCAATTGTGAGTTAAAAATAAGCAAAATACTCTATAAATCATAGTTGTTGCGACCAAAGTCTTATGATTTCTTGTACGGCGAAACAGCGTTTAGTCGTCGTACAAATAAGCTAAAGCACTGTTTAATTTAAAAACTTCAACCACCGCATTACGGATTTAACTCTTAGACAAATTACGATTTTTCAACGCGTTAATGGCTAAGGCTATAAGCATAGGTAAAAAAGAGAAAATCACCGGCCTTATTGCTGATTTTTTGAGATGATAGGGAGCAGTGAGAGTTAAAAAATAGGACAAGCGATTTATCAAAAAGCAGTAGTTCAACGTAGAAAAGCGTGGGGAGTGCGCGTCAATACGTTAGAAAAATGGGTTAGCGCGCCTTGATTCAAGGCGCGCTAATCGAAGTTAGGCGGGTAAATTTAAAATCCCATGGGATAGGCTTTAAACACGTTATTTATATCATTCAGTGTGTTATCGCTTAGCTTAATATCAAACGCTGCGATATTTTCAGAAAGCTGTTTGAGGGTTGTTGCACCAATAATAGTAGATGTAACCCCAGGTACTTGTCGACACCACGCTAAAGCAAGTTGCGATGGTGTAATACCTGCGCCTTTTGCAATATTAACGTACTGCTCGGTGGCTGATTGGGCTGCAGGTTGGTCTCTGAATAATCCCATTCGCTGTGTTAATGTCCAGCGAGAACCCTGAGGCCGTGCACCATTGTGATATTTTCCGCTTAACATTCCTGTGGCTAGCGGCGACCAAGGCAGATAAGCAATGTTTTCACACTGGCACATCTCGATAAGATAAGGCCAATCTTTTGCGTGTAACAGGCTAAATTCATTTTGAATCGACACAGGTAAAGGCACATTTTCTTCTGCGCACAAACGCAAAAACGCATGAATTCCCCACGGTGTATCATCAGATAGTCCCCAATGGCGAATTTTGCCCGCATCAAGGGCCGCTTTTATGCCTTTGAGAATATTGCGCATGCCGCTGATTTCTTTGTCGCGGTCGATAGTTGTTGGGTCTGTACTGTCAGGCCAATGTTTGCCAAAGTGCGGGGTTACCCTATTTGGCCAGTGAAGCTGATACACATCAATATAGTCGGTATGTAAACGCGCAAGTGATTCATCAAGGGCAGTAGTAAGCGAAGAAGCCGTTATTGGCCCACCCTCTCGGATATACTTTAAACCTGCACCTGCTACCTTGGTCATCACCACAATATTATTACGGGCGTCTTGATTACGAGCAATCCAGTTGCCAATAATTCGCTCTGTGTCGCCGTAGGTATCTGCGTTAGGAGGTACAGGATACATTTCAGCGGTATCAATAAAATTCACCCCCGCATCAAGGGCCATCGCCATCTGCGCATCGGCATCTTGCTGCGTATTTTGGATACCCCAGGTCATGGTTCCTAAACATATATCGGAAACTTTTAAGCTACTTGAGCCCAAAATATTAAATTTCATTCTACTTTTACCTCTAAAATGTTCTTTTGAACTATGCCTTTGAGTCGTCAGGCACTCATACTTTGTGAATCGCTCTTTTTCACTGGTTGTTTTGCTAGCCTACTACTCGCGATTAGAATCGATTAGAATGACTGTCTTAGTAGAGATTATGATGCCAGAGATTACGATGCCTGTCTCATTATCGTGCATTATCGCAAAGCCAATATGATGCTCTATGCCTAGCGCTCAATAACTGCCTAGCGCTCAATGACTGTCACCTTAATTAGTATTCGTTGACTGTCACGTTAATGGCTCGCATTAAGAATAATTACAGTGCCTGTCTTGATAATAATGTTCGGATTCGACCTCATTATTCAAACATCTAGAAAGCGAATTCAGTAAGCTGACTTTTATTCTGTAAACCCACTTGGCATGAAATCTATTTTGAATGATTGCTTTGAGCGGCTAGAAAACAGTGCAACGTTAGCAAAAGCTCGCTGAGATGTCGCTAAGCTCTGGATAAAAGCCAAGTGCAGTAGAGTTGATTATTACGACCTTTAAACAGGTATTTATGTCTGATTCGAAAGTGAATGAACATCTAGGACATATTGGCTATTACAGCTTAAAAATTACTTGCTTTCTTTTGAAGCAACAAAGAATGTTGCTAAGTCATAATTTCCCTTAGAAATAGCTATATCTGCCACTGAATTACTCGACTTGCCTTTGTGATGAGGATTAGCGCCCATTAGTGCTGTATTTCCCCTGTTATCCTCTTGGCAGGGATTGGCATCGCTTTGAGTAATTAAAAACTCAACGGTATCTGAATAACCGTGGTAAGCCACTAAAATCAGCGCTGTGAAGCCCTTTTCATCAGTGATAATTGCATTAATGCCTCCATCAAAAAACGCATTTAATATTTAATTATTGCCGTTAGGTGCAGCATCAAAATAGCGACTTTTTAAATCGTTGATCTGAGTATTAGCTAATGATGATAGTGAAACGATGCAGAGACAAAGTGTTAGACCGTTCAGTATAAAACTTTACCGCAAAGCCTCGAGGGTCACGCAAGGTTTCAGGAGAAAGGTGACCATGCACTACTGATGAAAAGCGCACAAACACTTCAGTTTTTTTACCTTCACCTTGGAAAGGCGCTGCCATTGTGTCTTCAGATAAGTCTTCGTAGTTTTCATAGTAGCCATGAAAACCCACACCACGGGCATGAACCACACGCTCTGGAATGCGCTCACGATCAAACGCGGCTAGCTTTTCAATAAGGTGAGAGTCTTGCAGTAACACTGGGCCCCAAGGACCTGCAGTTTGTGAATTTTGGTTATCGCCTACTGGTGCGCCATTTTGACGAGTAAGGGTATCTGCACTCACGCCAAGTGTAAGCATGCTAGCGGTAACGCCGCCTAAGATAAATTTAGATAAGGTAGATTTTAATGCAGTACTCACAGCTGAACTCCTACGTGAATGTTGATGCGGGATTGGGTATTTTTAACTTCAACGCAAACTTGGTCGCCGTAATAGTTATCAGCGTAGTTGCATCGTGTTTGAACAGGTTGGTTAGTAGTGGAGGAAACACGATGGCCGTTCGCCGTTGATAGTTTTTTGAGTAATGTGTTCATTTGATTCTCCTTGTTAAGTTAGGAGCATTATTATCAATTTAAAAAAGCTATTAAAACGACTAAAACTGATTCATAAGATTAATTTAATAGATTATAAAGGTGCTTTCTAATCGAGAAAAATTATGAACGGGGCATTAATTTGGGAGTACTAAGCAGAATAGGAGACAGCAAGGACAATAGAGGATAACGAGAAAGTAAAAAGCAAGTTAGACCTGAATTATGCAAGGGCTGGGTAAGGATTATATGGGTACTGATGAAAGTTAAGTAATTGATAAGTTAGAGCGCAGATTTATGTACGAACGTGAGCGTTAGTGCGGCTGTTAGCACAGAGCCTGGACACAAAAGCGCCGCTCCCATAACAAATTATAAAAGCGGCGTAGATATTAGGGAGGTAGGTGAATACAAGTGACGGTTGACCACAGTAAGCGCAGTCTTTCCTATTAAACATTCACTGCTATTTGTTGACTGTTATCCGTTAACGTCTCACCGCTAACAGCTAAGCCAGGGGCCAGTGATAGCCAATGTTTTAGTAGGCGAGTAAACATTAACAAAGAGTGTGCTACCGTCAGGAGAAAAACAGGCTCCGGCAAGTTCGGTTTGTGCATGTAATTTGGCAAAGTTATACACCTCACCCTCAGGGGTTATCCCACGAAGATGGTTATCAACTATATCGGTGTATTGGTCTTCGCATACTAGTAAATGCCCGTTTGGACACACCGTTAGATTATCGCCAAAGTTGTACAAGTTTTTATCTTCACTTTGCAAGAACAGTTGAAGTTTGTCGGCACTGCCATCAAGTGATGGCACCACACGCATTACTTGCCCTAACTGTTTTTCTCCGCCGTTGGTGCAGCAAAAATATAATTCTTCATCACCCCAGTGCATACCTTCCCCACGAGCAAACAACGCAGCGCCTTTCTCAAAAGCCTGTATACGAAGATCATCCTCTGGGCTTTCTGGATTATCTAAATCTACCCACTCAATATCAAACCACTGTCCAGTTTCCATAGACGGATTATTCCAATTTCGTGAATCGAACTGGGGCCTATCGACCACTTTAAGGGCTTGCAACTTGCCGCCATCTGCCAATTTAGCAGGTGTATTCGGTACAAACCTATATAGCACACTATCGCCTCGGTCTTCAGTGAGATACACCATTCCAGTGCGAGGGTCTATGCTTGCGGCTTCATGATTAAATCGCCCCATGGCTTTTAAAGGCTCGGGTTGCGTCATCGCTATGGCAGAGGCAGGAACCTCAAAAATATAGCCATGGTCTTTGCTTACCACGCCGTTTGGTTTATCTACTGACTCTTCGCAGGTAAGCCATGTTCCCCATGGGGTAATACCGCCTGAGCAGTTGCGCACAGTGCCGCTTAAACTGATAAATTCCCGCTCAACCTTGTGAGTGGAAAGGTTATAGACGAGGGTGCTTGTGCCCCCAGGCAGCGCAACACCTTCAAACCCACTTCCCTTGCTATATGAGTCGTAAGCTAACGCTGGCGAATGCTGTTGAATAGACTGAGGCTGGTTTTCAATATGTGTAGGGTGTAGCTCGTGATTGCGAATTAGCGCGACACGTTGCTCATCAAGGCCAAAACAGCCCATACCGTCGGCTCTATCGGGCACGTTCAGGCCATCGGACATGGCATCACCAAATTGAGATATTACTCGGTAAGAAAAGCCTTCTGGCAAATCTAGTAGTGAGTTTTTATCTTTTACAAGGTTACCGTATCCCCTTGAAATGGGCATTGCAGAGGCTACTGCCTTACTCAGTTGGCTTTTACCAAATGCACTTGACGCAAGACCGCCAAAAGCCAGTGAACCCAACATAAACTGTCGCCGTGAAATCATACTAAATGCCCCAAAGGTGCTCGTGATAAAAAGGTAGAAAGGTAGCACTCAACAAGCAAGACCTAAATTCACAAGTGCACATTAATCATAGCCACTAATTGTTATAGTATAACAATTGATGGCAAAAACAATCATTACTGACGTGGTATATTTTTACTTTAGCCTAGTACTGGTTTTGGAGCTCAAATTGGTGCTCAGATTAGTACTATGCCAGTATTCTACAGGCATAGGCTTTGAAAAATAATAACCTTGAAAGCGATTACACCCTTTACTGATTAAGTATTCAACTTGCTCTGGAGTTTCTACCCCCTCAGCAATGGATGTCACATTAAGGGCTCTTGCCATATCAATGATTGCATCAACTATGGGCGAGCCATTGTGATTGCTGTGTGTGCTGACATCATCTATGAATATTTTGTCTATCTTTAGCTCGCTAATGGGAAGCTCTTTTAGATAGGCCAGACTGGAATAGCCAGTTCCGAAGTCATCGATAGAAAAGCGGAAGCCGCATTTTGCTAGCTGATCCATCGTATGTTTAACCGTATCGATATCTACCACTAAAGCCGTTTCAGTAAGCTCTAACATAACCATTTGGGTAGGAATGCCATAATAATTGACTCTTGCTAGCAAAGAAGAGGCAAAGTCTGGCTGTACAATTTGTTTGGCACTTATATTAATGGCAACACACAAGTCAAAACCTCGCGCGATAAACTGCTTTAGGGTTTTAAGTGTTTCATCGATAACCCAATTCCCAATGTCGCAGATAATATGACTTTCTTCCGCAATAGGTATGAAGTCGCCAGGGCTCACTGTACCCAGCTCACTAGAATGCCAGCGAACTAAGGCCTCAAACGACGTGGTACCCCCTTGATGACTCACTTGGGGTTGCAACGATAGAGATAGCTCTTGTTTCTCTAAGGCTTGGCGTAAATGCGATTTGATGGCGAGGTAGCGATCGAACTCTTGCATGCCATCATCAGAAATATGGCAAAGTCCGAATGGGGCAGATTTCTTAGCTCGCTTAACCGCGTTTTCTAGCACATTAACCACGCGCTCATAGTTTTGCTTATTGGCTTCAAATACCGCACTACCCAAGGATGCACTTAGCGACCAGTTGCCATCTTCAGTATCTATGTCGTAGTGTCGAGGATTAATAAGTGCGTTCTCGATTAAGCTGGTATCAAAACGGTAAATGTCAGCTTTTTTATAGCTCTTTTTAGACATGATAATAAAGCTGTCGCCGGCAAATTTATAAATATGATATTCATGCCCTATGATAAACAACAGCTTTTCAGCAATGGCTTGAAGCGCATTATTTGCATTAGAATAGCCGAGACGGGTATTAATTTGCGCCATATTGTCCATATCAAGCAATAAAATATGCATATATTCTTCATGCACGGCGGCCCGTAAGATTAAGTCTTTGCACTCCTTTTGAAACCACTGGCTGTTGCGTAAATGGGTGACACTGTCAGTGTAGGCTAGGTTATAGATGGTATCCTGGGCGGCAATACGCTCACTAATATCGCGCACTACGCCGATATATATTTTTTCCCCTAAATCCGTACTTTCAGACAGCGATAGCTCCATTTGAAATACCGAACCGTCCTTGCGCTTTGCCGGAAGCTGTCGACCAGTTCCGATAATTTGTGCGTTTCCGGTACGCTCGTAATTCGCCATATACCTAGCGTGATTTGATGCATACGGATCGGGCATTAATATCTCAACCGACTTCCCAATAAGCTCGCCCTCGTCATAACCAAAGATTTTAAGCGTAATGTCGTTGCAATGAAGAATTATGCCTTTTGAATCTATGCTTACTACTGCATCGTTTATACTGTCGAGGATATTCTGTATTCGGCTTGCCCGCTCTTCGCTTAGTAGGACAGTGCTTTTGTAACTTGTGATGTCTTCGAATGCACCGAAGTAACGACGTATATTTCCCTCGTCGTCCATCTCGTGTTTGCCAGAGGTGCGGACCCATTTTTTATCGTTATTTGCCGATATAATTTGCACTTCAATATCGTATGGCGTGTTGTGCTCTAACAACTCGTGAAACGCCGATTGAACGGCGGCTTTAGACTCTGGCTTATAAAATGTTAACGCTTGCTCAACATCGATGGGGACTTTCATGGTTACATCGTGTATTGCGTAGGTTTCTTTAGACCAAAAAAGCTTCTTATCCTGTGGGTAGTATTCCCATGCCCCTGTTTTTGAGAGACTGCTAACCTCATCGAGTAGAGATAAGTTATTAATAGTGCGAGTTTCTAAGTAATATTTTTGTAGGCGCGTAGCAATTAGCTTGGCATTTGCGTGAAATCCAGCTTTATAAAGCTCGATGCTGGGTTGAGGCGAATTAAAAATAGCGACCAAAATTCCCACATTGCGTCCGAGCTCATTGAAAAGCCCAGCGCCAAGATAAGCCTCAGCATCTATTTGTGAAAGAGAGCCGTCATCTGGAAATTGAGAACACACCGCACTTGAGTAAGCACATACGCCGGTTTGTAAAACCTGCTCACAAGGTGAGCCCTGCAAGGGATACTCGAACAGCTCGCTGGCTTCAGACTGCTGTTGAGTGCCAATGAGCACTGAAACACGGTCGTCGTCTCGAACACCTAGCAGTAAATAATCCGCTTTCAACGACGCGTTGTATTCAACAAGCTCATCAAAAAATTCTTGCCTGTATTTGCGAACAAGACTGCGAAACTCAGCCTCTTCGTAAACCATATTATGCGAAAACATAGCCGCCTATTATTCAACACAAACCAATTAACCGCATTTATGTTGGTAGAGTTGATGAATGCAAAGACATAGAAGAACGCTAAAACGATGCCTTAGCCTTTAGTAGTATGATAGTAGAGTCTGTATCACAGTCAATTGATTAATAATGACTACTCAATAATGACAGGCATAAAAAATACCAATACAAACAATAACTAAGTGAGTTCTAAACTATTAAACAGGCAGTTTTAGCTTACTACTTATTGAGACAGGCACCTTACCTCCCACAGTTACTTATGGAGACAGGCATCATAAGTCACTTATCGAGACAGGCATTTTTCAAACACTCAGATAAACAAAACTGTACCTCAATACACTTTCTTTAACCTAGATAGCTATACACACTAGTAATTGAGTAACCCAGAGTTAGAAAAATTGATGCCAAAAGCTAGAAAATCACAAATTAGTTTATCAGACACGCCCTATTATCACTGCGTATCTAGGTGTGTTCGTCGAGCGTTTTTATGCGGCTCTGAGCAAGGAAAAAGCTTCGAACATCGCCGTCAATGGGTTGAAGATCGTATTCATCTTCTGAGTGAGGTATTTACTATTGATGTGTGTGCTTATGCAGTAATGAGCAATCACACCCACCTAGTGCTCCATATTTATAGAGAAAAGGCGCAGGCGCTCACTACAGATGAAGTAATTCAACGGTGGCACATTCTGTACAAGGGAACCTTATTAACACAGAAATATGCTTTACAAGAGACAAGAAAAGACCTTAGTAATGCTCAAGTAGAGTCCGTGGAAAGCACTGCGGAGATTTGGCGAACACGCTTACACGATATTAGTTGGTTTATGAGAGCCCTGAATGAATATATCGCCAGAGCCGCAAATAAAGAGGATGAGTGCACCGGACACTTTTGGGAGGGACGGTTTAAGTCACAAGCACTATTAGATGACGGCGCTCTCGCAGCCTGTATGGCATACGTTGACTTAAATCCAGTTCGCGCGAAGTTAGCCGTTTCACCTGAGACCTCTACGCATACCAGTATCCAGTATCGCATTCGTGCTGCCAAAGCAGGCAAGATACCGAAACGCCTTATGCCGCTAAAAGATAGCCCTCAGCAGAATAGCGAAAATAGTCTACCTTTCAGCCTCGTCGACTATCTTCATTTGGTCGATGCCACTAGCCGTTCCATCTCCCCTAATAAGCGAGGCAAGATACCCAACAAAGTACCTAACATTCTAGACCGGCTTAATATTGGCAATGAAAAGTGGTTGATATTAACCACACAATTTGAAGTTTGTTTTAAACAAGCGGCAGGCCAGGTGATTAAACTTGAACAATATGCTCATAACCGAAAGCAGATGAGAGTTCATGGGAAGCACCATGCTATGCGCTTATTTGGGTAGGTTAATATCTCATCGAACAACGTAAGTGTAATAGGGTTAAATTTTAATAGAGTATTGACTGCAGGATAAAGTTCGCTTCATTACGCTAAATCGTGCTGTTTCAACGTTTATCCATCACCGTTCGACCAACAAAACACATCCCCACCATAACTTAATCTATAAATAGCGCTCGATATTTGGTGTTTTATGACTGTTTGTTGTGCCTGTCTTGATAGTGGCTTTATGGCTGTCTCAATAATGGCTGGTTTGTTGCGACTGTCTAATTAGCAGCTTTGGCTTGCCATGTGTACTTATTATGCGTGTCTAGATAATACTTTGATAATAGCTGGCTGCAATAGCGGGAATGGCTAGATTGGAGTGCCTGTCTCTATAGTAGTCTCTATAGTAAATCGCAGGCATAAAAAAAGCGCACCTAAGTGCGCTTTTTTGTGCAGTGTTTACTAAGTCTAGATTAGTCTAGGATCTTCGCAACAACACCAGCACCTACTGTACGACCACCTTCACGGATTGCGAAACGTAGACCTTCGTCCATCGCAATCGGAGCAATTAGCTCAACTTTGAATTTAAGGTTGTCACCAGGCATTACCATTTCTACGCCTTCTGGAAGCTCTACAGCACCAGTTACGTCAGTTGTACGGAAGTAGAACTGTGGACGATAGCCTTTGAAGAATGGAGTATGACGGCCACCTTCATCTTTAGACAATACGTACACTTCTGCTTCGAACTTAGTGTGTGGGTTGATTGAACCAGGCTTAGCTAGTACTTGTCCACGCTCTACGTCATCACGCTTAGTACCACGTAGTAGTACACCAACGTTCTCACCAGCACGACCTTCGTCTAGAAGCTTACGGAACATTTCAACACCAGTACAAGTCGTCTTAACAGTATCTTTGATACCAACGATTTCTACTTCTTCACCAACTTTAACAATACCTTGCTCAACACGGCCTGTTACAACAGTACCACGACCTGAGATTGAGAATACGTCTTCGATTGGAAGAATGAACGGCTTGTCGATTGCACGCTCTGGCTCTGGGATATATGAATCAAGAGCTTCACCTAGTTCGATGATTTTCTTTTCCCATTCTGCGTCGCCTTCAAGGGCTTTAAGTGCAGAACCTTGGATAACTGGAAGGTCATCGCCTGGGAATTCATATTCGCTAAGAAGTTCACGAACTTCCATTTCTACTAGCTCTAGAAGCTCTTCATCATCAACCATGTCACATTTGTTCATGAACACGATGATGTGAGGAATACCAACCTGACGACCAAGTAGGATGTGCTCACGAGTCTGTGGCATAGGGCCATCAGTCGCAGCAACTACTAGAATACCGCCGTCCATCTGTGCAGCACCAGTGATCATGTTTTTAACGTAATCAGCGTGTCCAGGACAGTCAACGTGCGCGTAGTGACGTGAAGGAGTATCATATTCTACGTGTGACGTAGAGATGGTGATCCCACGTGCTTTTTCTTCAGGCGCGTTATCGATCATATCGAATGCGCTTGCAGAACCGCCGTAGGTCTTCGCTAGAACAGTAGTGATAGCTGCAGTTAGCGTGGTTTTACCGTGGTCAACGTGGCCGATAGTACCCACGTTTACATGGGGTTTCGTACGTTCAAACTTTTCTTTTGCCATTTTTCTCGTTTCCTAAGTTAAAAGTCCGACCCACAAATAGACCGGACCGAACCTTCATTTAGATTAGATTCTAGATTCAATAATAGCCCGCGCCACATTGTTAGGCGCCTCAGAATAATTGAAAAACTCCATTGAGTATGAAGCACGACCCTGCGTTTGTGAACGCAAGTCTGTCGCATACCCAAACATTTCTGAAAGAGGCACTTTAGCACGAATCATTTTAATACCTGCTACGCCATCTTCCATACCTTCGATCATGCCGCGGCGACGATTTAAATCACCAACAACATCACCCATCCAGTCTTCTGGAGTCGTCACTTCAACTTTCATAGTGGGTTCAAGCAACACCGGATTTGCTTCTGCGGCGCCTTTTTTGAAACCCATAGAGCCGGCGATCTTAAACGCCATTTCAGAAGAGTCAACATCGTGGTATGAACCATCAAACAAAGTAACCTTTACATCAAGTACCGGATACCCTGCAAGAACACCACTTCGCATCTGCTCCTGAATTCCTTTATCGACCGCTGGAATGAACTCTTTTGGAACAGTTCCACCGACGATCTCGTTCACAAATTCGTAGCCAAAGTCCTCTTCCTGAGGCTCAATGCGTAACCATACGTGACCAAACTGGCCGCGGCCGCCTGACTGACGAATGAACTTCCCTTCCACCTCAACATCTTTGCGGAGGGTTTCACGATAAGCAACCTGAGGGTTACCTACGTTACATTCAACCTTAAATTCACGTTTCATACGATCAATGATGATATCAAGGTGTAATTCACCCATCCCTGAGATGATCGTTTGTCCCGTTTCGTCATCAGTTTTCACTTTAAATGACGGATCTTCTGCAGCAAGCTTGCTAAGCGCTATGCCCATTTTTTCTTGGTCAGCTTGCGACTTAGGCTCTACTGCAATTGAAATTACCGGGTCAGGAAATTCCATACGTTCTAACGTAATGATGTTATTTGGATCGCATAGTGTGTCACCCGTAGTGACATCTTTTAGGCCAATCGCAGCTGCGATATCGCCCGCGCGTACCTCTTTAATTTCTTCTCTGTCTTTCGCGTGCATCTGCACGATACGACCAAAGCGCTCTCGCTTGCCTTTCACAGGGTTGTATACAGTATCACCCTGTCTCTTATACACATCTCCGAGCCCACGAGACGCT
>OLGX01000347.1_pt1 | contig 17894 bp, 16 predicted proteins | sample 1609451 | NCBI WGS metagenome assembly OLGX01 (sample SAMN05416834, study PRJEB24817) | seawater metagenome | isolation source: Sea water | place: Canada:Atlantic | collected 2013-07
ACTATCCTCTTCGTCGGCAGCGTCAGATGTGTATAAGAGACAGATGAAAACGTGTGGCCGTTGGCGCGGTATCAAGAGTGTTGTCGAAATGGGCTATTTCCGAGTCTAAGCTGAACTCAAAATAGCGCCACATTTCGGTACTGTAATTAACTTTTACTTGAGGTACTGCGCGATAACTGTCGGCGGTATCTCCAAGCACTTCAAAGTCTTTTACCTCAACGTTGACTGATAAGTTTTCGTCGTAATAACTAAGTCCGACGCTGCGATACAGGTGAGTGTCGGAACGGCTGTAGTAATCAGAGCCAAGGTCAAGCAGATAGTTATCGTCGCTTAACCCATTGAAATCGATATTGAGTAGCCAGTTATCACCAACAAGCCCTTGATGCTGTAATCGATAAAAATAGCGGTCTGGATTACCGTCAATATCACTATCGCTTGGAAGGTATTCCACATAGGCCGTACCCTCACTTTTTTTCGTTAAGTAACGAAATTCAGTATTGAGCTGAACCCCGCGTCTCGTCATTAAGCGAGGAGAAATGGTCATGTCGTAATTAGGGGCAATATTCCAGTAAAAAGGTTGGGTGTAGTCTACGCCTGTTCGACTAGAGCTCGTTAATTCTGGAAAAAGCAGGCCTGTCTGACGCTCATTACTTACAGGAAAGGCAAAATAGGGAAGGTAAAATACGGGGACGTCAGCGATATAAAAGCGAGTGTGCTTGGCTTGGCCCCACGCGGTGCCTTTCTCCAGGCTTATTTCGCTGGCCCTGATTAACCAGTCTTCATCGCCTTCTGGGCATGTGGTAAAGCTGACTTCCTTAAGTACTATTCCTGTATCGGTGTCCAACACAATATCTTTCGCTGCGCCCTGGCCAACAAAACCGGTGAGTTCATACTTGGTGTTGGTCATTTCTAAGCGTTCTTCTTCAGAACGCAATGACACAGTATCGCTTTGCACTTTTAGCGCTGAATCTTGGTAGGTCACATCGCCCTTGGCGATAACATCTTTGCCACCGCTGTTCACTTGTGCTTGAGATGCACTAATCACTGCAGTGTCCGAGGTTATATCAACGTTGCCAGAGAACAGAGCAACCTTGTTTTCCACAATCTCAGTACGATTTGCTTCTACCTTTATATGGCCTTTTTCCATTAGCTTATTGCTACTGAACGAAACCGGTTCAGCACTGCAAAAAGCCAACGGAGTAGCTAACGATGTGGAGGTGTCCTGTGCAAACGCGACGATAGGCAATAGAGTCGCGAAAACGAGCAAGGCGCAGGTATTTTTCATGCGTAAAAAGGCGGCCTGTTAAATAATATAATGCGTTTAACCCCGTATAAGACGCTGTAGGTCTTTTTAAGTTCGGTGCTGTGTTTAAAATGTGCTGGCGGCAGACGTTTAAAACGCAGCGGACCAAGTTGAGAGACTGTCGATACACTGTCGAGAGACCGCCAACGTTTTGATGTAGACTACACCCGGTCAATTCTAAGCACTTCTGAACCAATTACCAACCGTTCGTCCAAAAAATATCACAATAATACGCATTTTTAGGTTGAAGTAGGGCTTTTTACACACAATAACCCTCTAAGAATGGCAAATACGGCAAACATTGCTACTTCACTGTAGGCATGTCTTTGATATAGTTGTTGTGACAATCACAAAGCCGATGTTGCCAAAGGTAGCACTACAGGAGCGCAATTTAATGTCTTTTTGGGGTAAGGTTCTCGGAGCCCTCTTTGGTTTCATGTTTTTGAAACATTTTCTTGGCATCGTTTTAGGGTTAGTGGTTGGCCACTTCTTCGACAAAGCTTACAGCCAAAACTTCAATAGAATGGGTGGCTTTGGCCGATTCTTCAGCGACCAAAACTCCCTCAAACAGCAGGCCATATTCTTTCATAGTTTGTTCAGCGCCTTAGGACATCTTGCAAAGTCTGATGGGAAAGTGACAGACAGAGAAATTCAGATAGCCACTTCGCTAATGGATGAAATGCAGTTAACCGGTGATGCCCGTCGAGAGGCCCAAGATGCATTCAGAGAAGGGAAAGCACGAGACTTTCCGCTTGCCGATATGCTCAAGGGCTTTTATGAGGCAACCCATGGTCGACGAGATATTCTACAAGTGTTTTTGGAGATTTTGATTCAAGCTGCGTTTGCCGACGGCCAGCTTTCACAAGAAGAATATGTGGTGCTTGAAAAGGTCGCTAAGCCTCTTGGTTTTCGACGTCGCGACCTCGACTACTTAATTTCTATGTTTGAAGCTGAACTTCGCTTTCGCCAGCGCGAAGGCCAGCGAGGACAAGGAAACGGTAGACGTCAGCAATCACATCAGCAGCAAGCGCCTTATTCAGCGCAGCAGACCCTCGATGATGCCTATCGTATTTTAGGCGTTAGCGCATCAGACGATGAAAAGACCATTAAACGGGCCTACCGCAAGAGAATGTCAGAGCATCACCCGGATAAGCTGATTTCAAAAGGCTTACCTGAACAGGCGATGGAGATTGCGAAGAAAAAAGCGCAGGATATTCAGTCTGCCTATGAGCTTATTAAACAGCGACGTGACTTTTAAAGTGGCGTGCAGTGCGTTTTTAATCGGAGATTTTGAAGGGCTTTTTTTGAGGTTTTCAAATGCTAACGCTATTGTGATATTTCCATGACACAGACAACAAGACAGTTAACCTATGTGCCTGGGGCTAGCCAAGCGCACATTGATAATTTTATTGAGATGCTGTGGCTAGAGAAAGGACTATCTGAGCATACCCAGCAAAGTTACCGAACCGACTTAAAAAAACTCGCGATTTACTTTAACAACGAGGGAATAAAAGACCTTGCTGTTGTCACTACTGAGCAGCTTCAAGACTATTTAGCCTACCGCTACGAACAGGGCCTATCGAGTCGAAGTACTCAGCGGGCGTTAAGCGCTATTAGGTCGTTCTATGTCTTTTTGATTGCTAAACAGGTTCGCGTAGACAGCCCAGTGTCGACCCTGTCTAACCCCAAAACGCCCAAATCATTGCCGACTTCACTCAGCGAACAGCAAGTGGAAGACCTGTTGGCAGCGCCGCTCACTGACGATCCTATCGAGTGTCGAGATAAGAGCATGCTTGAAGTGCTGTATGCCACGGGCCTTAGAGTGAGTGAGCTAATTGGGCTGACCATGGATCAGATAAGTTTGCAGCAAGGCGTGGTTCGCGTAGTCGGTAAGGGTGATAAGGAGCGCTTAGTACCCCTTGGCGAAGAGGCCATAGAGTGGCTTTTAGTGTACATCAAAACGGCAAGGCCCATGTTGGCAACCAAGCAATCTGATGTTGTGTTTCTAAGTCGCCGAGGGCAGCAAATGACCCGTCAGACCTTTTGGCATCGTATTAAATATTATGCGGTGAAAGCGGGAATAGAGCAGCACTTGTCTCCCCACACATTAAGACACGCTTTTGCCACTCACCTTTTAAATCACGGCGCTGATTTAAGAGTGGTACAAATGCTATTAGGGCACAGCGATTTATCGACAACGCAGATATACACCCATGTCGCCACCGAACGACTGCAAACGCTCATTCACAGCCACCACCCGAGAGGGTAGCAGTGCATAGAGAGTGAGACAGGTAAGCAAAAAGGTGACTCGTACCGAAAGCTGTGGAACAGGCAAAAGTCGCGACAAACGGATGCTTCCACCTACCTCAATTCCAATCGCCTGTGGTACGATTAAAAAAGTAAATGGGGTCAGAACCACATTTTTATAATGCGTCGTTGCGACGTGCCGCATAAACTGCGTCACCGTCAACCATCATCCGCGGCCATGTGAGTCCAATTGGAGAAGTCTAAAGTGAAAGTAGTAAAAAACATCGCAATTAACGCCATCGCTGTTGCAGCTATCATGATGAGTAGTGTTACTCAGGCTGCCGATGACGCCGCAATTCAACAAAAACTTAGCTCAGTATTAGGCTTAACCGTAGATTCAATTGCCGATTCCCCTGTTCCTGGTTTAGTTCAAGTTTCCACAGACAGAGGCTTTTTCTACATCAGCGATGATGGTCAATTTCTTATTCAAGCTCGCGTGCTCAATATTGATGAAGGGATGCGAGATGAGACCGAGGTAGCAATGACGTCGTTAAGACTTAAGGGCGTAGAAGAAATGGAAGCGTCGTCTATCACATTTAAAGCCAAAAATGAGAAGCACGTGATATCAGTATTTACCGATATCACCTGTGGTTACTGCCGCAAACTTCACAATGAAATTGGCGAGTTAAACGACAACGGTATTACGGTAAATTATTTAGCATTTCCTCGCGCCGGGCTAAATAGCGAAAATTATGATGACATGGTGTCGGTATGGTGTGCTAAGAATCCCCAGCAAGCCCTAACCAATGCAAAAGCCGGCGACAATGTTGCATCGGCTACCTGTAAAAACAAAGTGGCTGAGCAATATAAGCTTGGTCAGAAACTGGGTGTAAACGGCACCCCTAACATTATTTTACCAGATGGCTCACTTATCCCTGGTTACCAGCCAGCTTCACTTATTGTCAGCGCTTTAGAGCAAGCGGGATAATATAAAAGCTTGTTAACAAGCTGAGCTCGTAAATAAACAACGAAAGAGTGGGAATCGTTCCCGCTCTTATATTTTCAGTTCTCTCATTTCTTTTTGATGTTTCGGATTTTTAATTCCCCAATGTTACGCTTCTTCATCACGTGCTTTTAGATTTATGCTGCGAAGTGAGTCCGCTTTAAATTTAAAATGCAACACACAAAGGTTTTATTGAATCACTGTACCCCTTTCTACCTCTGCGATAGAATCGATACCTCGAAACAACTCTTCAATACTTAGTGGTACCTCATGATATTGCCTATTGTGCGCCGAGAGTTAAGCCCGGTTATGCTTAGTTCACAGTTACATCCTGTTATCGATAGAATTTATAGAGGCAGGCAAGTCAGTCATACCGATGATCTTGAAAATGGCCTCAAGGGGCTTACCCATTACAAAGCGCTTAAAGGAATAGAAACCGCCGCTGCGCTGCTTGCTGATGCAGTAGAGCAAAATAAGCGTATTATTATTGTGGGAGACTTCGATGCCGATGGGGCAACCAGTATCGCCGTATGCTTGTTATCAATGGGGTTAATGGGCTTCAACAATATCGATTATTTGGTTCCTAACCGCTTTGATTTTGGTTACGGCTTGAGTGTACCTATCGTCGATGTGGCCATAGAGCGCGATGCAGACGTTATTGTTACCGTGGATAATGGTATTTCCTGTATCGACGGTGTCACCCATGCCAAAGAAAAAGGCCTAGAGGTCATCGTTACCGACCATCATTTGCCAGGTGATACACTCCCACCTGCCGATGCCATTGTTAACCCGAACCAACCTGGCTGTACCTTCCCATCAAAAAATTTGGCCGGTGTTGGCGTCTCTTTTTACATTATGCTGGCCATTAAGGCTGAGTTACAGCAACGCGGTTACTTTGAGCGCAGCGGTGTAGTCCCCCCAAACTTAGCCACATTACTTGATATTGTTGCCGTAGGCACGGTGGCCGATGTGGTGGTTCTCGATAAGAATAATCGAATTCTGGTTCACCAAGGCTTACAGCGCATACGCGCCGGTAAGTGTCGACCGGGTATAAAAGCGCTGGTGGAAGTCGCTAATAGAGAGTGTTCACATCTGACTTCTACCGACTTAGGATTTGTTGTTGGCCCACGTTTAAATGCTGCTGGGCGCTTAGACGACATGTCACAAGGCATTGCCTGCTTGTTAGAAGACAATAAGATTCAAGCGAGAATGATTGCCGCTGAACTTGACGCATTAAATAAAGAGCGTCGAGAAATAGAGACAGGCATGAAGGCGCAGGCTGAACAAGCACTAGAAAAAATGTCGATTGATGAAGGCGATATGCCTGCAGCGCTGGTTGTATATCGCGCAGACTTCCACCAGGGTGTCATCGGCATTGTGGCAGGGCGATTAAAAGAAAAGTATTTAAAACCCGTTATTGCCTTTGCTCACCAAGATGAGGCGGTAATTAAAGGCTCGGCCCGCTCTATTCCAGGTGTGCATATTCGAGACGTGCTTGATGAAGTAAACACCCGTTACCCCAATGTTATTGATAAGTTTGGCGGCCACGCGATGGCGGCAGGGTTAAGTTTGCCCGTAGCTAAGCTAGCTGAATTTGAACAAGCTTTTGTAGAAATTACTCAGGCTCACGTGGACAAACTCGACACTGCGCATGCGCTATTATCCGACGGAGACTTAGGCTCTGAGGAGCTGTCATTGCCATTTGCCCATATGCTGCGTCAAGCAGGACCCTTCGGACAGGGCTTTGAGTCGCCGCTTTTTGATGGTGAATTTCAGTTGGTCGATCAGCGACTGGTAGGGCAAAAACACCTTAAAATGGTTGTTAAGTCAAAAGAGGGCACGGAAATCGACGCCATTGCGTTTAATGTTGATTTAAAAACGTGGCCTAATGCCATGGTGAAAAATGTGCATATTGCCTATAGACTCGATATTAACGTGTTTCGCGGCCAAGAGTCTGTGCAGCTTATTATTGAGCAGATTGATGCTGCATAGCAGTAAACGGCAGTGTTTGTTGCGCAGGCTGTGGCCAGTAGCGTGAAGCTTGTATTAGCAAAGCATAAAAGGTTGGAAACGGTGAAAAGCGAAAGAGAAAAGCTTGTAGAAAAGCATAGCAAGCTTAATCAAACGGACAACGCCAAAGTGGTCTCTCACGTTCAACGGGAAGAAAAAGACGGCGACTGGATCCGGCACACTATTATGTTAGAAGGCATTGATGTGCCCTTTATTTATCGGCGCAAGCACAATTATAAATCCCTCACGGGTGCTAGAGTAAACCTAACCTACTATCGACACGTTGAAGAGGTTGCCGGTATTGAATTTGAAACCATGAAGGTGGTTCGGGTAAAACGCAGTTAATGTGGTTAGGCTGGTAAAGTTAATCAAATGAGTTAACGCAGTTAATTGAAGTTAAACATAAGCCATATAACGGCCTTGAGCGGCTTAGAACAGACTAACGTAGACACGTTAAAGACGTTACGGTTGAGCGAAAAATAATGAATAATGAATGGTTAACTGCGTACGTACTGCACCGTCGTCCTTATCGAGAAACCAGCTATATTGTGGATTTTTTCACCCTAGAAGAAGGTAGGGTAAGCGCTGTAGCAAAAGGCGTTAAAAATAGTAAATCAGACAAAAAAAGTTTATTGCAGCCTTTTCAAGCGCTGCGTCTTCAGCTTAGCGGTAAATCGGAATTAAAAAACTTACGCCACGTAGAAAGTACCGCCCCTTCCATTATCCTGCCCGGTACAACCTTATTTTGTGCCATGTATGTCAATGAACTTTGCAATCGCATTATGCCTATTGGGTTAGCAAGCGACCTGGTTTTTGAGGCCTATCAAGATGCCCTTGCGTCATTGAGCGAGCAAGGCGATGTAGAGATAACGCTGCGCCAATTCGAGTTTGCCATTCTCGATGAGATGGGGCTACTTCCCGATTTTACCTTAGATGTAGAATACGAGCTTCCTGTTGAAGTCTCTCGCCAATACAACTTTCAAGCAGAAGCTGGGTTTGTGGTTATTCCTGAAGACGCATTACATCTTAAGGGGTTTCCGGGAGAAGCTTTACTAGACCTTGCACAAGGTGAGTTCACACCACTGAGTAAACGAGTGGCGAAAGTCCTTTGTCGTGATTTACTGCGACCATTAATTGGCGACAAACCCTTAAAAAGCAGAGAGCTTTTTAGCCGTATGGCGCCAAAACGCTAGCGAAATTTGTTTTAATAGGCGACAGCAGAAATTATTTTCTGTTAACACAAGCCGTTAGCAATCTAATTATCAGCAAAAATTTGATACACTTCACAGGGTAAATAATCACTTATTAGGCAGGTATATGAGCTCAATTTTGTTAGGCGTAAACATTGATCACATTGCAACACTGAGAAATGCACGAGGTACACACTATCCAGATCCTGTGCATGCAGCAGATATCGCGGAGCGCGCGGGCGCCGATGGGATAACGGTTCACCTTCGTGAAGATCGCCGACACATTAAAGATAGAGACGTAAGAATTCTTGCTCAAACTATCAATACCCGCCTAAATTTAGAAATGGCAGTCACAGATGAAATGCTGGCTATTGCTGAAGAAGTAAAGCCTGTATTTTGTTGCCTAGTGCCTGAAAAACGAGAAGAGCTTACTACAGAGGGTGGCCTTGACGTAGCGGGTAACCTCGATGTTATGAAAACGGCCTGCGAGCGCCTAGCTGCAGCCAATATTCAGGTATCGCTGTTTATCGATGCCGACAAAGCACAAATTGATGCAGCAGTAGCATGCAAAGCACCTTATATCGAAATTCATACGGGTCAATATGCGGAGGCAGAAAACGAGCAGCAACAAGAAGCAGAGCTCGCTCGATTGGTAGAAGGTATTGAGTATGCCGATAGCTTGGGCCTAAAAGTAAATGCAGGGCACGGTTTGCACTATCACAACGTTAAGCCTATTGCCGCAATTAAGCAGCTAATAGAGCTAAACATTGGGCACGCCATTATTGCCCGCGCCGCCTTCGATGGCTTGCACACTGCTGTTGCCGATATGCGCAAACTTATGTTGGAAGCAAGAGCTGGTATTTAATGGGGTATGGTGCTAGCGGTACTCACTTAGTATGAGCGCGTGGCTTGTAGTAAGCACTAGCACCGTCTAATACCTATTATTTGGTTTTATGAAAAAGGAAAGTTGAGTGGCCATAGCAGGCTTAGGCACCGACATTGTCGAAATTGTGCGCTTAGGTAAAGACGAGGGAGCAATGCTGAGGCTTGCTAAGCGCGTATTAACCCCCGGCGAACTGCAGCAGTTTGAACAGCACCGCACGCCCCAGCGGTTTTTAGCCAAGCGCTTTGCTGCGAAAGAGGCGGCAGTAAAAGCGTTAGGTACAGGTATTGGCAATGGGATCAGCTGGCAGCATGTCGAGGTTCAAAACAATGAACTGGGTGCGCCTACACTGGCGTTTAATGGTGAATTCGCGGCGCGTTGCGAGGCGCGTGGAATAACCAACAGCGTTATTAGCATTTCTGATGAACAGCACTATGCTGTTGCTACTGTTATTCTTGAATCAGCATAAAATATAATTTCCTTACGGAGCTTTCCTTGTCAAACCCCAATAAGCCTGCAAAAGGCAAAAAACAAAACGGGCTGTTTAGTACCCCAACATTGAAACGTAAAACTAGCGCTAACGCACAGGTAGCCAACCTGCGTTTTTCTGATAAAGCCAATGCCTCTAAAACCCATGCATCTGAACATGACTCCTCTGAAAGCCATGCTGCCAATCAAGTTACCAATCAGGCTCAATCTCCACTTCTCATAGAAAGTCTAGATTGGATGGGACAGGGAATAGCGCGAACTACACCGGTGCATTTTGTCGAGGGCGCACTGCCTGGCGAAACCTGTAATGTCAGCGTTTTGCATGCAAAAAAGAATGTGGTAAACGCAAAAGCGACCACAATAACTCATCCATCTTCTATAAGAGCAACGCCATTTTGCCCTGTGTTTGACCAATGCGGCGGATGTCAGCTTCAACATATAGACGCTCAACATGCCCTAACAGAACGAAACAATGCGCTTAAGTCGATGATGGTTCGACAGTTGGCGATGGAAGATGGCGTATGGCAGGCTCCGCTTGCTGGCGATAAACCAGCCTACAGGCGAAAGGCGCGATTAGCACTAGACGCAAGACGGACGGATAAACTCAAGCTAGGTTTTCGCTCACAGGCGAGTAGCGACATCGTTGATATTACCTCTTGTCCCGTACTTGTTGATGAGTTAAGCCGTCTTATCGCACCGCTGCGGACAGTACTATCAAGGTGTGAAAGCACAAGGTTTATAGGCCATATTGGTCTGCTTGCTGGCGATAACGTGTGTCAGGTAACCATTAAACATACAAAAGCCCTTAGCCCCGAGCTATACAGTGAACTCACTTTGTTTGCCAAACAAGAGCGTATAAACGTGGTGCTGGAAAACAAGAAAGGGCGGTTTAACCCACTGCACTTTGAGGCCGCACTGACGATGAGTAGTTTTGATGAATTCACGTTAAGCCCCGCGCCCAACGATTTTGTGCAGGTCAACAAGTCCGTTAATACCCAAATGATAGAGCAGGCGTTGTCTTGGTTAGCGCCGAAGCCCCAAGAGCGAATAGCCGATTGGTTTAGTGGGCTAGGCAATTTTACATTGTCTATTGCAAAGCGCGGCGCGGTTGTTCAGGCCGTGGAGGGGGTGGCTGAAATGGTGCAGCGTGCTAAGGAAAATGCGCAACAACAGGGCGTAGATAACGTAGAGTGGCTGCATTTAGATTTAGGCAATAATAAAAACGTGAGTGACGCGCTTGATGACGGCTTTGACAAAGTCTTGCTGGACCCATCAAGGGAAGGTGCCTTAACGGTTTGTCAGGCATTAGTTAATGCGAAACCAAGTACAATAGTGTACGTTTCTTGCAACCCAAGCACCTTTACAAGAGATGCAAATGTATTGATTCAGGGAGGATACTTGATGAAAAAAGCAGGGGCAGTGGAAATGTTTCCTTATACCCATCACATGGAAATGATGGCTCTTTTCACACGTTAGCAGTCGCAGTGAGTTACGGATATGGTATCAACAAGAAAGGTACACGAAGCGCATAGACCCCCCTTTGAGGCGTGGTTAGATAGTTTAGGGCTTCATAGTCACACAAAAGAAAAGTTACGCGCAGTGTCTGCTTCCCCCGAGCGGCTGCTTGTGGGTCAAGAGATGGTGGAAATTCTCTGTCAGCTCAATATGGACGACGTAACGCTTCAGGCCGCACTCGTCTTTCCCTATTGTGAACAGCACGCTTTAAATGAAGAAGATATTAGTGATGAATTTGGCGCTGAGATAAAAGAGCTTATCGTTGGCGTACGCAGAATGGATGCAATCAAGTCGCTCCATGCACGCAGGCTAAGTGGCAAAGAACGCGCAGATTCTTCAGATGAACAGCACACCGATAGTATTCGCAGAATGCTATTGGCCATGGTCGAGGATGTGCGCGCCGTTGTTATTAAAATGGCAGAGCGAATTTGCGCGTTGCAGCAAGCCAAAGTTGCCGATGAAGAAACGCGAGTGATGGTGGCAAGAGAGTGCGCCAGCATTTATGCACCTTTAGCGAATCGATTGGGTATAGGGCAATTAAAGTGGGAACTCGAAGACTTAGCCTTTCGCTATCTGCACCCGGTTACCTATAAGCAAATTGCCAAGCAGCTTGATGGAAAACGCAAAGAGCGGGCTGAATACATCGATTCCATAGTCGACGATCTGCAGGGAATAATGAATACCGAAAACATCCGTGCAGAAGTGTACGGAAGGCCAAAACACATATTCAGTATTTGGAAAAAAATGCAGAAAAAGCGGCTCACGTTTGAGCAGCTATTCGATATTCGAGCAGTGAGAATTATTGCCGATAGACTACAAGATTGTTATGCCGCTCTTGGCACCGTTCACGCCAACTATAAACATTTACCTACTGAATTTGACGATTATATCGCTACGCCTAAACCCAATGGTTATCAGTCTATTCACACCGTAGTTGTAGGCCCCAAAGGCAAGTCTATTGAAATTCAAATACGCACACAGAAGATGCATCAAGATGCCGAGCTAGGGGTGGCTGCTCATTGGAAGTACAAAGAGGGTAGTGCGGGTAAACAGTCTGGTTACGATGAGAGAATAAACTGGCTGCGTCGTATTTTAGCGTGGCAAGAAGAAGTGGCAGAGTCTGGCGACTTGGTTGAAGAAATCCGAAGTCAGGTATTCGACGACAGAGTGTATGTGTTCACACCAAAAGGGGATGTTATTGACTTACCCCAAGGGGCTACACCGTTAGATTTCGCTTATTATATACACAGCAATGTAGGGCACCGCTGCAATGGGGCTAAAATAAATGGCAGGATCGTGCCTTTTACTTACCTGCTGCAAAGTGGCGATCAGGTGGAAGTGCTCACAGGAAAAGAGCTGAACCCAAGTAGGGACTGGATGCACCCTGGTTTGGGGTATGTTCATTCTTCTCGGGCACGCGCTACCATTCATTCTTACTTTAAAAAACAAGACAGAGAAAAGAACCTTGCCGCCGGTAAAGAACTGCTAGAGCGAGAGCTTCATCGTGCTCATTTACCGACGAAAGTCCCGGCACAGGCCTGTGAGAAGTTTAATCTGCAGACGAAAGACGACCTGTTCACTGCGGTAGGAGCTGGCGACGTTAGAGTGATGCAAGTTGTTAATTTCATTCATCACTTACAAGAGCCGCCCCAGGTTGAGCCTGAGATTAGCCCTAAAGTTAAAACCCGCAAAACGGCTGCTGGAACAGGTAAAAAAGACGCTGTCGTTGTGCAAGGTGTTGGCCACCTCATGAGTCAGTTGGCTAACTGCTGTAAGCCCGTACCAGGCGAGCCTATTATGGGGTATATCACTCAGGGCAGGGGAGTGAGTGTTCACAAAGAAAGCTGTGACCAACTGCAGAACTTATTGGTTCAACACCCCGAACGCCAAATAGAAGTTAACTGGTCACAAGAGCTCAAAGTGGGCTTTGAAACGGCGGTGGATATTCATTGTCACGACAGAACCGGCCTACTTCGCGATGTCACAACCGTGTTGGCAAACGAAAATGTACCGCTGCTTGGGGTAAACAGCTTAAGTGATAAAAACCGTCAAACCGCGTTAATTACCCTATCTATTGAAGTATTGACGCTAGACAGTTTGTCCAAAGTCATCACTCGTCTGCGCCAGCTAAAAGGAGTCACTGATGCAAGACGTAAGCAAAGCTAATTTGCCCGGCGTGGCGCGTCTTTTATCTATTATGGATGCGTTGCGCTCTGATGACGGTGGTTGCCCGTGGGACCAACAGCAGACCATGGAGTCCCTAACGCGATTTACTATTGAAGAAGCGTATGAAGTTGTCGATGCTATCGCTGGTGGCGATATAGACGATATCCGAGACGAGCTGGGTGACTTGCTGTTTCAAATTGTCTTTTATGCTCATATTGCACAAGAAGACGGGCAGTTTGACTTTGACGATGTGGCAACAGCCATTAGCGATAAGCTGGTACGTCGCCATCCTCATGTCTTCGCTCAGGGGCAAACCAGCGTAAACACCGACGCCAAAACCAGTCAGTCCGCTTTGTCTCAGCAGTGGGAGGCCATTAAGGCCCAAGAGAAAGCAGAGAGAAAAGCAGCAAAACAGGCCAACACAGACAGCAGCCAGCCTCATCGAGTCAACAATGAGCCTCTTTTAGACAGTGTGCCTAAAGGAATGCCTGCACTGATGTACGCACAAAAATTGCAAAAAAAATGTGCCAAAGTAGGGTTTGATTGGCCAGATACTCTGCCCGTATTAGATAAAGTGGAAGAAGAGTTAGAAGAGATTAAGCAAGAGCTTAACGCCTCAACACGAAACCAAGACGCCATTGAAGAAGAGATTGGCGATGCACTCTTTGCAATGGTCAATTTAGCCAGGCACTGCAACATAGACGCGGATACCGCACTGCGCAAAGCAAGTTTTAAGTTTGCAAAGCGTTTTACCGCTGTAGAGGAACTCGCTCACGCTCAGCATCACTCATTAACCGATTTATCGCTAGATGAGATGGAGTCGCTATGGGGGAAAGTAAAAGCGCAGGAAAAACTGTAAAAAAGTAGCTAGATTTCAGCGCTGTAATTACAAACCCGTGCTACGCTAATACTATTATCAAATCGAAATTTGGCCGTTGTTGAATCGTCAGTGTCCTGACTTGTTACTGTCACGCGTCACTGTCAGCGGTCTTAAGGGGAGTTAATTGAGCGTTCGCATCATTAAAAAAGTGGGTAAGCCATTTTTCGCCGTTCTCGGTGCGTTATTCACACTCTTAGGTGTCATTGGTGCTTTCTTGCCGGTTATGCCAACCACCGTTTTTCTCATTGGTGCACTTTATTGCTTTACACGCTCATCGCCCAAGCTTGAGCGCTGGTTGTTGCAACACCCTCGTTTCGGTGAAACCTTGCGCGCATGGCGCGACGATGGCGCAATATCTAAACGGACAAAGTGTGTGGCCTGCTGCAGCATGCTGCTTAGCTTCATCATATTTTGTATATTCGCCAACGCGCCGCTTTATGCATATGCTGGCGTTGCGGTGTTTATGAGCGCAGGCGCATACTTTGTCATATCTCGACCTGAATGCGTTGATGCTTAGCGGTTTCTGCCCAATTTTTCATGACTAGATACCCATTCATTTGCGACAACGGCAGAACCAAGAGATAGATCGCCGCATAGCACAGTCGCCGCAATGATCTCTGCGAGCTTATTCACCTTTCCTTTTCCTGCACAGCCCAGAACGTTTAAACACTCCTGCTGTGTTGCTAAGCCGGTCCCTCCACCATAGGTCGCAACGATGAGCGATGGTATGGTAACTGAGAAGTAATAGTCGCCGTTTGGTAAAATTTCAGCATAGGTGAAGCCTGCAGATGACTCTGCGACATTAGCCACATCCTGACCGCAGGCAATGAATACCGCGGTAATGCCATTGGCAAAATGAGCGCCATTGTTAACACTGCCAGCCATTAAGGCGCCCATGTTGGAATACTGGCGCTGCTTAAAAAGCGCCTCAGGGGGACAATGCATGATGTCTGTCATCAACTGCTTAGGCAAGGTGATTTCAGCAACAACTCGCTTACCTCTAGTGTGTAATGAGTTGAGGTGAGAGTGCTTCTTATCGGTGTCTAAATTGGCAGCAAGTACAAAATGGTCAACGTTTCCAGGGTAGTTGTCTAATACCCAGTCGCATCCTGCTTTTGTTGCTTTACTCACCATATTTTGACCCGCTGCGTCACCACAGGTAAAGTTAAAGCGCAGCCAGCGCAGTTTTGAAACTGCATATTGTTCGATGTCTCTGAGTTTTCCCACTGAAGTAGTTTCTTCGCTCGCCACTTTTATCTGATCAAAGTTAGCCTCAATCCATTTTCCAAAGGCTAGGGCTTCTCTCGCGTCAGCAAAAGCAAACATAGGTGCGCGCTGCATAGCGTCATCTATCACAGTGGTTTTAATGCCGCCTGCTTCCCGAGTTAAACGCATACCTCTGCTGTAGCTTGCCACTAACGTACCTTCTGTCGTCGCCATAGGCACATAAAACTCTCCTTGTGCAGCTTCGCCGTTAACCAGCATGGGGCCTGCAAATCCAATAGGAACTTGCGCCACACCGGTAAAGTTTTCAATATTTCCGGCCAGAGATTCTGGCTCAAGAGAAAAATGACTCGAATGAGTAAGGGATGCATTGGTTTCGTTTTCGATAAACTGTCTGCGTTTTTCGCTCATGTCACGGGTGTAATCAAGGGCTGGAGAACGGGGTATCTTAGGCATAAACAATCCTTCCTACGTTTTATTTATAGTAGGAGCGCAACGGGTAAATTGGAACTGCTAAGAACTGATATATACTAATCATTCACATCAATAGCTAAAGAGGGATAACCCATCTCTAGCTCAATGGCTTTAACCGCCAACTGCGGGGTTTTAACCCAATCTGCATAGTTAAGGGGGCCGGGAATGAGCGGATTGTTTAATTCATGGACTTGGCGTTTTGGGTCATTAAGCAGGTCATTAGCGAGTAAGTGGGTATCTATACTATAGAAAATCTCTTCAAGCTCTCCTGATTCAATAAGCCTTATCAGCCCAAGGCGAATTCTATTAGCCAATTGCTGCTTATCAGAGCGAACAAAAAAATATTCATAGTTGGGGTAGGTGATTAGGTGATTTTTATCTATGGCTAAGGCGTTATTGTCAAAGTGCTGAATGTCGCTATGTATTTCAATAATATTTCGAGGGAAGCCGTCTACCACATTGCGCTCAACAAGCAGATACATAGAACGAAACCACGTACTCCAATCTTCGCTAACTACGCCAAATCCGTTGGCTTTGAGTATTGCTAAATCTGGCCAATCGGAACCCTGTACAAACTGCTTCTCTTTTAAACTTTCCAGTGAGACGATGTCGTCAAACTGTGCCTTTTCCTCTTTGTTCACTACAATGACGCGATGGCCAGAATATCCACGCAGTAAGGGCAATCGTATAGGCGTGAGTTTGCGCTCTCTAGACTTACTCGTTACGCTCCACATAATATCGGCAGAGCCTTCAAGTAAGCTTCGCACTTGACGGCTTTGAGACATGGGCTGTGGGTGAAGGGATATGCTTAGCTCGCCAAACTCTGATGTGACCTCAAGGGCTCGGGATAATACTGCTATTTGGTACTTTCCAAAGTCATCATTGGCGAAGGCCCTGGCAAGTACGACGGTGTCCGCTATAGCGTCTTTTTTATTTAGCGAGTCGTTAGGCGTTTCATTAACCGTTTCGTTATTTACTTCAATAGCGGCACCATTAACTGCGCTTTGAACCGACTCAGGATAAAAGGCATTTGAGGGATAGCACACAACAGATAGTGCGATAGCACACGCCATAAGGTTTGCAATAATAAATGCTGTAGGGCGATTCATAATGTCGTCGTTATTTTTCTAGTTATTTTCGTAGTTGTTTTTGTCGTTGTATTTATGGCTGCTTTTATGATTACTGTAACTGGTCAAAAATAAAGCAGATGAACGTTATCTTATATTGAAATGGAAGTCACCGTTTAAAGCAGAAAAACTGTACATTTTTTCACTCTAGGGGTTCGCATTTGCCATAAAATCTGTATAATTCGCGCCCTGCCCAGTTACGCCCACCTTTGGGAAGGTGGAAGAATCGACCGGCTCGAAGGGGTCCTTGTGTTGATTTTATGGTGATTTCTGGTGTTCAGAAATCAGTAACGACGATATTATTCGGGTGATATTTAAATGAAAACTTTTGTTGCAAAGCCAGAAACGGTACAACGTGACTGGTACGTGGTTGACGCCACAGACAAAACTCTAGGCCGTTTGGCTTCAGAAATCGCATTGCGCCTTCGTGGTAAGCATAAGCCAGAGTACACGCCTCACGTGGACACTGGTGATTACATTATAGTTATCAATGCTGACAAAATTACGGTTACTGGCCGTAAAGCGTTGAACAAAATCTATTATGCGCACAGTGGCTATCCAGGTGGTCTGAAAGAAACTAACTTTGAAAAGCTGCTAGCTTTCAAACCAGAAATGGTTATTGAGAAAGCAGTGAAAGGAATGCTGCCAAAAGGTCCTCTAGGCCGTGCAATGTTCCGTAAAATGAAAGTTTACGCTGGTGCAGAACATTCGCACGCAGCACAGCAACCACAAGTTTTGGACATCTAAGGGGCAATCGACATGGCAGATACTCAATACTACGGCACCGGCCGCCGCAAAAGTTCTACCGCTCGTGTGTTCTTGCGTCCAGGCTCAGGTAACATTCAAGTAAACAAACGCGCTCTAGATCAGTACTTCGGTCGTGAGACTGAGTGCATGGTTGTACGTCAGCCTCTAGAACTTGTAGAAATGCTAGAAAAGTTTGACCTATACATCACTGTTAAAGGTGGTGGTTCAAATGGTCAAGCTGGCGCAATTCGTCACGGCATCACTCGTGCTCTTATGGAGTATGATGAAGCGTTACGTCCTGCACTACGCAAAGCTGGCTTCGTTACACGTGACGCACGTCAGGTTGAACGTAAGAAAGTGGGTCTACACAAAGCACGTAAGCGTCCACAATTCTCAAAACGTTAATTTACGTTTTTTGTTTTGCAAAAACCCGGCTCTGCCGGGTTTTTTATTGCCTGTAAGATATTGAGCAAAATAAAAAAGGTTTAATTTCCCCTGCTTTTTAGGTGCTATTCATGGTAAAACCCTGATTTAAAGCGCTTATCACCGATTTTACCCTCAGCTTCAATGAATTAAATTTATGCTTAAATACCAGTAAAACCTTGTGTTTATAAGGGCTTTTCTTTTATCATTTGC
>OLGX01000355.1_pt1 | contig 17338 bp, 17 predicted proteins | sample 1609451 | NCBI WGS metagenome assembly OLGX01 (sample SAMN05416834, study PRJEB24817) | seawater metagenome | isolation source: Sea water | place: Canada:Atlantic | collected 2013-07
CTATCCTCTTCGTCGGCAGCGTCAGATGTGTATAAGAGACAGATACTTAACAGTCACGCTATCGCCTTTTCTGACAACGTTACCCACAAGCACGGAAGCAGAATTCACACTGCAATCCATCGATTGCCCTTCTCGGTTTTTCAGAACGCTTCTTGATTGAGATTCGCTGTTGTCACCAATACATGCCATATTGACCGTACCATCCTCATAGAGACGCAATCGCAGTTCTTCGCTTTCCATTGTACAAAGACCACCAGTATTAAGGGCAGGTTAACAATAACCATCTACGCCTTTGACTTCATCAATTCGACAACCTTTGTTGTCATCGGTGGCAGTAACAAGCTCAAAAGTATGGTCGGGTAGTCGTCGTTGCCACGTATAAACCTGTTTGTCATTTTTGGCTAATAATGGGAAGCGATTTAAAACGGCGTCATATGGATTGGATGTACTTGTACATTCTTCTGAACCAGAGGAACCGACGTAGCGCATACCTTCTAGGCAAGCAGCAGTGCTGTCTTCGGTAGAATCACTGCTGACAAAAGTGCATTTATCAGTGGTATTGTCGAGCGCATAATGCTGAGGACAGGATTCTGCCCCCCTTATAGTCGTAATCGGTATGAAATGCGTTAAAAAAACCACAACAATGCCAAACAAAATGGCAGCAAGGAAATATAGTTTTTTCATTTGAGTCGTTATAAGTGAATGTGTCCATAGCATAGGTGTAACACTATATTTTGCGGTGAGTTAAGTACGCACGGGATGGAGCAAGTGTTCTGACATAGCTTGTCTATCGTGGATAGTGGCCCATCCTTGCGCCTGACAACAAGCGCTTATGGATAGAACAAGCCTTGATAATCACACTCAGTACTTGCTGGTAAATCCTCATAGTCGGCTTTGGAGTCAAAGCCGAATTTAAGCGGATACTTGGGAATGACGCCCTTTATAAAAGCTTCTTGTGTAAACTCAAATAATAAAAGCTATACGATGGAAAATTGTCTAATGAGGTTATGGTAAACGTGGTGCAATTGATCAAGCTGTTTTCGATTCGCGCTTTCACTAGCAATTAGCGACTGTATAGCTTGGTCTAACTCAAAAAGAGTTTGGCGAATTTGCGGGTCAACCACCATACTCTGCATCCACGTAATAGCTGCCACACGTTCTCCCTGTGTAACGGGAGTGACTTTATGCAGGCTAGATGAGGGATACAAAATAGCGCTCCCCGCATCACATTTAATGCTTTGCTCACCAAACCCAGTTTGAATAACAAGCTCTCCCCCCTCGTACTCATTAGCCTCACTTAAAAATACGGTCATCGACATATCGCTGCGCAGCACATCGGGTGTATTAGGAATACGCATGATGGCGGCATCCACGTGATAACCGTAATTCTGCGACTCGCTGTAACGATTGAAGCAGGGAGGGAATATACGCTGAGGTAACGCAGCAGAAACCACCTTAGGGTGGTTTCCTAGCTTGGCAAGCAACACATTGGCTAACTGTTGCGTGCGTTCGTGCTGCGGATCGGCCTGACCGTTATTTTTAACTACTGCCGCCATTCCCATGGCCGTTTCTCTACCGTCGTTAAACGGCACGTCATCCAAGGCTGAGCGAAATTGTTTCACTTCGTCAGCATTCAGTAGGTTATCAATAACGATCATAGCTCAGTAATATTCCTTGTATTAGACTTAAAACTGGTAATTCACTGTCGCAGTAACGTTTCGTCCGTCACCAAGATACATGAACGAGCCAGAGCGATATGCAGCAGTCCAGTATTCCTCATCAAGCGCATTACCAACGTTCAGTCGAAAAGTGGTTGAATCAGAATGATAGTAGTTGGCAAACAAGTTAACTACCTGATAGCTAGGTACGCGTATAGAATACTCGCCCGCATCTGCATCAAAGCCTGCGGCAGTATCAGGCTGACCGCCGTACATTTCAGACTGGTAGCTATAGTCACCGCCAAACGCGAACTTTTCATTTGGCTGATAACGCATCTGAATGTAAACACTCTTATCGGCAAAGTTACTCAGTGCAAGGCCGATATTGTCAGCATCATAGGACGCGAGTACTTCTGAATCCATTATTGCTGCTGAAGCCTGCATGCTCAGTTTATCAGTTATGTCGCCACTAACTCCAAACTCCACCCCGTCAACTCTGTTTTCACCAGTATTAAGCGAGCCTAGCGTCGTGTAAGCATCTCCAACGCTTTCATGTACATCACTTTTAGTAATGCGGAAAACGGCAGCATTTGCACTTAAATTTTCATCAAACAACAACCATTTGATTCCCAGCTCAATATTCTCAACTTGCTCTGGATCTGCTTGCGCAGCTTGTTCTGGTGTACCGCATAGACCGCCGTAGCCACAGTTTGCGCCTAGGTCTGATTCGCCGCCATTGATATTGGTTGCAGTACTGTAAGAGGCATAAACATTACCATTTTCCGATACTTCATATACTAGTCCTAAGTGACCATTATAAAGCTCGTCTGAAAACTCGAAAAATTCAGTAGATGTCTCATTGGTATAGTCGTAGCTATCTAAGCGAATGCCAAAGAACACGTTAAGCGCCTCGGTGAGTTCAAACGTATCCATGGCGTAAAGGGAATAGGTTTCAATATCAAACAGGGCATCTGCGTCGCCGCGGGTGATTTCTTTATCCATAATACTGTTGATGTCATCGGGTAAGTTGCCATTGGCATCGGTAATACAAAAGCTGTCTGACACACCACGTCGTCCATCAGTTAAGCAATTAGTGTCGTTGTTATAATCAACGGCAAAAACACCATTGTCTACCGACTCATCAGTGTACTCAAAACCAAATACAAAACGATGCTCTGCACCAGCCAATGAGGTATCCCAAAATAAGTTGAATTGTGTGGTGACATAATCAACATCTTGCCAACCCTGGTGATTACTTAAGGTGAGCGTAGATTCGCCTGGTGCTGTCGGGTCTGTGTCTGCGCGCGTAGAGCCACTTAAACCTGTAGTAACGTACTCATTCTCTGTTTTACCAAAGCGGGTGGCGTTGTAAAAACGAACATTATCGCTAATATCGTATTCGGTGCGCAGCGTAAAGGTTTTTACTTCAGAATTCATGAAGTCTTCGTCTTGTGCATAAACCGGAATATCGCTTAGCGGTTCACCGGCATCACGGTCGAAATAGCTGCCTAAGTCAGGCTTATCTTCTGCATTTAAATAGTAAATATCACCGGTAAACGACAAACGATCGGTAGGTTGATTAACATAAGAAAGCTGTACGCCGTCTCTGCTGCGTTCAATGCCTTCACGACCAGGCATATCTTCTGAAGAGGTCAGGGCGTTTAGTCGAATGGCGCTATCTTCGCTCAGTGTTTTGTTTAAATCAGTAGTGAAGCGTACGTGCTCATCGGTGCCAATAGCGGCATCTACGCGACCAAAGTTGTAGCTGGTAGACGCTTTTTTAGTTATTGAGTTTACCGCACCGCCAGATGAACCACGGCCTGCAAAGGTCGAGCTTGGACCTTTTGTTATTTCAACACGCTCGGTAGCAAAGCTTTCGCGAGTTGTCATACCCGGATCGCGCAATCCATCAACAAACACGTCGCTTCGCGCTTCATGACCGCGAATGATGTAGCGATCGCCAAAGGCATTACCATTTTCGCCAGTACCGAGTGTTACACCAGCCTGGGCAGAGAGGATATCAGCCAGATCTGTTTTACCACTTTCCTGAATTTGGTCTTGAGTAAGAACACTGATAGTTTGCGGGGTATCGACTAAATCGGCAACACGTCGAGGATCGCCAGATTTGGCGTAACGATAAATAGACTGTTGAACGCCGTGAATACGGATAAGCTCAATGGCTTTATCGTCGGCGGCTTCACACGTTGCCGTGTTGCTGTCTTGGCACTGCTCGCTGCTTGCTTTGGCGATAGGTCCAGTATTCTGCTTTGCAGTCTCTTGAGCCAGTACTGTCGATGAGCCAAATGTTGCCGATGTGGTAAATGCTATAGCAGCGGCGATAGTTTGCGCGCCCATAGTGAGTGTTGTGTTTTTCATTATGCATCCCTGTATGTGTGCTAAAGGAGGCAGAAGTATAGGGAAACTATACTCACCTGTAAATGCTAATGAGAATAATTTGCATTTGTCATAGTCTTTGGGATTTGCTTTGATGAGGTTTCTCAATTAATAGCCGCAGCGCTTTCTCAAAGCTTTCAGCGACAGCTTAGGCAGTGAATAAACGTAAAAAAACAGAGCTAAGTCGCGCACGAGTTAAATTTTTACATAAGATTGCGGTACACTACGCACACAAGTGCAAAGCGTGTAAACGTGCAATGCGCACTTACCGCACAACTCAATCTCTCCTTAGCGGGTTAGCTGTAACACTCACAACATGGGTATTTCATGAAAGCGTTGGACATTAAAGGGTTAACAAAAACCTACAAAGGTGGCGTAAAGGCGCTAAAAGGCGTGGACCTTAGCGTGCAAGAGGGCGATTTTTTTGCGTTGCTTGGGCCTAACGGAGCCGGTAAATCCACCACTATTGGTATTATTAGTTCACTGGTTAATCAAACCGGTGGAACGGTGTCGGTGTTTGGGTATGACCTCACCACACAAAAAGAACAAGCTAAAGCCTGTATTGGCTTAGTACCTCAGGAATTCAATTTTAATCAGTTTGAAACCGTGCTTCAAATTGTACTTAATCAAGCGGGTTACTACGGCGTACCGCGCAGTATTGCCAAAGAGCGAGCGAAGAAATATCTCGCTAAGCTTGATCTGTGGGAAAAGCGCGACGCCCGAGCTCGTGAACTCTCAGGTGGTATGAAGCGCAGATTAATGATCGCAAGAGCGCTAATGCACGAGCCAAAGTTATTGATTCTTGATGAGCCTACGGCCGGTGTGGATATTGAGATTCGCCGGGCAATGTGGTTGTTCCTCGAGGAAATCAATCGCGCAGGTATTACCATTATTCTCACCACGCATTATCTAGAAGAAGCAGAAATGTTATGCCGCAATATCGCTATTATCAACAAAGGCACCATTGTTGAGAACACGAGCATGAAATCCTTGCTCTCAAAGCTTAACGTGGAAACTTTTGTGCTTGATGTGCAGCTGCAAGAGCAAACAAATATGGACGCACTCACATTACATGGTGTTGACCACCGATGGGGAGACAACCATACGCTAGAGGTTGATGTGGAGAAGGCCGAAGGTCTTAACCCGGTATTTACTCAATTGAGTGAGCAGGGCGTTCAAGTGATGAGTATGCGCAATAAATCAAATCGGTTAGAAGAACTGTTTGTTCGCTTAGTCGAGTCAGCGAAGCAGGCGGAGTGAAGTAATGAGTAATGAAACAACACACATGAGTGAAGAGAAAAAAATTAGTTGGGTAAAACAAAACTACGTTGCGCTAACCACAATCTGGATTAAAGAGTGTACCCGATTTTTGCGTATTTGGGTGCAAACCCTTGTTCCACCTGCCATTACTATGAGTCTATACTTTGTGATTTTCGGTAGCCTTATCGGTAACCGTATTGGTCAAATGGGGGGCTTTAGCTATATGGAGTTTATTGTGCCAGGCTTAATCATGATGTCAGTGATCACAAGCTCCTATTCCAATGTATCTTCTTCGTTTTTTAGCGCTAAATTTCAGCGCAACATTGAAGAGCTATTAGTATCGCCTGTACCAACGTCAGTTATCATTCTAGGCTATGTAGGGGGCGGCGTAGCCAGAGCTATTTTAATTGGCATTATGGTTACCCTAGTATCGCTATTTTTTGTTGATGTAAAAATTTATAGCTTAGGCATTATCGCTCTTACGGTACTACTTACCTCTACCTTATTCGCGACGGCGGGTCTTATTAATGCGGTTTTCGCGAAGACCTTTGACGACATCAGCGTTGTTCCTACGTTTGTACTTACTCCATTAACCTATTTGGGTGGCGTATTTTATTCTCTTTCACTGCTGCCTGAGTTTTGGCAGTGGGTAAGTAAAGCTAACCCGGTTGTGTATATGGTAAATGGATTCCGCTATGGTTTCTTAGGGGTATCTGACGTAAATATCACCCTGGCGCTCAGCTTGCTGGTGGGGTTCAACGTGCTGTTATTTAGCGTTGCTTACTACTTATTAAAAACCGGTAAAGGAATTCGTAGTTAATGTCAGACGGCAACTCTCGGTCTATCACGACCAATCAAGTGGGTGTGCACGACAAGCTGGATGAATTGGTTTTAAAGTATCAGTCTTCGGTTAACAAACGTCCGGTTGGCGAGCATACCCAAGCGGCCTTCGATGAGGTGTCTTTGTGGCTCGGCGGGTTTACTGGCCCTGTTATTTTGGATTCTTGCTGCGGTGTAGGGGAAAGCACGGCGTCTATCGCTAAGGCCCACCCTGAGGCGCGGGTGATTGGCGTAGATAAGTCGGCCCAGCGAGTCGAAAAACACAGCCATTATCAAATTGAACAAGATAATTACTGTGTTATTCGCGCCGATGTAAACGATTTTTGGCGGTTAGTTCGTCAGTCCAATTGGCAGGTAGTAAAGCATTACCTCTTGTATCCCAACCCTTACCCAAAGAAGACTCAGGTACAAAAACGATGGCACGGTAGTGCGGCAATGGTGGATTTAATGGCCATTACCACCAACATTGAAGTGCGCAGCAACTGGTTAATTTATCTTATGGAATTTGCTCAGGCGGCAAAGCATTACGGCACCATTAGTGACCTCAGTGAGGTAAAAGGAGCAAATGCTATGACGCCCTTTGAGCGCAAGTACAGCGGCAGCGGCCAAACGTGCTGGAAGCTCAATTGTCGAAGTGAAGAAAGCTAGTGAGTTAAATATTTTTGCCATCGCGAATTTCAAACCAACTAATGCTGCTGAAGGCTTGCTTGAACATTGTGCTGCACGTCGGCAACAGGCGGGCTAAACACATAGCCTTGTGCATACTTAATGGGAAGGCGTTTAACATCGTTTAAAAGCTGATCGTTTTCAATGTGCTCTGCAATAACTGCAATGTGCTGGTGTTCACACAAGGCCAGCACATAGTCGACGTATTCTTTCACCGCGTCTTGTTGCTGGTAATGTTTAATCAGTCCGCCCGCAATTTTTATTCCTCTTACTGGTAGGTTCATCAAAGCCCGAATATTCCCCGGACAAGAGCCTACGTTATCAATAAATACACCTAATCCTGTGTGCATTCCTTTATCGATAAACGACCGAAGCTGCGCCTGATTGGCCAACGCTGTAGCTGCACTTACTTCAATGCTCGCTCTTTCAGGGTTGGGATAATCGGCAAGTTGCGCAATGAGAGAGTTGATAAGCTCGTCGTTATTTAAGTCGTTGGCAGAAATATTGATGTTCCACGGAATATTCACATTGTGGAAATAACTGGCGCTTTGCAAGAACATACTGGTGGCTAAGGTTTTTACATGCTGTTCCCGTTCTATCAAATAGAGAAACTCGCTAGGTAAAAACGTTTTGTCGTTTTGGGTTATTAAACGGGCAAGACACTCGTATCGCCATACGCCCTGACTTTCCAAGTCCACGATAGGCTGAAAATACGGAACAATGTCGTCGATTGAAAAATCTTCAGATATTTCACGTATTGGCATAAACAAGTTTCCCCGTTTTTTCGTAATTATTCATAATTAAAATATAGCAGTAAATCTGACATATGCTCCCACTTTGTGGATGGTGGTAAGCTGATGGGCATGGCATAAGCATAAATGCCGCTGGTAACCACTTGGCGAAAATTGTAATCTGATGTAAAGTGCGTGCCCCTGAAAGTAATGTGGACGTGATCTGAAAGTCACGTAAAAGTTTTCAGGGTTGGCAGCCATTAGACTATGCCAAAGCGGTTGGTCAAAGCGAATGCGCTGCTCAAACAACTGTGTATTCGATACGACGTATTTGAAACGAAGTATTCGACACAAAGTAATTGGCGCTTGGCGTGAAGTACTCGGGAAAGAGAGCACGCAGCAGTGCTCAAATAAAAAGAGTTAGGTCGGTATCTTATAACACCACCTATGACTTTCGTTTTATGAAAAATTCGTAAGAAGCGAAAAAATAACGTATAGGTTTGATGTGAGGGGTGTGTTAAGTGGGTGAAGCGCAAGTTAGTTTAGAGCACTTGTTTAGGGTCTTTACCAAGCCTGAACACAAAGACTCAAAGCTGGCTCAGATTGAGCAGCATTTATCAGACAATATCTTGGACTTTTTGTCTCAACACGTTGTGACGAAAAAGACCTCGTTGGAAGAAGTAGAAAAAGACTTTTCAGATTCTAAAGTACCAGAGTCTCCGGAGTTTGTTTCAACTCACGCAGAAAGCTTACTTGATAAGCTTGTGGCGCACTCTGTTAATACCTATTCCCCCACGTTCATTGGGCATATGACCTCTGCATTGCCTTATTTTCACCTGCCACTCTCTAAGCTCATGGTGGGGCTAAACCAGAACTTGGTTAAAATAGAGACCTCTAAAGCATTCACTCCTCTTGAACGCCAAGTTATAGGCATGATGCATAACTTGGTATTCGACCAGCCTGAAGCCTTTTATGACGCTCACCTTCACAGTGCAGCACACTCACTCGGTGCATTCTGCTCTGGCGGAACCATCGCCAACATTACGGCACTCTGGGTGGCAAGAAATAAGCTCTTAGGCCCGCAAAAAGGTTTTGCAGGCGTTGCCAGAGCAGGGTTGGCAGCGGCATACCGTTTTCACAACATCAACAACATGGGTATTATGTGCAGCAAGCGCGGGCACTATTCGTTGTCGAAGGCTGTTGATGTATTGGGAATTGGTCGAGAGCAGCTTATTACTTTACCTGCGCCTCAACAAACACTCGACCCTGAGAAAGCGTTGCGCGCTGGTCAGCGTTATCAAGAAGAGGGCAATAAGTTGCTCGCTATTGTTGGTGTTGGCGGTACCACCGAGACAGGACATGTCGACCCACTCGATGAATTAGCCGATGTTGCTAAAGAGTTAGGCTGTTGGTTTCATGTAGATGCAGCGTGGGGTGGAGCTACGTTATTTTCGCCTCGCTATCGCGACCGCTTAAAAGGCATTGAGCGTGCAGACTCGGTGACAATAGACGCCCATAAACAAATGTATGTGCCCATGGGCGCTGGAATGGCGCTATTTAAAAACCCTGAAGATGCCAATGCGGTTAGACATCACGCGCAGTACATATTGCGTGCTGGTTCAAAAGATTTAGGCGCCACTACCCTTGAGGGTTCTCGCAACGGTATGGCCATGATGGTCTATTCAGCGCTGCACATTTTTGGTCGTAAGGGGTACGAGCTATTGATAGACAGCAGTATTGATAAAGCCCATGATTTTGCGGGCATGATCAATAAGGCGCAAGATTTTGAATTAACCACTAGTCCAACGCTTTCACTGCTTACCTATCGGGTTTGCCCAGTAGAAGTTCAGCAAGCGCTTAAAACGGCCTCCCCAGCCATGCGAAAAGCCATTAATCAGAAGATTGATGCGTTAGTAGTTGCTGTTCAAAAGCAACAGCGTGAAGCGGGTAAGTCGTTTGTGTCTCGAACGCGTCTTGAAGCGCCAGATTATCCTACTCAGTGCATTACCGTCTTTAGAGTTGTACTAGCAAATCCATTGACTAGCCACAACGATTTAGCCGCTATTTTAGCGGAGCAGCATATTATTGCGAAGGGGACGAAAGCGTGGGCATCGCTCATTGAATTTGTTCAAAACAACGACGTGCAAAGTATTGCCTAATCAGTGCTGATAACAGCAATTTTATCAGCGCCTTTACCCGTGATTAAGCACGTAATAAGCCCGCAACGCATTTTGATTTACCCTAACTGACTCTTTAAGGGCAACTGCTAGCGGTTGCCCTTACAAAGCAACCTGCAAATTATCAATTAATCGAGTAGTTCCCATAAACAGAGCCACCACAATAACAAGGTGCTTATCGCCAGCGACAGGGCGTTGCAACGTATCAGCATTAACAATGCTAACATAATCGTTTTTGAAACCCTTAGCTTCAAGATTACTCACGATTGAATCGGCAATATCGCTAAATTGAGTGTTGCCTTGCTCAATTAGTGCTTTTGCTCGTATCATTTCTTGGTAGATAAAGCTAGCGGTTGCCTTTTGCTCATGGCTTAAATAACCATTGCGAGAGCTCATGGCAAGTCCGGATGCTTCGCGCTGCGTAGCTACGCCGTGCACGTTAACCGACATGGAAAGGTCGCGTACCATAGTACGAATAACTTGAAGCTGCTGAAAATCCTTTTCACCGAAAAAGGCATCGTCAGGCTGCACCATATTAAATAGCTTACTGACCACGGTGGCTACACCGCGAAAATGGCCGGGGCGGCTTGCGCCACACAGCACATCTGATATCCCCGGCACTTCCACATAAGTTTGTGCTTTTAGGCCGCACGGGTACATATCGCTCACGCTGGGTAAAAACACCGCATCAACGCCGTCGTTAACCAGCTTAGCTTTGTCTTCTTCTATGGTTCTTGGGTAGGCATCTAGGTCTTCATTTTCGCCAAACTGCATGGGGTTAACAAAAATACTCACAATAACCACATCGTTATGTGATTTAGCGCGTTTCACCAATTGAAGGTGTCCATCGTGAAGGTTTCCCATAGTAGGAACAAAACCAACCGAGCGGCCTGTGCGTTTGCAATCGCTGACTACTTCGCGAAGCGATGCAATATCACTAATCACCTTCATAAAAACCTCATTGTTTAAGCTGTGTTATTTGAGCCTGACTTTCAAATTGAGCCTGACTCTCAAAACTGTATCAATCTAGCGTGCTATTCGAAACTATGTTCAGTAGAGGGAAATTTGCCACCCTCAACGTCGTCGATATACTGCGCCACGGCTTTACGCATGTCCCCAGTCTCAACGAGGTAGTTTTTAGAGAACTTAGGCATGTAGTTAGCGCTAATGCCGAACATATCGTGCATAACTAAAATTTGACCGTCGGTGTCTTTGCCAGCGCCAATACCGATAACAGGTATAGTGAGGGTCTCGCTAATTAACTTACCGAGCGACGAGGGAACGCATTCAAGCACAAGTAACTGTATACCAGCGGCTTCTAGGGCTTTAGCCTCTTGAACAAGCTTTTGGGCTTGCTCATTGCCGCGACCTTGTACTTTAAAGCCACCGAATACATGCACAGACTGCGGCGTTAAGCCTAAATGACCACACACAGGCACACCTCGAAGGTTAAGCCCCGCAATGGTGTCACACAACCAGCTTCCGCCTTCCATCTTAACCATGCTTGCGCCAGCTGCCATAAGAGTTGCCGCATTGCCGTAGGTTTGCTCAGCCGTGGCGTAAGACATGAACGGCATGTCGGCAATCACGAATGCACGTTGAGTGCCTTTTCGAACGCTTTTGGTGTGATAGGCAATATCGTCTATTGTCACTGGGAGAGTGTCGTCTTCGCCTTGTAAAACCATGCCCAGTGAATCGCCAATTAAGAGCGCATCAATGCCTTGCTCATCAAACATTTTGGCAAAACTGGCATCGTAAGCGGTTAAAGAGGTAATCTTTTCACCGGCTTGCTTCTTTTTGAGCAGGCCAGAAACAGTAACTTTCTTCATAACAAGGTCCAGATGTTTTTATCAAGATGGGAACTATACGGATTTTGCTATTAATTGGAAGCGCGCAGGCGCCTGAGACCGTCTAGCGAACAGTTAGCTACCCAGTTTGCAATGGGCTTTCCGTCTTTCATCACCATGGTAGGGGCAATTTCAAATAGCGGCACCATTACAAATTCTCTTTCGGCCATTCCATAGTGTGGAATAATTAAGTCAGCGGTATCGATATGCTCACTGCCGTAAAGCAAAATATCTAAATCGAGGGTACGAGGGCCCCATCGATCGCCTTTTCGCTCTCTTCCACATTCAAGCTCTATGCTTTGCAATTGCTTTAATAGGCTGTGAGGTTTAAGGGTGGTTTCTATAAGACACACGGCATTAATGTAATCGGGCTGATCTTGGGGACCCATTGGCTTACTGGCGTACAGTGATGAGGTTTTCAGTAAACGAGTACCTTCAAGATTATCGATAGCCTCAAAAGCATCTGCAGCCTGCTGCTCGCTATCGCCCAAATTACTTCCTATACCAATATACACATGCTCTTTAAGCATCAGAATCTCTCTTAACCGGACGGCGCTTGCGTTTGCGCGGCGCACCCTTACCTGAGCTATCAGCTCGTTTCAGGGCGTTAAGCATGCCTTTTTGCTTACCACTTTCAGCATGCTGGAAATGTGTCCACCACTGTGCAAGCTCTAACAAATCGCCACCTTCGGTTTGACCTCTTGCGAGTAAGAAATCATAGCCGGCTCTAAACTTAGGATGAGTAAGCAACTGAAAAGCGCGACGACCAAAGCGTTTAGGGAGACGCTGCTGCAAGATCCAAATATCTCGCATCACAGTGGAAAAACGCTTGGGGATCATGATGCGCTGGGTTTGCTTAGCAATGACTTCACTTGAGGCAATATTAAAGGCGTCATGGGCATTTAACCCAGATTCCAACTGCAGGCGTTGTGACTGCTCTTCAACGGGGTACCATAATAATGCGGCATACAAGAACGCGGGGGTCACCCTTTGCTCGTTGTTAATTCTCTCATCGGTATTGGCAAGTACGTGACGCACAAACTGCATTTCTTTGCTGTTTTCGTCTTTCAAAAACGGCGCTAATTGGGGGAATAGTTGGTCGATAAGACCGTATTCGCGCATCATTAAAAACGTTTCTTCGCCCTTACCGGATAAAAACAGTTTCAGCGTTTCTTCAAAGAGGCGCGCAGGTGGAATATTTTGAAGCAAGCTCGCCAAATTTTTAATAGGCGCAGCCGTCGATGTTTCAATACGCATAGACAGCTTAACGGCAAAGCGAACGGCGCGAAGCATACGAACAGGGTCTTCGCGATAGCGAGTCTCCGGGTCGCCCATTAACGCCACTTCGCGTTTTTCAATCGCAGCCAGACCGTTAGCAAAGTCTTTTACCGTAAAATCAGCCACGCTGTAATACATGGCGTTAAATGTGAAATCTCGGCGCTCTGCATCTTCTTCAATAGAGCCAAATACGTTATCTCTAACAAGCTGCCCTTGCGCGTCTTGTGAGCCTGTGGCTTTATTTTTTGGAACAGCTTCGCTTTCATCCGTTTCTTGATGGTGGCCACGGAAGGTCGCTACTTCAATAATTTCTCTGCCGAACACAATATGGGCAAGCCGAAACCGGCGGCCTATTAAGCGGCAATTCCGAAACAGCCCTTTTATCTGCTCAGGTGTAGCGTTGGTAACCACATCAAAATCTTTTGGTTCGTACCCCATCAAAATGTCGCGAACACAGCCCCCGACTAAATAAGACTCGAAGCCTGCTCCGTTAAGGCGATACATGACTTTTAACGCATTAGCACTGATATCTTCACGGGAAATACCATGCTCACCTCGAGTCATTACTCGGGGTTGTAATGCTTTGTCAGACGAGCCTTCTTTTGAGAATGCACGCTTAACAGATTTGAAAACACGATGAATGATGGTGGTATCTCCGCAATATATTAAGGAACGCTATAATAAGTGGATTCATGCTGAGGAACAATAATTTCGGGTGTTTTCACTACTTTTTTCCTGTCCCATAGAGAAACAGCGAAAGACAGTAGTGAGTCTACTGAGTTGAAATCTTGACGTTTAACCTCGTCGAAGCCCAAAAAGTGCAGCGCGCGAACTATATTTTCTAATGCTGTAGTGTTGTCGATAGGAGTGGCATGGTTCTGTTTACTCAGCTTTCTCCCTGGGGCTATCGCGGCCACCGGAACATGGCCATATTCCAATGGTTGATAGCCAAGTGACTGATGCACGCAGCGATGAAGCGGCGTTACGTCAATCAAATCGCACCCTCTTATGATATGTGTCACACCCTGAAAAACATCGTCTAGCACAACCACTAAGTTATAGGAGAACAGCTGGTCTCTGCGCTTTATTGTTATGTCTTCTACTCTCTGCTTTTCTACTCTGCGATCTTCTATTCTATGGCCTGCGCTGGCCAATTTTTGATGAGGTGCTGATACTTCGCCCATGATCAAATCAGTGAAAGACGCCAATTCAGTATCCAGTTTCAGCCGAATAGCAAGCTGGTCGTTGGAAGGTGTTAAACCTTTATCTCTGCAGTGGCCATTATAAGTGCCGCCCATTGCCTTGATCATTTTGCGAGTGCAGCTGCAGTAGTACGCCTGCTGATGATGTAGTAATGCGTTCACCACCTCTTGGTAACGGGAATGCTGCTGACTTTGATACATGACTTCACCGTCCCATTGCAAACCGTGGGCTTCAAGGGAATGTAAAATAGCGGTATCAGTGCCTGCAATACAGCGCGGCTCGTCGATATCCTCCATTCGCACCAGCCATCGACCGTGACAATGTTTTGCATCAAGGTAACTGGCTAGGGCGGTAACCAGTGAGCCAAAGTGAAGCTGACCGGAAGGCGAAGGGGCAAAACGGCCTGTGTATTTTGGAGTAGAGTCTAAGTCGCTTTCTGAATGCTGGTTTGAATGCTGGTTTGAACGGTGCTTTACGACATTAGGCATTGTTATACGCCCTTACAAACGCGCTTTTCACGATGGATAGAAAAAAAAACAAAGGCAAAAGAATCAGAAAGTGGTAGCGAGCGCGCTGATAAGCGAGTCTGTTTGGAGGAAAGTAAGAAATGCTAAAAAGCCTCATCAATAAACGATGAGGCCTTTTGAAAAACGATGCTGCCAAAAAACACATCAACATCAGCGTTGATATTATTAACTTAAATATAAGTACTAGCATCAAACCTGGCGATCGCACTACCGTCTGTAATAAGACGATGATGACAAATTAGCCTTGAAGCTGCTTTTCTTTAATCTCAGCCATCGTTTTACAGTCAATGCATAAGTCGGCAGTTGGACGGGCTTCTAAACGGCGAATACCAATCTCGATACCGCACTGGTCGCAGAAGCCAAAATCGTCTTCTTCAATACGCTTGAGTGTTTTTTCAATTTTTTTGATAAGTTTGCGCTCACGGTCACGGGTACGCAACTCCAAGCTAAACTCTTCTTCTTGCGCTGCACGGTCGACGGGGTCAGGAAAGTTCGCTGCCTCGTCCTTCATGTGCGTTACAGTACGGTCAACTTCTTCGCGAAGCTGATTACGCCATGCTCTAAGTAGAAGACGAAAGTGTTCCATTTGAGCATCGCCCATGTACTCTTCGTCTGCTTTCGGCTGATAAGGCTGTAAACCTGCCAGCGCTAATAGTCCTAAGGATTTTGTCTCTTTTCCTGTTGGCATGTGCCACATCTCCTACACTACGACATCCATATTGTCCTAATTCAACCGATATCTATATCAGACTCGATAGCCTCAGGCAATCAATTGTGTCTATGTAATTATTATGCTGGTATCTCTTTATACGATTGGCCAGCTTGGCTCCCATCAAACGCGTTAGTGCGTTCACCCGCCAAAACAAGGCGCAAATATGAAGCCGAAATGAAAAAAATCAACCTATTTTTTACAAAATAATAGGTAGTGATTGATTTACCTCGATTTTTTGTTCATTAATCGCGCAGGCCATTGCTAAGATATTGACACCTGCACGGGCCGCGGTTGTTACGCTTTCTGCATAACGAGGATCAATGTGCTCTGCAATTCGCACCGAGGTTATTGCAGTATGCTGTACGCAAAAGAGCAAGGTGGTTTTAATACCCTCGTCAGCTAGTCGCGCTAATTCAAGACAATGCTTCGCGCCACGCTGCGTCACTGCGTCGGGAAAGTAACCTTGATGCCTTTCGGCTAGGGTGACAGATTTCACTTCCATGTATTCAACGGTATTGTCTCTTGTCAGTGCGAAATCAAACCGGCTGTTAGCAGTTGGAGGTGTTACTTCTGCTTTCCAGTCTGAAATATCAGAAAATTCTTCAATTACCTTGTTATTCAGTGCTTCTGCCACCAACTTATTAGCATTGTGAGTATTGATACCAATAAAGTGGTCATCAAAGGTTTTAGCAACTTCCCACGTGTACTTGAGTTTGCGTTTTGGGTTGTTGGACTCACTTAAAAAGACGGTATAACCTGGCTCGGCGCAGCCTGTCATGCCACCGGTATTCGGACAATGGGCCGTTACAACTTGGCCGTCTTCTAGTTCAACGTCGGCAAGAAAGCGTTTGTACCGTTTAATGAGTGTGCCGCGTATAAGCGGTGATGAGAAATTCATGATTCTCCTTAATTGAGAGAACAAATGTTGTTTTACGTACTGGAAGCTATTACTGGCTAAGGCTTTCGACACTCGCCTTAGCGACAGATACGACAACAAAGCGAACAATAGTATATAAGGATTAAAACATAATGGCAGAATTTACCGTAAGTCTTTCTACTCAATCAGCTAACCCGTCGTGGGGAGATAACGCTAAGCTTTCTTTCGTAGAGTCAGGTGCTGTAATTCACTTGCCCGATGACAGCGCCAATGAGCGCACTATTCAACAAGCTGCACGGAAGCTTGATGGTCTCAGCTTGCCAGGCGTTACGCTAGCGGGTGAATGGAGCAAAGAGCAGCAGTGGGCCTTTGCCTTAAGTTTCACTAGAGCAAGAAAACCCGCGAGTATTACTTGGGCAAATAGCACCGACAAAGCGACGTTAGAGCAAGAATATGCGGCCTTATTATTCACTCGACAGCTTGTCAATGACACGCCAGAAGATTTGAGCCCTGAAACATTAGCCCAACGCGCCGCTGATTGGCTTAAGTCACTGGATAAAGACAACGTTAATTACACCATGACGGTAGGCGAAGAGCTGAAAAACGAGGGTTGGGTAGGCATTTATAATGTGGGTAGAGGGAGCGAGCGTCCGCCGGCGATGCTTGTGCTTGACTACAACCCAACAGGCAACGCCGATGCACCCATAGATGCTGTATTAGTCGGTAAGGGTATTACTTTTGATAGCGGTGGTTACAGCATAAAATCAAGTGAAGGTATGCTTGATATGAAATGCGATATGGGCGGTGCTGCAACGGTAACAGGAGCACTTGGTTTAGCCATTACACAAGGGATTGAAAAGCGTATTCAACTGATATTGTGTTGCGCTGAAAACCTTATCAGTGGTCACGCTTACAAGTTGGGTGATGTGCTAACTTATAAAAATGGTGTGACGGTAGAAGTAGTGAATACCGATGCTGAAGGACGACTGGTACTGGCTGATGGTCTAATGGCGGCTACAGACACTGGCGCGCCATTAATTATTGATGCTGCAACACTGACCGGAGCCGCAATGGTTGCGTTAGGTTCAGATTATCACGCTGTATTTTCGATGGATGATAATCTGTCTCTTATACACATCTGACGCTGCCGACGAAGAGGATAGTGTAG
>OLGX01000373.1_pt1 | contig 16686 bp, 12 predicted proteins | sample 1609451 | NCBI WGS metagenome assembly OLGX01 (sample SAMN05416834, study PRJEB24817) | seawater metagenome | isolation source: Sea water | place: Canada:Atlantic | collected 2013-07
TGTGTATAAGAGACAGATCATACACTGCATCTAGTGCTTTTAAATGGTCGGTCACTAGGCCTTTGCCTAACTCATAATCATTCCACGAACGACCCTCTACGATGGCTTTTGGTGTGCCTTTCGGTACGCCGCCTAGCGTGGCAATTCGTTCTGCAATGGTGTCAGTCATTTCGCGCACCGCATCAACTTGTGGGTCTAGCATTTCGTGCACACCAATAAAGTTTGGACCTACTACATTCCAGTGAATATGCTTCAGGGTAAGCTGCAGGTCAAGTAGTGCTACCAAACGTTGCTCTAATGTTTTAATAGTGCTTGCTGCAGTTTCGTTATCCATACCTGGTGCAGTAAATTTAATTTCGTTGTTACTCATAATAATAAACTCCTTATTATCGCTTCAATAAATAGGTGTTGATAATACTTATCGAGTCTTTCGACCTTCAAAAGTTATGTTGAAACAACATAGATTATCGAACCAGTTGCTTAGGGTGTTGCAACCGGTATGCCGACTTGTACCAAAATTATAAGTAACTAATTTAATTGAATAAATTCGTAAAGGTTAATTTTTCTTTATTTTTCAATGTGATAGGTTTATCTAAAAGGTGCGAAAAAGATGCTCGAAATATGAATAGCCGTGTAAAATATTCAGTGTTCTTTATATGGCAGGGCGAACATTAGGTAGAAAAGCCGGTGTAACTTGCTACAAAGTTCGCGAGGGTAGAGAAATTCGAAAAATTTGCGAAGATAGGGTTAATGAAGCCATATGTGCTCAGTCTATATGTATAGCATTCTAATGTATGGCGGCCGCACTTATGGCAGTAGGCGAGTGCCTCACATTAGTAGAGCTTACTGCCCCAGCCCAGCTTTTTACGCAATACGTTAAAGTAGCTATAGCCCTTAGGGTGTACTAAGTGAAGTTTATCGATACTTTTATTTATGCGAATTTCATCGCCAGGTAAAACCGGCAATACAATGTGGCTGTCGCAGCTTACTTGCAACGAGTCACTATTTACTTTTGACACTTTCATCGATACCTGGCTGTCGGCATCTACCACAATAGGTCTGCTGCTTAGAGTATGCGGAAACATGGGTACTAACGTTAGCGCATCCAGTTTTGGCATAATGATGGGCCCGCCTGCGGAGAGCGAATAGGCGGTTGAGCCCGTTGGCGTTGCTACAATGAGCCCATCACTGCGCTGGCTAAACACAAACTGTTCGTCGATATAAATTTCGAACTCCATCATGTGCGCCACTTTTCCGTGGTGGAGTACGACTTCATTGACCGCTGAGCTATTACTTTTTAACTTCTCGTGACGGTAAACGCCCACTTCCAGTAAAAAGCGTTCTTCAACGAAACACTCGCCGTTAAAGATGTAGTCAAGTTGCTGAATGATATCGTCAGGATGAATGTCGGTGAGAAAACCTAGGTTACCTCTATTCACACCCACAACATGGATATCGAAACGGGCAAGCACGCGAGCGGCGCCAAGCATGCTGCCATCTCCACCAACGACAACGGCTAGATCAGCTTCTTTACCGATAGCGACGAGGTCGCAGCTTCTAATGTTGTCGGTTTCTAGCTCTTGAGCAATACTTTCCTCTACCAATACCTCGCATCCTTTGGCGAGTAAATAATCGGCAAGTAAATTTAAGCTGTCGTGAGTGGCCTCGTGCTGAGGTTTTCCAATTAAAGCAACGGTTTGGTAGGGCATGGAACGCTAATGTCCTCTCATTTCCAATGATTTGGACATTAGCACAAGTGTTTTGTAAAAGGGAAGTTTTACCTTGCGGTCCAGCCACCATCTAGAGTTATTGCTTGGCCTGTGATGTTTTTGGCGCTGTTTGTCATTAAAAATGCGGCAGTATCGGCTAGTTCTTGAACTTCAATAAACTGCTTCTTCGGCATAGGTTCAAGCATGATTTTTTTCACTACTTCGTCCTCGGTCATATTGTTTTCCTTTGCTTGAGCTGCTATTTGTTGCTCAACTAAGGGGGTTTTTACATAGGCCGGACACAAGGTGTTAATAGTAATATCATAGTCACCAGTCTCTAATGCTACGGTTTTAGCAAGTCCTAGCAAACCATGCTTCGCAGCCACATAGGCCGACTTAAACGGCGAGGCTACAAGAGAGTGAATAGAGCCCACGTTAATAATACGCCCAAAATTTTGTGCTTTCATGGCTGGTAATAGCGCTTGGGTGGTGAGCGCAGGGCCAACCAGCATAATATTAATCAGCTGTTGCCATTTTTCAGCCGGAAAATCTTCAAGGTTTGAAACATGTTGGATGCCAGCGTTGTTGATTAGTACGTCGACGGTGAGCTTGCCGAGTACTTCAGGCAAGGCAGCAATTTGCGCTGCGTCACACACATCTACCGCCACTGCGCTCGCGCTGCCATCGTTTATACTGCCAAACTTACTGGCCAGCACCGCTGCCGCCTCTTGCGCAGCACTTTCGTTAATATCAGCCACGATAACGTGATGCCCCTGTTTTACCAACGTCTCTGCCATGCCCAAACCAATACCGCTGGCTCCCCCGGTGATAAATATCGTTCTCTTATTCATTATTACCGTCCTGGTTCATTGGCTCTATCTGCTGCGCTTCTTCTTGAGGTGCGGCCTGATTCACCTGTTGTGGCGAAGGCGAGGGTAACGTATTAAGAGAAAGTAAAAGCGCATTTACTGTCTTTATCTGATCGCCATCTCTGTTGGCGTAGTCCTTTGAGGTATATCCCCACCAGTCCCAGCAACCTTGTGGATTTAGCGGCATAAAAAGGGATTTTTTTGTTTGCGGGTACAGCACAATCATATTGTTGTCATCGGCCCAGTCATTCAGCCCTGTTTGCGACGTATAGGCATCGTCCACAGCGTCAGCGTATTGGTTGCAGCCGTGAAAGCTGATGTGTGCCCGACAGCTTTCTCCGCTTGCGCAGCTTTGCGGTATGTAAACAAAGCCTTCGCTGGCTAGTGTTTTGGCACTGCTGCCTGCAATGTCCTGTTGATTAATGGTATGCAGTGAACCTGACAGTACATCGTCTGGTGCAGTTAACCCTTCAATGAGATGATTAAGCATGTCGCCAGCGGCGTCATAATCACAGTTACCAATGAACGGGCTTTCTGATGTCATACAGTCTGTTCCGTTCGTTTTCGTTGGAAACAAGTGGGCGATAGACATATCGTTAACGTATTTTATGTTTTGAGTGTCTGTCCACATTGTGTATTGCTCGAATAAGGCATCGCTAACTTCACTGGCAATTCGCACGTCACGTTTGCCGTGAAATAACCACACCTTGGCATCTTTCATATTGTCTAAGTCAGCAAGCTTTCCCGCCTTTGCATATTGTGCCGCTTGCTCACTTAAAACCGTTAAATCTGGCTGGGTGTCGGTCTTGTTGACGCACTGAGCAAGTGCCGTTGTAATATCGCCCTTGGCACAAAAGTAGGGGCCAGCTGCCAATACCCCTACACCCTTAACCCAATCGCTGTGGGCCAGTTGAAACTGTGTAGCCATATATCCACCAGAAGACAACCCCGATACGGTGACGTCAGATAAATCAAGAGATAGCTCCGGCATGCCTTCTTGTTTTGTTTGCGCGTGTAAGGCAATGGAAAAGCAAAGGCTACTAGCCAAGGCTGCTTTGATAATAGTGTTAATAGTCATCATAAAATCCTTCACTCATTTTCCAAAAACTGGCGAATAGCGGTTGCCTGTTTTGATATATTTGCCACGCCCTCTAGGTGTCCGAGTGACCCTTGAAGTTCGGTATATTCGCTGTTGTTTCCTTGCTGTTTCAGTTTTTGATGTGCACTTTGAGCTAAATAGGGCATCAGTAATAAATCAGAATCGGCGGGCAGAAACAGCGTCTTCGCCTTAATGGTGTCTAGTCCCGCATCTAGGTTGCCTTTATGTCCTGCGACAAAAAGCTGGCACGCTCTTACTAGATACAGCAGGTGATTGGCATCCATCTTTTCACCACGGGCGGCTGCCCGGGCTTTTAACCACTTTATTATAGAATGTTGTTCGTGAATACTGGATAGGGGAGCTTGCTCTACGTTTTTAAAGCCTAGCATATTACCTTGAGCGTTAAAAAACTCAGGTGTTAGGGCATTTTGCGTTATCAGCATCAGCGATGCCGTTAGTCCGTCCGTTGGCGCCTCATTTGGCGAGTAACTCCCCTTGTTCCATTTTTTATCGAGTCTGATAGGCGTAGCCCAATGCTCAAGAGCCGTCGTCGTCCAAGCGTCGCTTTCCCCTGCGCCTATTACCGACAGCATTCTAGGTACCCAACTTGGATAGGCACTTGCCCAATCAATGGCCTGCATGGCGCCCATCGACGGTCCCACCACCGCATGAAGCTTCTTAATGCCTAAGCTTTCTAATAAGGCTTTTTGCACATTAACGAAGTCGCGAATAGTCACTACCGGAAAGTCTAACCCGTAGGGTTTTCCTGTGGATGGGTTAATGGTGGCGGGCCCGGTGGTGACCACCTTTTCATCATACGCGTTTAAATTCACCAAGGTGTCTGCGCTTATAACGAAAAAGCGGTTGGTATCAATGGCTTTACCTGGGCCAATAATACTGTCCCAGTACCCTGCATTTTGATCGGTAGCACTGTATTTACCTGCCGCATGAGAAGTGCCAGAAAAGTAATGGGTAATTAGAATCACATTGTCTTTTTGTGCATTAAGTTTTCCGTAGGCTTCCCAGCCTATCTTTACATCGTTAATTGTTTTGCCACCAAAGGTAGTAAAACTGTCTATGTGAAAGGTGTGCTTATTCACCAACAAGGTATGTTGCTGTTGCTTATCGGTATTCACATCGCCGTTGGCCTGCACGGCAGTGGTTGCCAGTGCAGACAGTAAAAGCAGCGCCGCTATAGACCTAATTGTTAGCTTAGTTGGCAGCGCAGCTAACACGCCGGTGCCTTGGCTGACGCCAGACAAAATGCCAGCTATAGCAGGGCGAAAAAGTGAAGCTTGCCTGGCAGTGCAGGTATTCGCTAGCGCTAGAAGGTCGTGAAAACGCTGATTCATAGTAAAACCTTTCCTTTTTTTTACAATATGCTAAACAGGCCGATAGCCAGTGCTAGCCCCATTACTGGCACAACGACAGTCAGCGCTCCCACTGCCCAATAGGCTGCTTGATGGGTTTCATGGCAAATTGCGCGAATCGTTGTGACGACATACCCGTTATGAGGCAATGAATCGAGCGCGCCCGATGAAATAGAAACAATTCTGTGCAACTGCTCTGGCTCTACACCTTGGTCTATATAGTGTGGACCCACTAAGGGAAGGGCAATAGCTTGGCCTCCTGATGCGCTACCCGTTAAACCGGCTATTACGCTGACTGCAATGGCTGCGCCAATGAGCTCATTGCCAGGGATTTGAGTCATTAAGGCCACCGTTTGTTGAAAGGCGTCGGTATTTTTTGCAATCGAGCCAAAGCCCACAACCGCTGCGGTATTGCCAATGGCAATCAGTGCCCCAGTGGTGCCAGCATTTATGGCAACAGGCAAACTTTGAAAGTATTTAAAGTTTATGGCTAACAAACAAAGCACGCCGCCACCCAAGGCTAGAATTAGCGCTAACTGAGCCAGTTCTTCGTGAAATAAAAACGAAATGGCAAGCACAACAAGCAGGGGCACAATACCGGTAAATGGATGTGGCAGATCTCTTTCTCTAATTTCAGGGTCGCTTTCCCTTGCCTCAAACACTTCACCCTGACTAACTGCTTTTCGAATCATTTTAGCGAGCCACCAATATCCGAATACCGCCATTAAAATAGCGACAATCAAACTGACTTCCCAAGCAGCAAAAGGCGATGTACCCAAGTATTTAATTGGGATCCAGTTTTGAATTTCTGGTGAGCCTGCCGAGGTCATGGTAAACGTTACCGAGCCAAAGGCCATGGCGGCAGGAATGAATCGCCTAGGCAAATTGGCATCTTTAAATAAGCTTACCGCCATGGGATAAACCGAAAATGCCACCACAAATACACTCACGCCGCCGTAGGTAAGTATGGCGCAGGCCATGACTACCGCTAAGACAGCTTGCTTATAGCCAATTTTAGAAATTATCCATTGAGATACCGAGTCTGCCGCGCCGGTGTCTTCCATAAATTTGCCAAATAAAGCCCCCAGCAAAAACATGAAAAACCACGACGCAATAAACCCTGAGAAACCGCTCATATAGGTTTCTACAAAGTTTACATCGCCGGTAAATACCGCAATGTTATTGGTTAACGCCACAATAAGCGCACACAGGGGGGCAGCGATAAACAGGTTCATCCCACGTATTGTTAATACAATAAGTAGCAATAGCCCGCCTACCAAGCCAATCATACTTAACATAGTTGTTTTCCTTTAAAAATCTGTGACCGCAGATATTCCAAAGCAGTTAAGTCGATTGTAGATCTAATAACCGACTTGCTTTTGCGCAAGCTTATTGTCAATAAATCTAACGTATTCAAATTACACGTAAAGTTTGACGTTACTTTTGCAAAAATCCCATAGTACGATGGTACTACATACTGTTAACAATTAATTAACTAAAGTATTTCGTGACCGTAGCAAATTATCCAGCAGTGAATAACACTTAGAACAATAAAGGACTCACTATGTCACTAACAACACACACAAAGCGTCATGGCTGCACCCCAGTTTCCCATCACAAAATCTCTCATAACAAGGCTTCTTGTCATAAAGTGGCTCGCCATAGTTTGTGCGCTATAGCGGTAGCCGCAAGCCTATGTGCAGCTCCTGTTTGGGCACAACAGACCAATAGCCAAACAGCCAACACAGAACAAGCTGAAAATGAAAAAGGTAAATTAGAGCGTATTGAAGTGACTGCGCGTCGCACCCTTGAATCGCTACAAGAAACCCCCGTTGCCATAACGTCGGTAGGTGCTGTTGAACTAGGTGAAAAAGGCATTAGCGTACTTACTGAGTTACAACAATTCTCCCCCAACACAACCTTGCAAACCAGCCGCGGAACTAACAACACATTAACCGCCTTTATTCGTGGTTTAGGCCAACAAGACCCTTTGTGGGGCTATGAGCCCGGTGTTGGTATTTATGTTGACGATGTATATATTGCGCGACCACAAGGGGCAGTGCTCGATTTGTTAAACGTTCAGCGCATTGAGGTATTACGTGGGCCCCAGGGGACACTTTATGGCAAAAACACCATTGGTGGTGCCGTTAAGTACGTAACTAAAGAAATGACTGGCGACACGCAAATGAACATTGAAGGCACGGTGGGCAGCTATAGCCAGCGCGACCTCAAGGTTACCGGCCAAATTCCACTGGTTGAAGATACGGTTTACTTAGGTGTGGGTTATGCCAACTTAAACCGAGATGGCTTTGGCGAGTATTTGCTAAGCGCATTACCTAATCAAGATAAAGAGAATTATAATAAAGACTTATGGGCTGCAAGAGTCTCTCTGGAGGTACATGCTAGCGAAGATTTATTCTTCCGTTTTGGCTGGGACAAAACAGAAGATACGTCTAATGCCCGCGGTGGTTATCGATTGATACCGAGCTTGCTAACCGATGCGCCGGTACCCGATTCAAAATATGACTCTTATACCAGCTTGCCAACATCGAACAGAGTTGAGTTAGAGGGTTATAGCTGGCTGGCCCGCTACAACGTGAGTGATAAATTAGAGCTTAAATACATCGGCTCTTACCGCGAGAGTTATTCTCCAACAAACATCGACTTTGATAATACGCCTCTGCCTATTTTTGATGTACCGGCAGAGTATGACGACAGCAACACCACCCATGAATTACAGACAAACTACTTTGGCGATAATTTTGACGTGGTGTCGGGGCTCTATTTTTACGATGGTGATAGCTGTGGTAATTTCGATGCCATCTTAGGTGTGCTTGGGCAGTCTTTAGGTGCACCGGGGCTCACCCGTGAGGTGACCGGCTGTAATAACTCAGAAAGTTATGCTGCTTATGCACAGCTCAATTACGACATTACCGAGCAGCTCTCTCTGTCTCTTGGTGCGCGCTACACCGACGAAGAAAAATCTGCGTTTGTAAATAACGGCCTTATTTTTGACAATGTCTATCCGTCCACGGGTTGGATTGAAGGCTATGTTCGCCCAGAAGGACAGCTAGTTCCACAGGTATTGGGCACCGATACAGACGGAGATGGTGTTTTAGATGCCCCAGCAGTGCAAAGCTGGTCACGATTCACACCTCGTGTAGGGCTAGAGTATCAATTCGACCCAAGCATGATGTTTTTCGCCAGCTATTCTCAAGGTTTCAAGTCGGGCACCTTTAACCCTCGTGCAACAATAAATGAACCCGGCGTAAATCCTGAAGTGGTAGACAGTTTTGAGCTGGGTATGAAAAGTGACTTAAGTGATACCTTACGATTAAACGTTACGCTCTTTTCCTACGATCATAGCGACAGACAGTATATTGGTGTAGAGGGTGATTTATCTGACCCTACAGCGCTGGATCAACGCTTAAGAAACGCCGCAGAAACAGCAGCAACAGGTGCCGAGTTAGAGATGACTTGGATTGCCTCAGAAAACCTTCAGTTTGATGTGGCTTATGGATACATCGACTTTGAAATTAAAGAGAATAATGCGATCCCACCACTTATTGGTTCAGCAAGTACGCCAGAAAACACCTTTAATTTAAACGCTAACTATTTCTTAGAAACCAGTTTTGGGGATATTACATTTAACGCAAACTACTACTACAGAAGTGACTATTTACTGTTCGAAGCCAGCGATCTTATTGAACAAGATGCGTATGGCATGGTTAATCTTAGCGCTCGTTGGGAAAGCATAGAAGGAGATTGGTACGCAGGTCTTCACGTGAAAAACCTCACCGACGAAGAGTACCTCACCGGCGGCTATGACTTTGTCACCCGCGACGAAGATGGCAACTTTGGACCAGGGCTAGGAGGCGATACAACCTTGATTGGCTATTATGGCGACCCAAGAACTGTTCATCTAACTCTTGGCTATCGTTTCTAGTAGAATAAAACTGCAAACTTTAAGAGCCCGCTTTTTAAGCGGGCTTTTCTATTGGCACTTTCTATAGATTTTTCTTAATTTTAGGTTTACGAAATCTTTTGTCCCAAGGAAAATTGGTTTAGTAAGAGTAGGTAAGAGAAAGAAGTCCAGTGTCGTGTTAGTATTCTGTTTACACTAAAATAACAAGTTGATAGCCAAAAAATACCAATGACTAATCCCGTACCGGTAAAATTGCTTATTGCTGATGATCATCCACTATTTCGTGCTGCAATGTGTCATGCGCTGCAAAACAGTGAGGGCGCAGTGCTACTTGAAGCGTCTACGTTTCCAGAGACAAAAGCGTTGTTAGCTCAAGATACCAGCATCGACATCGTATTTTTAGATTTGGGAATGCCAGGCAGTGAGGGATTAAACGGATTGTCTGAGATTAGAGCTGAGTTTCCAGATGTGCTTGTGGTTATTGTAACAGCGCAAGATGCGCCAGGTATTGTTCAGCGAGCACTCGCGTTGGGTGCCAGTGGATTTATTCCAAAATCAGCGTCTGTGGATTGTATTATAGATGCGGTAGATACAGTATTAGACGGCGAAACTTGGTTGCCAGAGCATATCAGTGCCACTACCGATGCTAGCAGCACCCTGGATGACTTCAGCACGCGCTTGAGCCTACTCACCCCTCATCAATTAAAAGTGCTTAAAATGGTCGCCGATGGTTTACTTAACAAGCAAATTGCCTACGAGTTAGCGATTTCAGAGTCAACGGTAAAACAGCATGTTTCTGCAGTGCTAAAAAAGCTAGGGGTTATTAATAGAACAAAAGCTGGCATAGCATTTAAAAATGCTATGCGAACCGATGGATAATGTTTGCCAACATGCACCAATTGGCACCTGTTTATTTACTGCCAAGGGCCTTTTTCAAATAAGCGTTAAACGCTGGCGCAGCCGCCCGTTTATCTGTTTCAATTTGTTGTACTTCCGGCATTTCTTTTAACTTGGTCATGAGTGCTTTGCTGCCAGGAGCATGTTCATATAAGTCTACATCAAAAAGCTTTTTAGCCACGGGAGCTGCAAGGTCCATAGAATAAAGCAGCATAATGTCGGCCGCAGTTAGTGTGTCACCCGCAATATAAGGCGAAAAGTGAGCGGCGCGGGCAAGAGCTTGAACACCGTTAAACAATGCGCGCTTCACTTCTTTTTTAGTGATGTCATCAACGGGTACGCCCCAAAACGCCTCTGTGTGACAACGCCTTGCAGGTAATTCAATGTATAACTCGATGAGTTTAACTAACTCTTTCACCTTGGCCTTTGCGAAGGGCTCGGTTGGATAAAGTGGTGCTTGAGGCGAGATTTCATCAAGATACTCAAGGATAACATTGGTTTCTACCAGTACGCCTTGATCTGTTTGCAATGCGGGCACTTTACCCGTTGGACTGATTGCTAAATATTCTGGCGTTTGATTTGGATACGTCATGACGGCTTCATAATCTATCCCTTTCAGCGCCATCGCCAGTTTAATCATGTTGTAGTAATTACTAACATCAAATCCGTACAATTTAAGCATAGAGAACCTTTAACACAGTTATAAATACATTTATGTACTATAAGATTGCTTTATAAGAAAGAGTGCAACACATCTGTAGTGATAGTTGAGTATAACGATGTTTGTTTTTCTTAAAACATCTCTACTTCTAGTTCATCGAGCACCATCGTGCCTTTGTCATTTTCGGCAAAATAGAGTTCATATTTCAGGTTATCGACATAGATTTCCCAATAATCGCCAAGTGCAAAAATGTTTTCTTCACCGAATAACGCTGTCACATCTTCTTCGTTCATACCTGCCTGAAGAGGTCCGAAGGTCCATTTGCCTTTAGGTGGCACATTTTTAAAAAACGAGTCTCTTACTATCAACTTTCTTAGTGTATTGTTGGAATACACCATAGCCAGGCTTCTGTCATAGATATGCAGTGTCTTGTCTTGATAACCACGCGCTGCAAGTATGGGAGTGAAGGGAAACTGATCAATAGTAATGGGCTCTAGCGTTTGAGATGCTTCGGTGAGGTCGCTGTACGTTTTTTCGTAGATACTCGGCTTCGAATTCGTTATTTCAGGAGCTATTTCAGAATCAGATTTAGAACCATTGCCATCAAGATACCCATAAGCAAAGCTTTTTGCGACGTAGCGCTTGTTCTCATTATCTATCTCAAGGGTTAATCCGATATCAATAAATACGCCATTTTCTGCGGCTAGTCGGTAGGTATATTCTTCTTTTAGGTTGCCATCGAGTTTGGCATCAAAGGATTTTACATCGTCCCCTCTGCCAATGGAGCCGTTCACTTGCCATGCAAGAAATGGCCTGTCATCAAACTCAAAATAATTAATCAAACCAGCAGAGAGCCACGTGTTATAACTCTGAATGCTTTTTACTTTGTTGTTTCGCACCACAATCCATAGGTTTCGCCCATAGACGTATAAGGTGTCAGTGTCATTGAGAATTAACTCAGCGGTAGGAGTGCCTAATGTTTCAAGCAGCATAGATAAATCATCTTCTACCTTTACCCCAAATACCCCGTTATCGAAGGAAATGACTTGGTTTTTAAGCTCTGGGTTTTGTACTTCCTTTTTTCCGCCTAATGCATAGTCGGAAAAATCAAAGGTCATGTCTCGTCCTTTGACAACAGTGCTGTACTCGTAGGACATACTTACCTTGGTAGTACCCAGCAAACGATTTCTCTTTACGCCAATTTTAGCTAGCGCCTTGGAGTTACAGCTGCTTATTAGCGAGGCACTCACAATAGTATTGCCGAAAGCAGTGGTGTTGGAATTAGTCGTGTCGGAAGCGGTAGAGTCGGAAGCAGTAGAGTCGGAATCAGTAGTGTCGAGCTTTGCAGCGGATGTTTTTTCAAAAGAGCGGATTTTGCTGGAAGTCTCTTCATTCTCATCGCGGTTATCAGAGAGCTGTTCGCTGGATACGAGTACAATTTGACTGGCACCAAGCTCTTTTGCATCAAGAAGTGCAGCTTGCTTTAATAAGGATACTGCATCGGTGTTGCCATCTGACTGGGTTTGTTTGCCCGAGACGCTTGAGGAGTTTGAGTCTTTTTGTGAATCGTTATCACTATGTAATAGCCGTGAGGCTGCATCCTGTAATGTAATTTCTTTCAATACTTCATAATTACAGTCCGGGTAGCTGTTAACAATTGGGATGGCCTCTGACGGCGTTTCTCCAAAAGCATTAGATGTATATATTGATGCTACACAAAGTGCACTTATTGAAAGTTGTATTATCGTTTTCATACGCCTCATTCCTTATCGGCTCGTTTTTATTATTATCGTTATTCTTACCGGCACTACTCTAGTTACTACGCGTTTCAAACGCTTTCAAATATTTTCAAACTTTAACCTTGGACCATTAAGATACCGTAATACCATCGCGTGGGTGCTTTACGGCTGAAAGTAAACGTCCATATCGTTTTCCAATTGCGTTAGGCGTTTTTTATAGTCACTTCGATAGTCGTCGTCAGACAATACCCGAGTTAAATCATTTTCCACATTGAGAATACGTTTTCGCAGCGCATAAAACAGTTCGCCTTCAGCGCCTCGCATAAAGACTTCGATATCTTTTAAGTCCTTAAGACAGCATTCATCAAGTGAGGTATTGAATTTTTTGCCCATGTACTCAATCATCGAGTTGCTTTCTAACGATGCGCCGCTTACAGGTGCTAGCGGCATATCGTGCACGCTACTTTGAAAATTAAGGGTCTTTTCAAGCGCTGCACGCAATAACGATAAGGATGATTTGGCGGCTTGTTTTTCAAACTGTTTCAACCTCAATTCAAGTGCTTGTGCATCAGGGGAGGTGATACCGACAATTTTTGCATCAATGAAAACAGACTTTGCACTATCGAGCTTTTCTTTTGCATAAATGAGCGTGTTAATGTCAGATAAAAATTGACCTTTCAGTTTTTCATCAAGTAGTGCTCTCGTTTCCTCAATACGTTCTGCATGAAGCGTCACTGCTGCGTTATATCGTCTTTCAGATTCACTTAATTCATTGGTGTCACTGCACGCAACTATCAAGGTTGTTAGCAATACAAAGAGTATTGAGTTCAGTGAAGCGGAGAAAAACAGTCGCAACGGCAAATCCTTTTTTATGTGTAGTAATATCGTTAGAGTAATCGGTACGGGTATCAGTGTCGATAGTATTAGATTTGGTAGCAATAACAAATAAAGCGCCTGTGGACGCGGCAGTTGACAGGCTAGGCAGTCGTTAGCTTTAAGGCTTTCGATTTAGCATAGAGGCAGTTGACTTGGCTGGCGGTCACTCTAACTTGTGAGTGCAGGTGGCGAGTCGAGTGGATAAAGTCGATAAGTAGTAGGGCTTGGCAAGCCAATCGAGGCCAAACCAATTGAAGACGAACTAATTAAGGGTAAACCAATTCAGTACTTTTGTAGTGAGCGAGTTAAACCACACTGGCTATAAATACGTAAAACACAACACTCAATAATATGAAGTGTATGCCGTGTTATCAAATATTATTAAGCGCTTATCGAGTGGGTTGAACAAACAGTCCCTTGCTTCTCAGCAAAACACCAAACACATCAGTAGTCACAAAAACGATGCCGTTTCTATCTGGCAAGATACCGGCCAGGTGTATTACTTAGAAAATACGCTAAAGCTTACTTACACCTCTAATAGCGGGGTCATGACACTAGAAAAGCTCTCTCTCGATGAACTACCTAACGTTATAAAAGCGTTAGACGCAATGCCCGCAGGCTCTCCACTTGCCAGAGCCACCGTCGCGCAACAAGATGACGCTTATGTAGTGAGTGTGTGTGGTGTTACTTGGCAAAAAAGCCATGACAGCGTGCGTATAAAAGCGCTGCCAGAAGCGGCAATGCTGCGCAGCAAAACACATTGCTTTACTAAATCTCAGGCGGTATTCAAACATGCGTTTCTACTCGAGCATGACGATTTGCTCACGCCGTCAATTGGAAGTAAGAAAGAGGGCGTGTACACCTACAACCGAATATCTATAGAAGACTTTGCCCAACAATTAGTAAGAGCGAACGAACGCATTGCGCCACCTATGCGTAAATCAATACCTGTGCACAGTGATAATTTTAAAACGGCGTTCACTGAACACGAGCAATCAGTTATCGATGTGGTGCTTGGTCATAATGTTGACCAAAATCACACTGAACAAAACCGGACTGAACAAAACATTACTGATGAAAACTTCACTGGTGAAAGCGATACCGGTAGCAGCGATAAACAGATAAACAGATAAACGATGACGGTGTAAATGGAAAAAGCAGCACCGACCATATCAACACTAAAAATAGCAGCACCAAAATAGCTGTACCAAGAGTTGCAGCAGAGAAAGTAGTTCTAAGGATAAATAGCTGAGCAATTCTTAGCCTAATTGATTATGTTAATGTTGTGGTTTTAGCCTAATATCTAACTCTCTTAAACACGGACTAGGATTAAGATGAGTTTGCACAAGTCAGCGGCAACAGTTAAAGGCGTACATCAGGAGCCACTAAAACCTGTTGCTATGGCCTTTTTCTTTTTATATTTTGCGCTTTCCTTTAGTCACTTCCTGTTACTTACTGAAGAATTTAAATGGGTGCTTGTCACATCCGCATCCATAACCACTGTCATTAGCTTCACTCTTATGCTGAAAGCACAAAATCTTTCAAGTGCATGGCAGCGTTTAGGGATTGTTTCAATTTTACTGCTTGGCACAACGAATGGCCTTTTACATTTATGGCTCTCTCAATCACCTGAACAAACAACCAATCTTTTTTTAGTTATTATTGCCAGCGGCATTGTTCTCACCAAAAGGCTGCACTGGGTGTTATTGATACTGCTAAATTGGGCGGGGTGGTTAGTCATTAATTCAATAGTCGAGATGTCTATGACGATGCATTTTTTCTTTTCATTGGCTATGAGCACAACATTGAGCTGGTTTGCACATTTAGCGCGAAGAAGTTTGGTGAGTAAACAAGTGGAGCTGCTGCAAGAAAGGGACATAGCGATTGCTCATGAGCATGAAGCAATAAAAGCAAATGAAGCAAAAAGTGCATTTCTTGCCAATATGAGTCACGAAATTCGCACTCCAATGAACGGTATTATTGGCATGATTGAAATGATCAGCCGTACGTCTCCTTATGACAAACAAGCGAAATTTATTACCACTGCTCAACGCAGTGCAGATTCATTGATGATCATCATTAACGATATTCTTGATTTTTCAAAAATAGAAGCCGGAGAGCTGGCTATAGAAAATGTTGAATTCGACTTAGCGCAGTTCATGGGCAACTTTGTGCAGGAACAAACATTTCAAGCACAAGAAAAGGGATTGTGGCTTAAGTCAAAAGCCGATGGTGAGAGATACACAAAGGTGGTGGGAGACCCCCATCGCCTAAAACAAATTTTTAATAATTTACTGTCTAATGCCATTAAGTTCACTGAAAACGGCGGTATAAACATTCATTACAATGTAGTGAGCGAAGAAGAGGCATTGTCATTGAATGTAGAGATTAGTGATACGGGTATTGGTATTAGCGAATCTGCCATGCCTGGACTTTACGACTCTTTCTCCCAAGCTGATATGTCAACCACAAGAAAATATGGTGGTACCGGGCTGGGGCTTGCAATCACCAAGCAGCTTTGTGAGTTGATGGGCGGTGGTATATCTGTTGAAAGCACACCTGGTCAGGGTTCTACATTTAGGTTTATGGTAAAGCTAAGTGCGCCTCTAATAAGCGAGGAAGCTAATAGCGTTATGCAGGTTGAAACAGAACCACAATCTTTCGATTTGAATGTGTTATTGGCTGAGGACAATGCAATAAATCAACAAGTTATGTTAGCAATTTTAACTAACTTGGGGGTGGAGGTTGAGCTTGCAAACGATGGCGTTGAAGCGATAGAACGTTTGTCGAAACCAAAAGCGAAACATTACGACCTTATTTTTATGGACTGCCAAATGCCAAATGTGGACGGTTATGAGGCAACACGTCGTATTCGCGAGGGGCATGCAGGAGATGAAAACAAAAAGATACCCATCGTCGCGCTAACGGCCCATGCCATGGATAGCGAAAAGCAAAAATGCCTCGATGCAGGTATGGACGAATATCTCACTAAACCAGTAGATTTAGCATCGTTAAAGGCCATATTGGCACTGTACTAAATACTTAAGCGATAGGGGAGTCCTTACCGACTTTAGCTAAACGTCTGTTTTAACAATCGCTTGAGGGCACTTGGTTTTACAGGTTTTGGTAAATAGGCAAGGTTCATCTCTGCGGCTAAATCCCTTATCTCAGGGCTGCGGTTCGCAGTGATTAATATACGAAGCGCTGGGTTGTAAGGCTTGAGCGACTTTGATGATTCAGATGGTGCTATTGATTGAAGTGACGCTATAGATTCAGATGGCATGGCGTCCATTAACTGCAAAATGTCTGTGCCTGTTTCACCGAAGTTTAGATGATAATCGGCAATAATAACGTCAGGTTTGTGTTTGAAAGCAGCAAGGGCGTCTTTCTTTCCTGTTGCGGTAATAACCTCAGCTCCCCAATCACTGAGCAGCGCCTGCATGGCTACCGTTACTTGCTCGTCATTTTCAATAAGTAGGATTCGTTTGTTTGTTAAAAACAGCGAGTGTGGGTTCTCTTGTGTGGCGTCAAACTGTAGAAG
>OLGX01000396.1_pt1 | contig 15696 bp, 10 predicted proteins | sample 1609451 | NCBI WGS metagenome assembly OLGX01 (sample SAMN05416834, study PRJEB24817) | seawater metagenome | isolation source: Sea water | place: Canada:Atlantic | collected 2013-07
GTTAATGGCTGCTGCTGCTGCCATAGCGGGGCTCACTAAATGGGTGCGTGCACCACGGCCTTGGCGTCCTTCAAAGTTTCTGTTGCTGGTTGATGCACAGCGATCGCCAGAAACCAGTTTATCGTCGTTCATACCCAAACACATTGAACAGCCTGGTAAGCGCCACTCAAAGCCGGCCTGCTCGAAAATCTTATCTAAACCTTCAGCTTCAGCTTGGCGTTTTACTGCACCAGAACCTGGCACCACAATAGCGGTAACCGATGATGATACTTTGCCTTTTTTGGCAACGTGAGCCGCAGCACGTAAATCTTCTATACGGCCATTGGTACATGAGCCAATGAAAACGTGATTTACTGCTACATCAGCGAGTTTTTCACCTGCCTTCAAGCCCATATAGCTAAGTGCTTTTTTCGCACTTTCTATTTCAATTGGGTCGCTAAAGTCTTCTGGGGCCGGCACTGGAGTATTTACCCCAATAACTTGACCTGGGTTGGTTCCCCATGTGACCTGCGGTGCTATGTCGGCCGCTTCAAGTTCGACAACCGTGTCAAAGCTTGCACCGTCTTCGGTGTATAAGGTTTTCCAATAGGCAACCGCGTCATCCCAGGACTGGTCTTTGGGTGCATACTCGCGGTTTTTTAAATACGCGAAAGTAACGTCGTCTGGTGCTATAAGCCCAGCTTTTGCCCCCGCTTCAATACTCATGTTACATACGGTCATTCGCTCTTCCATGGTAAGTCCACGAATGGCCTCGCCCGCATACTCAATCACATGACCTGTTGCACCGGCGTGTCCAATTTTGCCGATGATAGCCAAAATAATATCTTTCGCTGTAATTCCCACAGGAAGTTTGCCATTCACATTAATAAGCATGCTTTTTGCGCGGCTTTGCTTCAGAGTTTGTGTGGCTAAAACATGCTCAACTTGAGAAGTACCTATTCCAAATGCAAGTGCACCGAATGCGCCATGGGTTGCAGTGTGAGAGTCGCCGCACACTACGGTCATGCCAGGCTGTATAAGCCCTAATTCTGGCCCCATTACATGCACGATGCCTTGTTTTTGATGGCCTACAGGGTAAAGCTGAATACCGTGATCTTCACAGTTTTTGGCTAGGGTATGCAGCTGTAGTGCGTTATCTGGGCCGCATGCATCAATGGCTAACGAGCGCGTTGATATGCTGTGATCCATAGTTCCCACAGTTTTATCTGGGCGACGCACTTTACGGCCTTTTTCGTTAAGGCCAGCGAATGCTTGCGGAGATGTCACTTCGTGAATTAAGTGGCGGTCGATATAAATAAGGCTATCTTCGCCTAGTTGGTCGACAATATGCGCTTGCCATACTTTGTCATATAAGGTCTTGGCCATGTGGTATTTCTACTCCTGCGCCATTAATTGTTTAACAATTTCATCGCCTACTTGCGATGTATTTGAAGCTTGGTCTCTTTTATCTTCAGGCAGCAGTTCGCCGGTGAGTACGCCCTTTTCAAGAGTGGCGACCACGGCTTTTTCAATAGCATCTGCGGCGTCGTTTAAGTTCATACTGAATCGCAACATCATGGCTGCCGATAAAATTTGAGCGATGGGGTTTGCAATACCTTGGCCTGCAATATCCGGCGCTGAACCGCCTGCTGGCTCGTATAAACCAAACCCGTCTTCGTTCATACTTGCCGAAGGCAAAAGCCCCATAGAGCCTGTCATCATAGCGCATTCATCAGATACGATGTCGCCAAACAAGTTTGAACACAGCATGACGTCAAATTGCGCGGGGTTCTTCATTATTTGCATCGTCGCGTTGTCGATATAGATGTGATCTAACTCAACATCGGGAAAGTCTTTGGCCACTTCTTCTGCCACTTCACGCCACAATCTGCTAGTAACCAATACATTGGCTTTATCTACTGAGGTGACTTTACCGCGGCGCTTTTGTGCTGCTTCAAAGGCGGCGACGGCGATACGGCGAATTTCTCGTTTGCTGTAGCGCATTGTGTCGTAAGCAAACTCTTCTTCGCCTTCACCCTCACGACCTTTAGGCTGGCCAAAGTAAATGCCGCTGGTAAGTTCGCGCACTACCAACACATCTACACCTGATTTAGCAATGTCTTCACGAAGTGGAGATAAACCTTCAAGGCCAGGATAGATACGTGCAGGGCGCAAATTACTGAATAAATCGAAGTGGCTTCTTAAAGTAAGCAGTGCAGCGCGTTCGGGACGCTGTTCAAGTGGAAGTGTATCCCACTTAGGTCCGCCTATGCTTCCAAATAAGATCGCGTCTGCTTGTTCACAACCTAACAGTGTTTTCGCTGGAAGGGCTTCGCCTTCGGTATCGATAGCAAAGCCACCAACAGGAAACTCGGTGCGATTTAGCGTAATGCTAAACTTCTTTTCTACAGCATCTAAGACCTTGTTGGCCTCTTGCATAACTTCTGGACCGATACCGTCTCCGGCTAATACGGCAATTGAAAACTGGCTCATTTACACTCCTACAACGCGTTCTTGTTGATTCTTTTTCTGATCAATCTGGTCGGCCAGATAAGTATTGTTCAGTACAAATATCAATGCCTTTACACCGGCTTCTACGATATCTGTGGCCAAGCCTATACCGTGGAATCGACGATCTTTATATGTGGCGATGACACTCACTTGCGCTAACGCATCTGCACCTTCGCCTTTTGAATCTAGTTTAAAGTCGACAACTTCTAAGTCTTCATGACCAAGAATAGAGATTATCGCTTTAAATGCGGCATCTACTGGTCCGTTACCTGTGCATGCCTGTGTAATCTCTTGTTCGCCCACTTTCATTTTTACGGTAGCGCTTGGGATAATTTCTCTGCCCGAATTAGCCTGTAGGTAAAGCAGTTGATAGTGCGCTTGGTCGTGCTTTTGCTTATCGAAAAACAACAGGGCCTCAAGGTCGTAGTCGTAAACCTGTCCTTTTTTATCAGCCAGTTTTAAAAACGCATCGTATACGGCCTCTAAATCAAATTCTTCAGGCTTGTAACCTAATTCAGTAAGCCTATGTTTGATAACATGGCGACCCGAACGAGAGGTTAGGTTTAGGTTGTTCTTATTAATGCCCACGCTCTCAGGCGTCATAATTTCATAGGTATTTTGCGCTTTTAAGACACCGTCTTGATGAATACCTGACGAATGGCTAAAGGCGTTGGCCCCAACAATGGCTTTGTTAGATTGCACCGGCATATTACACAGCTGGCTAACAAGTTTAGACGTACGAGAAATTTCCGTTGAATTGATATTAGTATCAATGCCAAGCAGCCCTTTTCGCGTTTGCAAAATCATTGCAATTTCTTCTAGCGACGCGTTACCCGCACGCTCACCAATACCATTTACAGTGCACTCTACTTGACGCGCGCCTTGCTCTACTGCCGCCAGTGAATTAGCAACAGCTAGGCCCAAGTCGTTATGGCAATGCACAGAGATAATGGCTTTATCGATGTTAGGAACCCGATTGAACAACTGCTGAATAATACCGCCGAACTCAGTGGGTGTTGTGTAGCCAACAGTATCCGGAATATTTACCGTTGTAGCGCCTGCGTGAATAGCTGCTTCAACCATACGGCAAAGGTAGTCGATATGCGTTCTGCCGGCGTCTTCACATGAAAACTCAACATCATCGGTGTATTTACGGGCATGCTTTACCGCAGCCACGGCCATGTCTACCACATCATCATGAGACTTACGCAATTTGGCGCCAACGTGTATTTCCGATGTGGCAATAAAGGTATGTATTCTAAACTGATCAGCTACGCTAAGGGCTTGGCCGCATGCATCGATATCACCGGGAAGGGCGCGGGACAGACCGCATATCACTGAGTTTTTGATCTCTTTGGCAATCAACTGTACTGATTGGAAGTCGCCAGGTGAAGACACAGGGAAACCAGCTTCAATAATATCTACACCTAGTCTTTCAAGCGCCAGTGCAATCTGTAACTTCTCTTTGGCACTTAGACTTGCTGGCAAGGCCTGCTCACCATCTCGCAACGTGGTATCAAAGATTTTCACTTGATTTGTCATGACGCTCTCTCAATTGAATAGTTAAAAAAAAACCCGTGCTGTGCACGGGTTTTTGTGTGATTAGTCGCTGGTCGCAATCTACCCGTGCAGTCTGGCTGCCTTGAGGAGTAGTGTAATTAGAAGAAAACGAATACGCATTTTTCGAAAATCTTTGCTGACCAAAATTTATAGCGACAATTTAACCATGTGAGCCTTGAACGTCAACCATTGTTTACCATATTGATTAAATTTTTATGAAAAAATTGATCTTAATGCTCATATTAGGATATGTATCCTAATTGATGGTGTGGGCTATCTGGTTTTATGTGTTAAACGCCTGTTTGAATGCTGCTAATGCAGATAATGAGTCTAGCTTTTGAAGTGGTTAGTATGTTTGTACTCTTTTTTATTGATGTGAGGAAGTTGATTAATGAATTAATACTTATTATTTTTGTATTTTTATTCATGTTTGGGTTGGTATGGCATTGCTAATGTCGCCTTAAAAGAAAAAAGAACGTAAACAAGCCCTTTATTTCAATAAGGTAAAGTTCTTCCAGTTTATTTGAGTAGACAGCCGCATTTCTCTAATAGACAGTGCACGAGGTGATACGCGAGATTTGAAGTTCCAAGCATGACCCGAGCAAGCACTCGCCATGATGGTTTTCGTTGGTTTAAGAAGAGTTTTACTATTAAAAGCTCCGTAGTTTTCAAGTCCACTTTCACGAGACTCTTCATCTGAGCTTTCAATGTAATGACTAGCCTGCTTATTTCTTCGATTCGCTTCCTGACTGTTTCCCCGATTGACTCCATCAACTGTAAACCAACCGTGTTTGTTCAGATGAACGACGTCATCTACCAACATCGTTTTGTCGATAGCGTCTAATTCAAGGTGAATACCTTCAATGGTTTTAACTAAGACTGGAACAATTAACCCATAGTCGGCATGTTTTCTAAACCATTGCGCTGTTGCATCAGCATTCTGTGGTAAACGGGGCGCAGATTTTGGCTGCTTGGCGTACCAGCTTCCGTTATAGGTATCGGTAGATAGTGGGGTGGGGTTGGTTACAAAATATCGAGCGACACTTCTAATATGATGAGGCAAGCCACCAATTCGGCGTTTAAGGATAGACGCATTACTGATACCGCTGTGGGCAATAAACAAAAGTTCTCTTTCATATAGCGCCGTACACACTTCAGAAAACTGTGCGTGATTACCACCCAGCTCGCCTAAGTCGTTAAAAAAACCTGATTGTGTTTTTGGCGGATGACTGTTTGTGCTCACGTTAACATCGCGTTTTGACTGTCTCTGCACTAACCGTATCAAGAATATGAGAAGCTAGCCACTTCTAGAAACAAGAATTAGTCTTTGTTTGAGAGTAACCATCCCTCAACGCCCAATTAAAATTTGCCATCAGTTGCAGTAAAAACAAAAAAGGCGTTAGTACATGTAGCACTAACGCCTTCTCAAGGGTAGAGCCTGTCTACCCTGGTTGAGCTATAATAAGCAACCTTTACTGACCTTTAATTTCAGAAAGGCCTTTATAGGTTGCTGCACTACCAAGCGCTTCTTCAATACGTAGAAGTTGGTTGTACTTAGCGACACGGTCAGAACGGCAAAGAGAGCCAGTTTTGATTTGACCTGCAGCAGTACCTACTGCTAAATCAGCAATGGTCGCGTCTTCAGTTTCGCCAGAACGGTGAGAGATGACAGCGGTAAAGCCAGCGTCTTTCGCCATTTTAATTGCGTTAAGCGTTTCTGTTAGTGAGCCAATTTGGTTGAACTTAATAAGGATTGAGTTACCAATACCGTTATCGATACCGCGCTTAAGAATTTTGGTGTTAGTGACGAACAAATCATCACCAACAAGCTGTACTTTGTCACCAATCTTCTTAGTTAAGCTTTCCCAGCCCTCCCAGTCACTCTCGTCCAAGCCATCTTCGATAGATACGATAGGGTACTGTGAAGATAGGTCAGCTAAGTAGTCGCCAAACGCTTCTGAGTCGAAGCTCTTATCTTCGCCAGACAATACATACTTACCGTCTTTGTAGAATTCAGACGCTGCACAATCTAGTGCAAGGGTAATGTCTTCATTCATTTTGTAGCCAGCGTTTTCAACGGCTTGTACGATAACAGCAAGTGCTTCAGCGTTAGAGCTAAGGTTTGGTGCAAAACCACCTTCATCACCCACAGCGGTGTTAAGACCCTTCGCTGACAGTACTTTCTTAAGTGAATGGAAAATTTCAGCACCCATACGCAGTGCTTCTTTAAAGCTTTTCGCGCCAACTGGCTGAACCATGAATTCTTGAATATCAACGTTGTTGTCTGCGTGCTCGCCACCATTGATGATGTTCATCATAGGCACAGGCATTGAATATTGCCCAGACGTGCCGTTTAAGTCAGCGATGTGCTCGTAAAGTGCCACGCCTTTTTCAAGGGCGGCGGCTTTTGCTACAGCAAGAGACACAGCAAGAATAGCGTTAGCACCAAGAGTTTCTTTGTTTTCAGTGCCGTCTAAGTCAATCATCACCTGATCGATATCAGACTGCGCTAGTGCATCTTTGCCTAGAAGAGCCGGAGCAATGGCGTCGTTAATAGCCGCTACTGCTTTAATTACACCTTTACCAAGGTAACGAGACTTGTCGCCGTCACGCAGTTCTAATGCTTCGCGGCTACCCGTAGACGCGCCAGAGGGTGCAGCAGCACGACCCATAACGCCAGACTCTAAATAAACGTCTGCTTCTACAGTTGGATTACCGCGTGAATCTAAGATTTCACGTCCGATGATGCGACTAATTTTCGCCATGTTATTTCCTCAACAATTGATGTGGGAACGCAACGGGAAAGCGTTCCCTTTATTAGAAACTAGTGATTTTCTTTCTGGTATTTGCCTGCAGCTGCAACAAACCCCTTAAACAATGGATGTCCATCGCGAGGTGTTGAAGTGAATTCAGGGTGGAACTGACCTGCGATAAACCAAGGATGGTCAGGTATTTCGATAACTTCTACAAGTCGTTTATCAGTGGACAAACCACTTACTTTAAGGCCCGCAGCTTCAATTTCATCGCGAAGATTGTTGTTCACTTCATAGCGGTGACGGTGGCGCTCGTAGATTTCGACGTTGTCATACATCTCATGTACTTTAGTGCCTTCAATTAAATGACAAAGCTGGCTACCCAATCGCATTGTACCGCCAAGATCTGAGGTTTCAGTGCGTGTTTCGGTTGTGCCTGCTGCATCTAGCCATTCCGTGATTAACCCTACCACAGGGTATGCAGTTTGTGGGTCGAACTCGGTGCTGTTTGCTTTTTCCATACCTGCAACATTTCGCGCAAATTCTATTAGCGCTACCTGCATGCCTAGACAAATGCCTAAATAAGGCACTTTGTTTTCACGGGCGTAGCGAGCGGCAGCAATTTTGCCCTCAATTCCCCGCTCACCAAAACCGCCAGGCACTAAGATAGCGTCTAGCTTTTCAAGGATTTGCGTGCCTTTACTCTCAACATCTTGAGAGTCGATATGATGAATGTTGACTGTCAGTCTGTTTTTAAGACCAGCATGCTTTAGTGCTTCGTTAACGGATTTATACGCGTCTGGCAACTCAACATACTTACCAATCATGCCTATGTTAACTTCTGCAGTGGGATTTGATTCAGCGTAAAGCACCTGTTCCCACTCGACTAAATCGGCTTCTGGGCAATCAAATCCAAAGCGATCCACAACAAGCTGGTCCATTCCTTGCGCTTTAAGTGCAGCTGGAATGCGATAAATGCTATCTACATCTTTTAATGAGATAACCGCTTTATCTGCGACGTTAGTGAAAAGCGCGATTTTAGAGCGCTCACTGGTAGGTAGAGCACCTACAGAACGACACACAAGAATATCGGGTTGAATACCAATTGAGCGCAACTCTTTAACTGAATGCTGGGTTGGCTTTGTTTTTACTTCACCGGATGCTGGCATATAAGGCACTAGCGTAAGGTGCATGTACATAGCACGCTCGCGGCCTACTTCAGTGCCTAGTTGGCGAATGGCTTCTAAGAAAGGTTGTGACTCAATATCACCTACGGTTCCGCCCACTTCTACAATGGCAACTTCGTGACCTTCAGCACCTTCAATTACGCGACGTTTAATTTCGTTGGTAATGTGTGGAATGACCTGAATTGTGGCGCCTAAATAATCGCCGCGACGCTCGCGTTTAAGTACTTCTTCGTAAACACGGCCTGTGGTGAAGTTGTTGCGTTTTGTCATACGGGTGCGAATAAAGCGCTCGTAGTGACCAAGATCAAGGTCTGTCTCTGCACCGTCATCGGTAACAAATACTTCACCATGCTGTATAGGGCTCATTGTGCCCGGGTCGACGTTGATGTAAGGGTCGAGCTTTAACATGGTAACGGTGAGACCGCGTGCTTCAAGAATTGCTGCTAATGATGCTGCTGCAATACCTTTTCCAAGCGATGAAACTACACCACCAGTGACGAAAATATAATGTGTCATGCGAAACCTAGAACGTTAGGGTTGTATGGTAAATATAGGCCGATTTCAGAAAGAAACCATCTACACTTTGGACGGGGCGATAGTATACGCAAAACCATGTAAACAGACAATCGATTTGCCCACATGATGTGCAAATTTACGCCAAGTTCAGGCCAATTGTGACCTAAACTTGGCCTTGCGGCTAAGACTGACTTAAGCGCTTTAGGGTGTAAATAAGGTCGAGAGCTTGGCGCGGAGAGAGCTCATCAGGAGATATGTTCGCAAGGGCATCGACAGCAGGGTTAGGTTTATCTGGAAACAGCAGTTCTGCTTGGCCTTTTGGCTTTGCGTTTGATGCAGCCTTTGATGTAGCTTTCGGGGTGCTTGCTGCCTTATCGGGCGCACTCTCTTCCCCTTGTGTCATGATATGAGAAGATTCGAGCGCGGCGAGCTTTTGGCGAGCGGCTTGAATAACGGTTTTGGGAACGCCGGCTAGTTGCGCCACCTGCAGCCCGAAACTTTTGCTTGCCGCTCCTTCTGACACCGTGTGCATAAAGCGAATGGTATCTTCAAACTCAACAGCATCTAAATGCACATTTACTACACCTTGCTGTGTATCAGGCAGCTCAGTAAGCTCGAAATAATGAGTAGCAAAAAGGGTATAGGCATTAAGCTGCTTGGCAAGGTAACTTGCACATGCCCACGCCAGTGAGAGCCCGTCGTAGGTGCTAGTTCCACGGCCAATTTCATCCATTAACACCAATGAATTCTCTGTGGCATTATTGAGAATATTGGCGGTTTCTGTCATTTCTACCATAAAGGTTGAGCGGCCAGAAGCAAGATCATCAGACGCACCAATACGGGTGAAGATACGGTCTAGTTTACCAATGTGAGCATGTTGAGCCGGCACGAAACTACCCACACATGCGAGCAGTGCAATGAGAGCCGTTTGACGCATATATGTAGATTTACCGCCCATATTAGGACCCGTAATTATTAGCATGCGCCGTGCGCTATCTAGCTGAAGCGGATTAGCGATGAAAGGCGCTTTCATTACATTTTCGACAACAGGGTGCCGGCCTTCCTCGTAAGTAAGTGCGCACTCGTAACTGAGCCTGGGCCTATGCCAATCTAGAGCTATTGCCCGTTCGGCGAAACAACACAGTACATCGAGTTTTGCCAGCGCCGCGGCACTGTCTATCAAGTTATTTAAGTAAGGCGTAAAGTCATCAAATAGTGCTTCATAGAGTTTTTTCTCAAGCGCAAGCGCCGCCCCTTGACTACTAAGTACCTTATCTTCGTGCTCTTTTAATTCAGGAGTAATAAAGCGTTCGGTATTTTTCAGCGTTTGGCGACGGATATATTCCGCGGGTGCATTTGCGCTATTGGCGCGGCTAATTTCAATGAAAAAGCCATGTACTCGGTTGTATCCCACTTTAAGGGTAGAAATACCAGTACGCTCTCTTTCTCGACGCTCCATTGCATCTAGATAATCAGTAGCGCCCTGAGAGAGCGCGCGTAATTCGTCTAATTCTTCATTGTAGCCAGGTGCTATGACTCCGCCTTCTCGGATAATAACCGGCGGGTTATCAATAATGGCCTTATTAAGCAGTGTTTGCAGTTCGGGATAAGTGCCGATGGTTTCACTGATTTGTTTTATTTGGCCAGTTTCAAAGCGCGATAATGCGTCGTGTAAATCAGGTAATGCGTTAAACGCGTTTTTCAACCTCGCAAAATCACGAGGTCGCGCAGAGCGAAGGGCTAAGCGCGCCATAATACGTTCGATATCACCAATGTGTTTTAGGGCGCTGCGAATATCGTCAGGGTTATCATCAATAAAGGCGTCAACGGCGTCTAATCGACTCTGTAGCTCATGTTGGTCGGTTAATGGTGAATGGATAACCCGTTGCAACATACGGCTCCCCATCGCCGTTGTGGTGGTGTCCATCACACTAAAAAGCGTGTTTTCTTGACCGCCAGATAAGTTATGGGTGAGCTCTAAATTGCGTCTTGTCGCTGCGTCTAACTGAACGCGGCTGTCTTGCTGTTCGGTTTGTATTTGCCTGATATGGGGTAGGGCAGTTCGTTGGGTGTCTTTTACATATTGCAACACACAGCCCGCAGCGCCTAACCCTTTCGTTATGCCTTTAAGACCAAAACCATCAAGGGTCTTGGTCTCAAACTGCAGATTCAGCTGCTCATCTGCGGTATCAATGTCAAACTCCCATTCAGGACGTCTTCTTAATCCTTTTCGGTTCTCAATGAGTGAGAGTTGCTCGAAGCCTTCTGGATAGAGCAGTTCGGCTGGATTAACTCGCTGTATTTCCGCTAACAAATTTTCATCGTTATCGCATTCAAATACTACAAAACGCCCGCTAGTAACGTCCAGCGTGGCTAAGCCATAATGCATAGAGTGGCCACACACTGCGGCTAATATATTATCTCGTCGTTCTTCTAAAAGCGCTTCGTCGGTGACAGTACCGGGTGTGACAATACGCTGAACTTGGCGTTCTACGGGGCCTTTACTCGTAGCGGGGTCGCCTACCTGCTCACAAATAGCTACTGACTCACCCATTTTAACTAATCGGGAAAGGTAACTCTCTACCGCGTGATAAGGTACACCAGCCATTGGAATGGGATCGCCGCCAGACTTGCCCCGAGCCGTCAATGATATATCGAGAAGATCTGCAGCTTTTTTGGCATCATCAAAAAACAATTCGTAGAAATCGCCCATGCGATAGAACAAGAGAATATTCGGATGCTGCGCCTTAATCGTAAGGTACTGGCGCATCATAGGAGTATGTGATTCCAAAAAAACGGCCTCGATAGATATGTTTATGGTGTTAGTGCGTATGGTAACAAATAAATGATAAACTCTGTGTAACAAAAAGCACTGACGGTAAATTGATATGACCACACCATTTTCAACGGTTTCTATTACAGACGCTATACCTCTAGTGCTTGATAGCGCGTTAAATACCCAAGTAATGGCGATTGGTGATGTGTTGCGTGAAAGGGGATGGACAGCATCTTCTGCTGAGTCGTGCACCGGCGGCGGTATTGCTTTCGCGTTTACCAGCGTGGCAGGCAGTTCAGATTGGTTTAATCAGTCTTGGGTAACTTATTCTAATAAGGCTAAAACACAGGAACTGTCCGTAAAGATTGAAACCCTTGAAACGCATGGTGCTGTATCGCAGCAGACGGTGACTGAGATGGCGCTTGGTGTGCAAAAGCGATGCGAAGCAAACGTGGTGATTACTGTTAGCGGTATTGCTGGGCCTGGTGGCGGTAGTGATAACAAGCCTGTTGGCACTGTGTGGTTTGGTTTCATTTGTGGGGATGATGCTTTTCAAGTTAAGCAGGTGTTTAGTGGCAACAGGGATGAAGTGCGTGGTCAAGCGGTAGCGTTTGCAATCAATTACGTGCTGAAAATGCTTAGTGCTAGTTAAGCCAAACATATTCGGGCGTGTTGGAAAAAATAATTAAAAACACTGGTTGAAACTGTATGCTTGTACAGTATAGAATGCATGCAGAAATTGTTAAGGTGTAGATGTAGTTGTTAGTCATAGCAACTTTAGATTTACGCGCGGTTTTATAGCGCTGAGTCAATACTAACGGTGTTTTGGTGTGAGTGCACCTGTATAAAAGTTAAAATATAAGAATGTGAAAAAGTATTTTTATATTTTAATTTTTACTCACATTCATGTTCCAACTCTTGTTGATAATAAACGCAATGTGACGCGCAAAAGATAAGCATAGGCATAGTTAAAATGACAGATCAAAATAGAACTAAAGCGTTAGATGCAGCGCTTTCCCAAATTGAAAAGCAATTTGGTAAAGGCTCAATTATGAAGTTGGGCGAAAACAAGACAATGGATGTGGAAACGATTTCTACAGGCTCCCTTGGGCTAGACATTGCTCTTGGTGCAGGTGGTTTACCACTTGGCCGAATTGTTGAAATTTACGGTCCAGAGTCATCAGGTAAAACAACCTTAACCCTCGAAGTCATTGCTGAAGCGCAGCGCCAAGGCAAGACATGTGCGTTCGTCGATGCGGAACACGCGCTAGATCCTATTTACGCGGAAAAACTTGGCGTTAACATTAATGAATTACTAGTGTCGCAACCTGATACGGGTGAGCAAGCGCTTGAAATTTGTGACATGTTGACACGCTCTGGCGCTGTTGACGTTATTGTTGTCGACTCCGTAGCAGCGTTAACACCGCGTGCCGAGATCGAAGGCGATATCGGTGATTCACACGTAGGTCTTGCTGCGAGAATGATGTCTCAAAGTATGCGTAAAATTACGGGTAATTTGAAACGCTCGAACACAATGATGATTTTTATCAACCAAATTCGTATGAAAATTGGTGTAATGTTCGGAAGCCCTGAAACCACAACAGGTGGTAACGCACTTAAATTCTACGCGTCTGTTCGCTTAGACATCAGAAGAATTGGTTCGGTAAAAGAAGGTGACGAGGTTGTTGGTAACGAAACTCGCGTTAAAGTCGTTAAGAACAAAATCGCGCCTCCGTTCAAACAAGCTGAATTTATCATTCGCTATGGTGAAGGTATTTCTAAGCACGGCGAGTTAATCGACTTAGGCGTTAAGCACAAGTTGGTTGATAAAGCCGGAGCGTGGTATAGCTACAACACAGACCGTATCGGTCAGGGTAAAGCGAACAGCATGTTGTTTTTAAAGAACAACCCTGCCGTATCGGACGAGATAGAAGCTAAGCTTAGAGAAATGTTGCTTCCAAGTAAAATCGTTGAAGATAAAAGCGAAGAGGCTGGTGAAGAGTCATAAGCACCACCAGAGACAGCGTCTTACTCAAATGATTTGTGAGAAGCTCAATCCTCTTTAAAATAATTAAAACCGCCATCAAGGCGGTTTTTTTGTATCTATCAATTAACGATATTGTTCAACAGAAAACATTTACTAACATTTTTAGCCTGAATAACCCTTGTTTACATGACTAATAAGAGGAATGCTGTAATTAATCGCAAAAAGAAAAGACTAATAGTCTGTGCAGCGTTTCATCTAAGCGCAAAGTAAAGCGAAAAACAGTACAGTGACAAATAGTACAGCGATAAATAGTGAAGTGATAAATAGTGAAGTGATAAATAGAATGTTCGAGCAATAGCCCAAGCTACGATCATTGTATGTTTATGCAAAATAAAGTATTTCTAATAAGATAAAAATAAATAGTGTAATGCTGCTTATGTTGTAAGTATCACTGAACTTCATCGGTTTATGAATACGCGAATCACTGGCATAAATCGTAACTAATAAAAGAGAAGAGGGAACGTCCATGATTGAAATAGCTGGCCTCGCTAAACGCTTTGAGGTTGAGAACCCGAAAAAGCTTAGCGAACAAGAGAAAAAAGATCCGCGATTAAAGGGGCGTTATTTTCAGTCTGTTAGGGATGTGTCTTTTACATGTCAAAGTGGAGAGGTTCTTGGTTTACTTGGACCCAATGGAGCGGGTAAAACGACGACGCTTCGTATGTTATCAACAGCACTTCGTCCAGATAGTGGCAGCGTGTTAATAGATGGCCAAGACATTTTGGCGAATCCTAATGTTGCACGTAAAAAGATAGGCTTTTTATCGAGCTCCACTGGTTTGTATGGTCGACTTACTGGTAGAGAAAATATCAGTTACTTCGGCGAACTGCATGGATTATCGAAAAGTACGATTAATGCTCGTATTGAAGAAATGGCAGACTTACTTGATATGCAGAGCTTCTTAGAGCGTCGAGCCGAAAATTTTTCATCTGGGATGAAGCAGAAAGTATCAATAGCGAGAGCGGTTATTCACGAGCCTTCACTTGTTGTGCTCGATGAGCCCACCACGGGTTTAGATATTATGGCTACCAGCACCGTAATGGAATTTATCCAGCGATTAAAAGACAAAGGCACGCCCGTTATTTTCTCTACCCACCATCTCGATGAAGTGCAAACGCTGTGTGACAAAGTCACCGTCATCAACCAAGGTGAAACGGTATTTAATGACTCATTAGCGGCGTTCAGTGCACTGTCTGATGGCCAAATGCACAAGAGTTTCCTTAAAACACTAGAAACAGAATCACAGGAGAAGAGCAATGTGGTTAATCTTTAAGAAGGAGTTTAAAGAGTTATTGCGGGATAGAAAAACTATCATCTTTATGATCTTGTTACCGCTATTACTGTTCCCCGCGATCTTTGGTGTGGGTATTTTCTTTATGAGTAATGCCGCCGAAAAGGCAGAAAACGAAATTTTAAAATATGCCATTGTTGGTGAAGCTTATGCGCCAGATATTGTTGAATCGTTCAGTCAGGCTTCTGATAAGTTTGAGCTAGTCGCTATTGACGGCGCTAATACCGCCACCTCTACCGCCACCTCTACCGCCACCTTTACCGACAAACAAGGCTACGCAACGCTGATTAAAAACGAAACCTTAGACTTCGTGCTAGTAATACCTGAAACCTTTAACCCTGACATTTTGACGTCTGGGCAGCACAAAATTGAGCTTTATCTTAATGACGCTGGGCTTAATAAGGTGTATGGACGGGTAGCTGAAATTATCGATGTATATATGGATGAGTACCAGCTTTCTGCATTTACGCAGTTAGGTTTAAATGAATCTCAGCAGGAGGCGCTGCTAAAACCCATTTCAATAGAAAAGCAAAATATTGCTGATGATAGAGAAGTGTGGGGAGAGCGTATTGGCGGCTTCCTTCCTTATTTCATATTCATACTGTGCTTACAAGGCGCAATGGCGCCGGCCGCTGATTTAGGGGCAGGGGAAAAAGAAAGAGGTACACTGGAAACATTACTTATTTCACCAATGGACAGGTACAAACTTGTTCTGGGCAAATTCTTTACGGTAAGCGCTGCAGGGATCATTACTGCCCTCATCACCGTATCGTCCATGGCTCTGTGGGGAATCGTTTTATCACAAGGTATGGCCATCGAATTTGTCGTTGAAGTGATGTCCATGATTGGCATTGTGGATTTTGTACTGATATTTCTTATGTTGGTGCCTGTGGTGGCAGTATTCGCAGCTATTTTGCTTTCCTTGTCTATCTATGCGCGCTCATTTAAAGAAGCACAAAGCTATATGGGCTCGCTAATCATGGTGGTTATATTCCCTGTTCTGATTGCCATGATGCCTGGTGTAGAACCTGTCTCTTATACACATCTGACGCTGCCGACGAAGAGGATAGTGTAGA
>OLGX01000400.1_pt1 | contig 15538 bp, 17 predicted proteins | sample 1609451 | NCBI WGS metagenome assembly OLGX01 (sample SAMN05416834, study PRJEB24817) | seawater metagenome | isolation source: Sea water | place: Canada:Atlantic | collected 2013-07
CTTAACTACGAGCGATTGCGACTTAACTACGAGCGATTGCGACTTAACTACGAGCAGATTATTCTATCTCGTAGTATGCTGGCGAAAAGTAATCAGGTGGAGTCCAGCATGGGTCGAGTACATCAGTTAGGGTTTGATGGGAACACCACAGCCATCGACGCCAATATAGCGACGATCGATAACACGTTAGTAAACAGCGCGTACTCGATGACAACAAATGCGAAGCGTCTTCTGGTCATGGCCTTTGCGCGACAGAACCCAAATCATTTACTGCGACCTGGCGAGAAGCTCGAAGCAGTCATTACCGCTCGACAGTGGTCTGCTGTGTACACATCCAGGCGACGCCCCTTTGAAGAACTGGAATCAGCAGCGCATGAGCTACAGCGATGCGTCCTGCGGGTGCATCCGACAACGGAGTACTACGAACAATGGAACTTTACGGAACAGGCCCGCTATTACCCTGCGGACAGCCTCGACGATGCGCGGGTTGCCATCACGTTTACGACGAATATAAGTACCTTGTTAAGTGATCTCTTTGAGCGCTACACAAGCTATGACTTGCGTATGATTGCTGAGCTATCCAGTTTTTATTCGACTCGCATGTATGAGCTTATCGCACAGTTCAGAAACCCTAATACCGGGTGTGGCTGGATAAAGCGATCTATCGATAAATTGAAAATAGAATTTGAAGCGACTGAGAAGTACTCGCGAAATAATGATTTTGTTAAGTACTGTCTGGTAAATCCAATAGAAGAAATAAATCAAAAAACAGACATAGTCATCACTTATGAGTTAACGAAGAAAGGTCGGCGCTATGACATGCTCCATTTGTCATTCACACCTAAAGATCCGCTGGACCTTCCATCCAGCACTCTCCACAAAAAACTGCCCAACAAAAAGGCTGATGCGCCTGGCGCTGATCGTGCGGCAATCAGCGCATCGATCATGGATATCAAAGACACTGACTGGTGAATGCAGTCCCCAAAGCGGTCGTTTTTGAGACGGGTTAAGACGGCCGCTGATATCGGTATTTTTCGGTCGAGGTGTTCTGAAACATGCAGACCCTCACACCGCAACCTCTCCCCTTTCAAAGCGGCAACTCGTCTGTACCACTAAACATGCACCTTTCAAGCGCATGGATAAGGAGCCAGCCCACTGATTCTCGGCATCCTGCCTGCCCACGGCTGATACAAGACTACCCAGGCACTTTATCCTGAGCCGGTGCCGTCGCTGCTGCAGCTCCCTTTAACCCGGCCAGCTCACTGCGAACAGCGCTCAGTTCGGCCTGAGCCTCAACCTGCTGGCTTATACCGGCAGCGGACACCTGTTTTCACCAACGCGTAATTGCGACCGGCAGACGGTAAACCACCCCCTGGCAAAACGCTTTCTGGGGCTGTTGATCGTGCTCTGGCTGTGCTTTGCCCGCTCAAAATTTCGACGGTTTCCGCCTAACCTTTTTAACTTGTTTTTATCTTGTTTTTAGCACCTCTACAGGCCCCGTGGTTACTGGGCTGTAGCGTTTTAAGGGGGACGTTTTTACTGTTAAGGGGGAAAGATTTCGTGCTAAGGGGGAAAGATTTCATGTATTCGTGGTGCTTTTTAAAAAGATACCACCTTGCCTAACGTGGAAAGATTTAGTGCATTCGTGGTGGTGTTTGTAAACGCCACCACGAACCGCTATTGTGGTGCCGTTTAAAATCAGGCCACGAGGACGCAATGAACGAACCCAACGCAAAAACAGTCACCCAGGACAACGCGCTTGTATCGGCCTGTTACAAGATGGGGCTGGACGAAAAGCGTCTGCTGGTTGCTGCTATCGCAAAGCTGGACCCAACCAGCAAGGCCTGGCTGGCCGGGCGTGCAGAGGTAGAGATTGGTGCTCAGGAGTGGGCTGATCTCTATGGCGTGAGCCGCAGCGGTGCTTATAGCCAGCTGAGTAAGGCATCAAAAGAACTTTATAACGCCTCAGTCAGGCTCTATGGGGATTCCAAAAAGGGCAAGGACGTGCGCTGGATATCCGCCCGTGAATGGGCAGAGGGGGCAGGGTACGTTCGGATCACCTTTAGCGGGCCGATCCTGCACTACCTGAGCGGCATGGTGGACGAGTTCACCAAGTATGATTTACTGGGCGTCAGCAACCTGAAATCAGTCCACTCAGTACGCCTGTACGAGCTGGCAGCACAGTTTAAACGGACCGGATGGCGGCAGGTCAATCTGGATGACCTTCGTGCAATGATGGGCCTTGAGGGGCGTTATCCTGACTGGCGCGACCTTCGTAAAGTGATTGAAAAATCAAGCAAGGAAATCAGCCAGAAATCAGATCTGTCGGTTGAGTGGGAGCCGGTTAATTATGGTCGCCGGGTTATCGGGATTAAGCTCAAAATAGCCGAAAGAGACCAGCTGGATCTTCCTCTTGGCGACCCTCAGAAAACCCCGTTAACCAGAAAACCGAGGACGCCACAGTCTGACCGTGCGGCAATCAGCGCATCGATCATGGATATTAAAGATACGGACTGGTAATCAGGTGGTTGTCTGGTAGCAGGATCGGTTGGGGCGGTCGATGTTATACCTAGCCTCACTGGCTGAGCGGTTCGCCAGAGCTAGTATTACTGACTGAAAATATTGATACGAGTGGCGCTACGGACAAACTCATACTGCATTTTTTGCTATGCTGGCGAAGTCTGAGCGTAACCCTACCAAGGTGGGATTCGCTGATTCGATATTTAGGCGCGTCTGCAGGGGCGTTTCAATAGAGCACTGGTATTTAAAAATAGTATTCATGGAGAATCATGGGATATTCAGTTTTCATTATCGGAAATGGGTTTGATTTAAATCTTGGTCTAAGTACGAGCTACAAAGATTACATGTCATCAGATTTTTTTAAACGAAATTTGTGTTCAGGGAATGAACTTTTCGATTATTTAGATAGCAAGACTAGCATTGAAAATTGGATTGATATTGAAAAAGAATTGTCTGTTGCTTCAAAGACCGGCATTAGCAGTTATTCATCCTTTTTCAAAGAGTACAAATTATTATGTAGTGAGTTAATTAATTATCTATCGACGGTGGATGTTTCATCTTTAAATAGAGAGTCGGAAGCATATAAGTTTTTAGAACGTTCGTTTAATGAAAACACGCTTATTTTAAATTTCAATTACACTGATTCCGTTAAATCAATTTTGAGAGGATCTGGATTTAGCGAAAGTTTGATTTCACGAAACGTCAAACATGTTCATGGAAGCATAGAAGGAGGTGATATAATTTTCGGTGTTGATGACAACTCTAGAATAGATCCTGATCACACATTCTTATACAAATCAACAAGCAACATATATGATGGAAGGATTTGTAGGGCCTCCCTTAAAGAGTTTAATGATTTATTTATTTTTGGTCATTCACTTGGTGAATCAGATCACATGTATTTCGATTTTTTCCATGATTTATGTATATTTGAAGACTTCGAAAAGAAAGTAACTCTTTTTTATTATAAAGATGAAGGTAAGCATATGCTTTATAAGCAGTTACATGCGCTAACTTCAAATAAAGTTTCCAGACTTAAAAGCAATGTTAATTTCGAAGAAGTTGATCTGTCAATGTAAAACTAAAAAGTGACTCAGCTGCGCCGACCCTAAGATAGAGATTAATCCAGCGGGCCAAATTTTATGTAAAAGTTAGCCCGTTTTCGGCCCTTACTGCCCAGGTCAATTCCGCTCATAGCAGCAGCTCCCGAATCAGATCACGGTAATCGTCCAGCACCGGGGTATCCGGCTGTTCTGCTAGCAGTGGCTTGCTCGCGATCGTGGGGGCTGGCTGCTGAAGCGACCCGGCAGGTGATCTTCGCTTAACCTGCACAACAGGCTGGACCCTAAACCACGTTTAAGAATTTTAAATATCTTTTTAAAAGAGCTTTTAGGCGGCTGTGGGTAACCGCTACAGGCCAGTCAGTCCGGGGCTTACAGCCAACCGTAAAAACCTGAAAGGTGACAAATTCGTAGTATGAAGTGACAGATCCGTAGTAAAAGGTGACAAATCCGTAGCGGAAGATTGCATTCCCTGTGTCGTCACCTTTGCAGTTGATGTACAGTCCGTAGGATGTACATCAAAGAACCAGATTCAATGACAGCGATTGCGGAAGATGTTCTGCCACCCCGTGAAGACAGCATGACCGGAAAAGTGGCCGTGCAGGATAACGCCCTGGTGCGCAGCGCCTACACCATGACCCTGCTGGAAAAGCGGCTGTTGATGCTGGCGATCAGTAAAGTGGACGCCTCTACAGCGCCTGCACGCCATCAACCCATACAGGTCTCGGTTAGTCGGGATGAATGGGCGGGTCTGTACAGCGAGTCGAACCCCTGGCGGGATTTGAACGAGGCCGCTGATCGACTGATGGGCCGGGTTGTTATCATTCATCCGACGGACCGAGAGCCGCACCGCAAGAAGCTGAACTGGACAGACAGTTGCGAGTACTACAACAACCGGGTCGTCATCCGCTTTGGCTACAGCCTCAGCATCGAGCTTGCCGGGATGCTGAATGAGTTTACCCAGGCCGATCTGCTGGATGTTGCTAAGCTGGACAGCTTCTATGCCGTCCGGCTTTACGAGCTGTTACGCCAGTACCAGAGCACCGGCCTGCTGGTGATCGGCGTGGAGGAGTTCCGGGTGCTGATGGGCGCGGAAAAGAAATACGCTGCGTTCAGCCAGCTGAACCGCCGCGTGATCAAGCAGGCGATTGAAGGTATCCAGAAAAAGATGCCGGAGCTGAAGCTGAATGTTGAGTATATAAAACGACGCGGCAGCCGGGCCGTTACCAGCCTGAAATTCACTTTTAATAAAAGTGAACAGCGTGATCTGTTCAGTGGTGCTGGGGATGCTGACTGGTGATCGATTACACTTGTTGCTTTAAATAGGGAGTAAGTAATATGGAACGCACCACTAAAGATATTGAATATACAATCAAGGATTTGCCCGAGTATTTAAACATAACGGAGAAGTTTTCAAAAACGAATGGAGCATCCTGGTTCCGTGGTATAGGTGATGCTGGTTTTGAACTGGTTCCAGGCATTGTCTGGCAAGAAATTCCCCATCCGATTGAATCCAACATCACTAATGCGTTCCTGGTTTCGTACAAATCCTATGGGGACTACTCTCATTTCAATCCGTGGGAGGTGTATGCGCTCATGCAGCATCATGGCCTCCCTACCCGGCTGCTTGACTGGTCTCGTTCACCTCTGGTTGCGCTTTACTTTGCTCTCACAAAGTACAAAGAAGGAAAGGGTGATTGTGCTGTATGGTGCATTGATCCATATGATCTAAATAATAAAAGCCTGGGAAAGAGAGAAATTTACAACCCGAGTTCTCTTCAGAACAGAGAGATATGCGAACAAACAGGCTTAAATCTTGATAGCTACCTTCCTGGTGTACTTGAATGCATCCACAGATCTTTACCAGAAATGCCTGCTGCTATAGAGGCCACACATGCTTTTAGCCGGTCTTCATCACAAAAGAGTTGTTTCACTGTTCACGGAAGTGATACTACATCCATTGATGAAATCTATATAAATGAATATCAGCCTCAAAGTATTTTGAAGATCATAATCGAGCCATCCGAGGGTATAGAAAACCTTAATAGCAGCCTGTTCAGGCTTGGAATTGATGAAGAGTTTATTGGTCAGGATCTGGATTCTCTATGTAAGAAAATATTAAGAGAAAGCACAGACCAGGTTCAGAAACACAAAAATGCGCAGCAGATCATGAGTAAGCTTTCAAAGGCTGGAATCCCACAAAGCGACGCTTAAACACATCGAGGCAGCGTTAAGACAAGTCATACCCTTGAAAAAACCTGGTTAACCACAATATACACATAGCGACTTTGCCTTGTTAAGGAAAGCCGTACCAGCCGAGGGTAAGATCTCTGGAAGCTCTGAAGTAGCACTAGGTGACTGTGCAAAGAGTTAAGCTGTTCCACCGAACACCTTCACCATATATCCAGATATAGGTGGCACCCGCTATGACGCAAAACACCAAAAAAACATCCAAGAAAGTAGCCTCCCTTGCTGCGCGTATCCTTCAAGATGAATCTGCTTCAGCAACAGCTAAGAAGCTCGCAGCTTCTGCCCTATCACAGTCAAGCACATCGAACCAGACTGGCGCTGACATGGAGGACCTTGCCGCCACAGTGCTGAACAGCACGAAGTACAATGAAGACACCAAGACCTTAGCAGGATCGGTGTTGGCTCAATCTAATAAAGAGCGCTAACGATTACCTGATGGCAGGCCGCTGTACAGCTAGGTGAGCTGCCCAACCAGGTGCGACATAGATCAGCCCAGCTGATCGAGTCGCCCTTGGTGCTCACTTTATTGAATGAAAGTTTCGATGGAGAGGGCTGCGGGGGATTTCAACTCACTATCGTAGTCACTTTTGACTACAACCATTCTTCTGGACTCATCAACCAGGCTTCCGCTACACAGGAAACTCCAGCGCGCCCCTTCACATCGTTTTATCTATATTGAGTATGACTGCAGCTTTCTTAGGTCCAATCCCTTTCAAGCGGGTTAATGCGCTTTGATCAAGCAACAGAATTTCATCAATTGAACTCAGTCCTTGTTGAGAGAGTTCCATGTAATGATCAGCGTTTAAATGAGGGATTTTTTTCTGAGAAAGCTCCTCTATGATAAGCAATAGATACTCGTTACTACCCATTCCGACCGCCGGTAACGTTTGAATTTCTTTGCATCTATTGAGAGCTACTGTGAGGCTTTCTCTGGCGTCAAATGGCGCTTCAATAATTGCTCTAGCGCGCTTTAACGAAGGTAGTAAATCCCCGCCATCGATATTTACAGGACCAATGGGACTTGCTCTTTTTCTATTCGGGATATCCAGTCTAAGCGACTCTATTACTTGAGGGATCAGGCAGCCGTACCTAGCAGGGATATCGCGTTCCTCATCAGTCCAGTCTTTTTTTACCACCCCATCCTGTTCCAAGTACTTAAGAGGCGTGTGAAGTGACAATGTCGCATGGAATTTATATCCCGCTATGATATCGTCGTTGGAGCCACTTCCCTGACTCCTAACCTGCTGATCCATCGGGACATTGTGAACTTTACCCTTCGAGTAGCTCGAACTCTGACTCGACGATCTGCGTAATAGCCTAAAAAGCATTTTTAACATCAATCATTCCCTTTCCGTGGGTTAACTCAGCAGCCTGTGAGGGTATCTATCGCACACGAGTAGCGATAAGTTGTAGTCATTTTTGACTACAATATTTCACTACACCCCTTTTGAACTGACGCTTTTGAAGCATGCCCAGCAATCGCCAGCGCCGCCTTCATCGCCACCGTATCACTGATATTCTCTTTACCGGTCATCTCCTGCAGCACACCCTTCAGCGCTTCCAGCCGTTCGATATCCACCCGGTTCAGTCGTACCGACTTCGGGGATATATCACTACGTTGGGTCGAAGTAATTTTACGTGCAGCGCTCTTGCTGCCCAGGTCGATAGCACTCATAGCAGCAGCTCCCGAATCAGATCACGGTAATCATCCAGCACCGGGGCATCCGGCTGTTCTGCCAGTAGTGGCTTGCCCGCGATCGTGGCGTGACTGACAGCGGAGGCGACCCGGCAGGTGGTTTTCGCCAGGAACGGTTCAATCGGGGCCAGTGCAGCGTTCACTTTCTGGTTCAGCGACGGCACCCGCTTATCCAGCATGTTGCGCACGAAAACCACCCGTTCATTGCTGAGCATCTCCGCCGGGGTCTCATAGCCTTTAACATCGGTGATCAGGTCCAGTACGTCCTGGATGGCATTGGCCGCGAAGCCGCCCATCTGTACCGGCACCAACACTATGCTGGCAGCATAGATCGCGTTGAGCACGGCATCATCGGCAGCCGGGGGGCAGTCGATGAAAACGTAGTCAGTTTTGACTACACCTAGTGCCCGCTGAAGCAACTTTTCTCTGTTGGTACGCACCGGTATTTCACGCAGTGCCTGCGCCAGGCGAATGTTGGAATGGGCCACCTGCAGGCCCGGCACCGGGGCACCATCGACAACGGCATCCGACAGGCATCGATCAAGCGTGAAGCCACGGGTGCGGAACACCTCGGCAACCGAAGGATCACGATCAACATCGGGCACCAGGATGCTGCTCATATTCGCCTGCTGATCCAGATCCACAGCGACTACCTGTCGTTCAAATTCAGCCGCCATCAGGTAGGCCAGATTCACGACGAGGGAAGTCTTACCCACCCCGCCTTTTTCATTCAGAACCGCGATAGTTTCCATTTTCTCCAGCCTGATTTGTAGTCAAAAGTGACTACAAAATAGCCGTGTATGTATTGCCATACAACAGGTTTAAGGTTTAGGGGGTAAATATCTATGATGCAGAGTAAAATACTGCTTAACGCTGCCTATGTGACATAAGGCTTAGCCGGTAGTGTAGAACTGATTATTGGCGAAACAGCCCTATATAACAGGCACAAAAAAGCCGCCTTGATGAGGCGGCTTCTTTGTGGGCATCACCTAGTGATAGCTAGGGCCAGCGCCAATACTCTTACACGACGTATCTGCATTATACCCATTAAATGGTATTTTTAAGGAGATATTTACACTTATTGTGTCAAGTGACGGTCTTTGACTGTTACTCAAGCGGACGTTGAAGCAGCGTAAATACTCTAGACGTATATGATATAATCTCCCTTCTTTCTACAGCACAGTGGGTGATGCCATGTGTTGTACGCTTAACCTTGAAGTGATTAGCGCCAATACTCTTGCACGACGGCTTGATATTGGCAGGTGGATAATCAATAGCGGTCTACCTGTATGCTTGTTGTACGCTTCCTCTTTGGAGGCTGCTATGAAGCGATTTAATCGCGCCGTAGCTACCCTGATTAGCTTCGGTTCGATGATGCTAGTTTGGGTTGAGTTCGCTAATGAAACCACCGTGTTTCTGAACTCACTGGTATAAACTTTAAAAAAGCCCGCTGCTGCGGGCTTTTTTTGTATTCTAATCAGAATCAAACGATGATCAGTAATCTGCCTGATTACAGCCTTCCTATCTACAACAGCCTGCGTACCTAATATCAGAAAATCTGCTGGTAATACCTAGCCAACTAACCAATACCTCTAGGTTCCTCGACCATGGTCTAGCCCCTGACCAGCAGTAATTCACCCGACATAGACCCCGGTCAATCCGTCCAAGATAAACGGACGTTTTTCCTGGACAGACCACAAGGCCGTTCCTACGTTGAATATGCGGTGGTTCTATTACCACTGGTGGTGTTCCAAATTTTGGTTTTTCTGTCCGGAGAAAACAGACGTACACCGGACAGCGTCAACTAGCCAGGGAGGGCTAAAGATGCTGTTTTTAAAGCTGCGCGGCCGACGCGCGGGTGGGGCCATTACCCCGCTGATCGTCGAGAAACCCAACCGCTGGAGCAGCCGCCAGCACGAACGCGCATTGAAAAAATCTGAGTGCCAGCTGATCTGTGGCGCAGCCGATTCCGGCAAGTCGCGCTGGCTTGCTCGGTTATATGACAACTGGCAGGGCGTCTGGGGTGCCAAGTGCAAACATCCGCCGGTATTCCTCTGCGCCACCGCCCCGGTCAGCAGCTGGACCGACAATGATCACGTGGCCGACTGGCACGATAAAGCCGATGCCAGGGCCATGGAAAAAGACCCTGACCACCGCGCCCGCCCCTGGGCAAAGCTGAACCAGCAACAGCGTGCTGATCGTCTGTCTGACTACCTGCAGGCGACAAAGTCCGTGGTGTTTATCGACGATGCCCACCGCCTTTCTGGCCGCAAACTGCAGATTGCCCGCCGCTGCATGTGCAGCGCCCGGCTCTGGGTGGTCAGTGTCAGCCGTGAGAACCGGCTGCCGCCAAACCTGCGCACCCTGGCTGATCGGCGCGACCCGCAACGCACGATGCTGGCGACGGACGCAAGTTACGACGCAACCGGCCTGCTGGTCTGGTTTCTGATCGTCGCCGCGGTGGCAATCGGGTGGTGGGAGGCTGCATTGATCTTCGGCGGGCTGAAAATGCTCGGCACCGGCCGTACCGCCAGCCGCGCAGAGTAAATGCCATGAGAGCCCTGATCATACTGACGGCCCTGGCCAGCACGGCTATGGCATCCCCGGTGGTAACCGAACAGCCTCCCGGTGCCGAAGCCCCACTACTGGAATGGCTGCCGGTCCATAACCCCTGGGCCGATACAGCAGAAACAGCGCCGCCCCCACGGCCCTACAAACTCCCCAGAATGAACGGTTCCCAGGGCGATCATTACAGCCCGATTCCGCCGCTAAAAACAGCGCCGGCCATCGATGCTGACGGCCTGTATCAGTCCATCCTTGCCTGTTATCCCGAAAAGTCGAAATTCAAACTGGATGTAGAGCTGCAAACGTCTTTCACCAACCGCGCTACCTACGACTACACCGGCACCGCCATCGGCCAGCACTACATTGGCATCGTCGCCAGGATGCCGATTTACAGCGTCACCGAGCTGAACAAAGAGCGGGCCAAAGAGCACAGCCGCCGGGTCGATACTGCCGCGACAGTAGGGGCATTGATGACCGCCCTGGCCAGCCGTAACCACGCCCTGCGTGAGCTGGGTCTGTACAGCAGTCTGGAGGCCCGGGCACAGATCCGGGTCGCCCAGGGCGTGGCCGAAACGGCGGAACAAGTCGGTTATTTAGAGCGGGTCGCGATGGCGCAGAAGGCCCTGATCACGGCCCAGGCGGGGCTGATACAGCAGCGACTCTCCCTGATCAGTCAGTGCGCGGATGACAAAGCGGGACCGATCAACGCCTACATCCAGCGCCTGCTGGTCCTGCCCCAGACCCTGCCAGTCAGCACCACCCCGGTCACCGCAACAGCAACAGAGGCCCCCTGATGAAATGGATCAACCACGTTGCAATCGCCGGGGCCACCACCGCCGTGGTCTCTCCGATCATGGCCCCGGTGGCCATCCTGGGGGCGACATCACCGGACTGGATCGAGTGGATTATCAAAGGCTGCGGCGGCCATGTTCGCCACCGCCAGACCACCCACTATGTTGCGGTCTGGCTGATCGCCCTGGGCGCATTATGGGCACTTGAACCCTCTGGTATTGGCGCTGCTTTTGCGTATGGCGGGCTGTCGCACACGCTGACGGACGCGATGACCGTCACCGGGGTGCCGTTCAGCCCGCTGTCTAATCAGCGGTTTCATCTGTTTGGGGGGCGGTTTCGGACCGGTGATGCAGTCGAGTACGGAATAGCGTTCGGCATTGTTGCCATCTGCGCCGCAATTGCCATGGCAACCAGCAGCTGGCACGGGGGCTGGGCACCGTTTTTCTATGACTGGGCGGGCCTGTATGGCAGTGGGGTGGTCGATGGGATCGAGTGGCGTATGAACCGGTTCCGGTTTTTCTGAAGACTCTATTCGGACTGAATATAGCCCATATATAGTGTTGAATAGAGTCTAAATATGGATGAGAATAAACAAGCAGCCTGAGAAAGGACGTGCTCAAGCTGAGCGTGGCGCCAGCCACCGATCACAGTGGCTGGATAGGATCCATGGTTAATGATGAGCAACCTGATATGAGACTCGACCATATAAAATCTATCAGTTATCTGAAGTCACACGCCCCTGACATGCTGTCTCAGCTGGCGAACGACGGCGATGCCTTTGTGATCACCCAGAACGGTGAGGCGAAAGCGGTTCTGCAGAGCGCCCGGGAATATGAGCAGAACCAGGAAACGCTGGCGCTGCTGAAAATTCTGGCGCTGGGTCGTCAGCAGGTGAGTAATGGGGATGTGACCTCAGCGACGGATGCAATCGCCAAGATACGAGGCCGTAACAGCAATGAAGCCAGTTCAACTGACCGGTGACGCAGAAAATGATCTGATCGACACCCATGACTACCTGGTGCAAACCGCCTCGGAGGCGGTTGCAGATTCGGTACTGGCGCAGTTTGAAGCACTGTTCAGCGACCTTGCTGAATTCCCGCAATCCGGCCGGGTGGTACCTGAGCTGGATGTGCTGGGCATCAGTGAATACCGCCAGTTACTGACCGAGAACTATCGCGTGATCTATGCCGAGATCGACAGCGCGATTATTGTCTTTCTGATCGCCCATCAGCGCCGTGACTTCAGCACCCTGCTGCTGAAGCGCCTCACCCGTCACTGACGCTGGCAGACCCTCAGCGGTCCTGGTTGCTGGACAGCCGGTCGATCAGCTTGTGGGCATCCTCAAGCCGCTGTTCCATCTGCTTTACCCGTTCCTCATAGACCGCGGCGGCGCTGGCCGCCGCTGCACTGGCGGCTGTCTGTGCCTGTTCCAGGGCGACAATCTTCATTTCGGCGTCACTCAGCTGGGTGCGATAGAGATCCAGTGATTCAGTGCTATCTGCCAGTTCGGACTCCAGCGCAATAACGGCTTCTCTCGACTCTGCCAGCTCGGCCGTCAGTTGTTGCCGTGCCTCATCATATGAGGTGCGCTCAGCGGCGGTACGCCCTTCCGCTGTGTTCATGGCCAGCTGCCAGACTTTGCCACCAAGCATGGAGATCAGCGCGTCCAGTTCGGCAGGCAACTCAATCGCCTGCAGCGCCTGTGCTTCAGCCTGCTGATCCTTCCAGACTTTCAGTGCCGGACCGATCGTCGCATAACTGCCGCCACCCAGGTGTTCACGTACACCGGTCTGGGTGGGCTGTTTTCCCGCTGCAACCAGGGCACTGGCCGCTTCAAAGACATCCTGTTCAGTAATCGCCATTGCCGCCTCGACTTGTATCATGTTGTATTTTGTATCTATATACATAATACAACACATTAACTCAAAGTGCGATCTCCAGGACCTGGACGATCACGGCCTGTACCCACCCGGAGCTGTTACTGGTTGCTGAAAATCAAGCGCCCTCATTTGCGATCTGAGCCTTCTTTCAGAGCCAGGAGTATGAATGACCACCCTTACCTGAATGCTCGTTATAGCGCCATACAGGGGCTTAACAGAGCACCTGTGGTGATGGCGCTATACCGGCGTAGCCGCTGAGGGTCTGAAACAGACCCCTTCTACTGATTAACGCTTTTTTCCTCTCTCACAGTCATGACAGGGCCAGAGAAGAATGCAGGACTGGCAGGCTGGATATGAACAGTCAGTCGGCTTGCCGACGCATTATGGGAGCAACGCGACCAGGCCGGACGAAGGACGGGGCGCAGGGAGTGAAACGACCGGAGGGCAGGCGCGCGAAAACGCAGTTTTCGTGCCTATATAATCTTCTAAAGGTCTTCTAAAGATCTTCTAGGGTCTGTAACCCTTTGTTTTCAAAGGTGAAAACCGACTTAAAAGCAACAAATTTCGGGTTAAAAGCAACAAATTTCGGGTTAAAGGTAACAAATTTCGGGTTAAAAGCAACACCGTATGATATGTTCCTTTTAATGTAATTCTAGACCCGAAATTTGTTGCTTTTAGGTGAGGTCAATCGTGAGCCAGGATGAGAAGATGGAAATAGGTATGCGCCTGCCTCCACGCACAGAAGGGACGCTGAGCAAAGGGACGGTAAAGCAGTCCCACCAGATCATGCGCGCAGCCGCACGGCTGGGGCTGGATGAGAAAAGACTGATCAGCGCAGCAATTACCCGGCTCAGTTTTGATTTCGCCAAACCAGATTTTTCAGATTTACCCGAAGAACTTAAAGCCTTTGAGGCGACCTTCGGGGGGCTGGAGCGGGTGCTTGGTTGCCGGATCAGAATCACAGCCCGTGAATTCAGCGAACTGTACGGTATCCAGCTCAAATACGCCTATGACCAGCTGCGTACCGCGTTTAATTCATTGATGAATAAACAGATCAGTTTCAAATCCGGCCAGTATACGCGTAAAACCCAGTGGCTCTGGGACGGCGGCTACCACGACGGCCAGGGCTACGTAGATCTGCTGCTCTCAAATGTGGTCGTTGAGCACTGCAGGGATATCGAGAAACATTTCACGCTCTATCCGCTTTCTCAGGCAGGCCAGTTGCGACTGGACAGCAGCTGGAAGCTGTACGCGCTGCTCTCGCGGCATGCAGATACCGGACTGATCCGGCGTACGCTGGATGATTTTTGCGATGAAGTTGATGCGCCGCCTTCGTACCGGAAAGCGGCTAACCTGCGAATCCGACTGATAGAACCTGCGTTGGCGGAGATCAAAGAGCAGCTGGGATTAAAAGTGAGTTACAAGCTGATCAAGGTTGGCCGGACATTTGCGAAAATCGAGCTGCGCTTCGACCCCGCTAACTGGAAGCACCAGCAGCAGGAACTGAAGCTGAAACCAAACAACACACGTAGCAGCAGCGATACCAAAGAAAACCGTAAGCGGGTGACTGCTGCGGTCATGGATATCGAAGATACGAACTGGTGATGTACACGGTACGAACAAAGCAGGTTATTAAACCGGCGGGGTAATACCAGGATGGCCCCTTTTGATACAGGAGGGGACTGACGTTAAGTAGGAAGGAATATACACCCGTACAACAATTCCTATAGGCAATTTCATACCTGAATTTTTAATCATGGAACCCTGCGTACATGCTCCATGCCGGTAATAGGTCCGCCGGTAGGTAAAACATTCCTATACAAACCTTAGGCCTGGTAGTAATCTATTGCGCTGCGGCAGATGACCGCGAGCAGGTTCATACTAGCGAAGCTTTTGGCATTCATCTTTGAAGATATACAGCACCACGAACTTTTCTTGTGACTCGTGTCAAGCCGAGTCTATGAAAAATGAACCTTCAGTAATTTCGGTATGACAAAACGAGCAGAAGATAAGACGTCAGAAATGCAACCTGAAACAGTAGATTCCCTAGGCCTTATCCGCCTAAAAAAGCTAGCAAAGATAGTGCGGAAAGAGACAGGGTGTAAGCTGTCTGAAGCACTGGAGCAAGTTGCCAAAGCGCATGGCTTTAAAAGCTGGAACAATGTACACAGGTTTGCTTCTAAACGTCCAAATTCTTCTCAAATACTCATTGAATTCGAAGAGATTTGGAGACAGAACATGTTTGTAGAAATTAAGGCGAATAACACCACTCTCTTTAGTCAGGGCGGCGGGAGTTCATACTATGAACTTGAACACGAATTACGTATAAATCTGTACCGGGTAGCCGCTGTTAGCTTTGAGCCGGGGTACTGTGATCCGATCTCATCTAGAAATACTCGCAGTTTCTGGCCTGATGAAAAGCCTGGCTATGAAAAATGCCAGAGAATAGTATTTTCAGATTTAATCGAAGAGTGTTTATTAGAAGCCCACAGTATTATATTCCTGGACACAGGCGATTATCACCGTGTCAAAAGGGCTATAGATGAACTTACAGCAGGGAAAGCTAATAAGTAATCTTTGAATTGATGAGTAAGCCTCGCGTTAATGCGGGGCTTTTTTATGCGTATTGTTAAATAAAGTATTCCAAGACATTTGAGCTAGAAAGAAACGTTAAAGGTAAGATATGGGTAGTGGCCTTATGTGTTCCCATCCCCCTGCCGCGCAGCTGTCTCTTATACACATCTCCGAGCCCACGAGACGCTACGCTATCTCGT
>OLGX01000412.1_pt1 | contig 15289 bp, 14 predicted proteins | sample 1609451 | NCBI WGS metagenome assembly OLGX01 (sample SAMN05416834, study PRJEB24817) | seawater metagenome | isolation source: Sea water | place: Canada:Atlantic | collected 2013-07
CTACACTATCCTCTTCGTCGGCAGCGTCAGATGTGTATAAGAGACAGGATAAAAGGTTCGGGTAATCGCTGACCACTAACTGGAAAGTTATTAATAGCACGCTGTGTTTGCGCGCCATACAAAGCATCATGGGGTACGTTTAATTCGCCCATACTATCTTTTTCCACTCGCGTTTTAGTCATAGCATTAATCCTTTTTTGCAATTCAAACATCTCGTTAAATAAATGAGGTTAAATAAGTCGGGCTAAATAGGTGCGTTAAAAAACGCAATACATCGAGGTTTGTTTGCCCTACCTCTAACCTTACAAGTTTGTAATGCTATTTGACGGTTTTGATCACTTTATCTTTGAAACAACTGTATAACAAAGCCAACAAGAAATTAATGATAACTATTATCAATAAGGTGATCTCTCATTAACCCACCGCGTAAAAAAGGTAAAAAATTAGTAGGCTGGCAAGTGCCGCCTCATGTAGTAAAAAAAGGAAAATGTGATGAGAAAATTATTGTTCAGTACAGCGCTATCGTTTCCATTGGCTATTGCAGCATTATTGACAGCAACTAACGTGGCGGCGGCAGACAAATGCGCCATAACGGTTGAAAGTAATGATGCAATGAAATTCAACACAGCTAATGTGGTCATTCCTGCAACCTGTGACGACTTTACCGTCACGCTAAAGCACACGGGACAATTGCCTAAGCAGGCCATGGGCCACAACTGGGTAATGACGACGAAAGCAGACGGCCAAGCAGTCGCCACTGACGGCATGAGTGCTGGTCTAGCGAATAATTACTTAAAGCCAAACGATGCAAGAGTGATTGGCGCTACAGATGTCATTGGTGGTGGCGAAGAAGCAACAGCAACCTTTTCAGTAAAAGGGCTAAATGCTAACGAAGAATACATGTTCTTCTGCTCTTTCCCAGGCCACATTGGCATTATGAAAGGCACTGTGACGGTCAAAGCGTAGTGCAGTAAAGGTTTTAGCCTAGCGCAGTAGACGTATTAGCGTAGCGCAGTAGAGGTATTAGCCTGACGCTGGAAAACCTAAAAGCCAGTTCGCCCCAAGCGGCTGGCTTTATTAAAGCGTGCTAACTGGGCTTAGTGAAAGGCCATTCATGTTAACTTCTGTTTCGATATCGCTCCAAAGCAGCGTTCGCTCATAATTACCTTTGTTTGTTTTATATCGATACACTGTGGTGGAGAGCAAAAGAGATTCGGGCTCAAAGGTTTTAGGGAGCGAAAAGTCTATGCTCACTGCTTGGAAATAGCGGAAGCGAAACGTAACGTCATCGCCAATAAAGTTATCATCGTTTGACTTATACGCCACGACTTCCCCCCCCAGCTCTCCTTTTATGATTAGCTTAAGCGAGCCGTTAATGACAGATTTCTGCTGAGTAGGCTGCAGCAATACCATTCGCAACTGATAGTTATTATCGCCAAGTGAAAACAGTTCGATATCGTCGGCAACGAATATGCTGTCAGACTTCTCTGGCGCAACTACCCTCTCGTAAAAAGTCAGTAGCTGCTGCTGCTCTTCAAGCTGCTGCTTAATCTCGACAAGTGTTTTTGTAAGAGACTCATTTTCGAGTTGCGTGAGTTCCATTTCTACATCTAACTGATTCACACGCGTGGTCAGCTTATTATTGTCAGTAGACAGGATGGCGATAGTTTCTTTTTGCGCTTTCACAATTAACCCATCGCCTTTGTCTATATAACGCGCTAACTGAAAGCCGAAGCCAAGCATTATCAGCATTAGAAACGCGACTAACAAAGCGAATTTGTGGTTGCCAAGAAGTGTTTTGAGTTGGTCTGTTGTCATGGTTGGCTGTATGTAAATCTTGTTCAATGCTGATTACTGCTAAGACTATATTCTTAACATTATGAAATTTAAGTGGTTGTGGTAAGCTTTATAACACAATTACTTTACTGTACCACATCATGCGCTTTCAGGCTTTACGACAGGAAGTGGCTCACCCACGCACATCGGTTCAATTATGCCTTTTGGGCATTGTTGGAGGAACCCTTGCTGCGCTTATCATTATTCTGTTTCGCCTTTGCGTTGAATGGATACGCGAAAGTGGCGTGGCTACGCTAACATCCTGGCTGGTTCACGATTGGCTAGTGTTACTACTCATGCCGCTTATCAGTGTAGCGATTATTCTTTTCATTGCCTTTTTAACCGGTTTTAAGCATTACCGGCTTGGTATTCCATTCGTTATTCACCGAGTAAAATATTTTTACGGCAACATTCCTTTTCGAACCACAATAAACCAATTTTTTGGTGGCATGCTCGCGCTGGCCGGCGGCTTTGTAGTTGGCAGAGAAGGCCCTTCTGTTCATATGGGAGCGTCTAGCAGCGGGCTATTGGGACAGTGGCTACGCTTGCCCTACAACAGCGTGAGGATACTTGCCGGCTGTGGTATCGCAGCGGGTATTTCCGCATCATTTAATACCCCTTTTGCCGCCGTTATTTTCGTCATGGAAGTGGTATTAAGAGAGTACAAAATTCACATCTTTGTACCTATTATGCTTGCGGCGGCCTGCGGCTCGGTGCTTGCGCGCAGCGTGTTTGGTGAGGTCAATGAACTCTCCTTTCTCTCATTCACCGCGTTTAGTCAGTGGATGTACTTGTACCTAGTGGTACTAGGTATACTACTTGGCATGTTAGCTACCTTGTTCAACCGACAGCTAATGCGGGTGATGACGTGGTTCAGACCGGTGTCTATGGTGTGGCGTTTAATTCTTGCCGCCTGTATCACCGGAACCGTAGGCGCACTACTTCCAGAGGCGTTGGGCGCAAACTTTATTGATGTAGAGCTCCTGTTTGACAGTGATCCCGGCACACTCTTGTTAGTGTCGGTGCTGGTGTTTAAAGTCATTCTTGCGGTTTTTGCCATTGGGCTTGGGATCCCAGGCGGTATTATTGGCCCGGTGATGGTGATTGGCATGCTCGCTGGCGCAGTGCTGCTATTGCCGCTGTCATACTTTATCGATGTGCCCGAATTTACCAATAGTTTTGCTCTCTTAGGGATAGCAGGCATGCTAACCGCTGTATTGCATGCACCGTTAGCTGCACTTTCTGCCGTAATGGAGCTGTCTTATAGCCCTCAAATTATACTTCCAGCAATGCTGGTGATTGTGCCGGCATACGTTACCTCAACCCAGTTTTTTAAAAATCGGTCTATTTTCATTCTCCAACTCGACTATCAAAACTTGCCTTATGCCATCTCCTCAATTAGAGAAGCATTAGAGAAAACCGGTGTACTGGCAGCTATGAATACAGACTATAAACTGTTTAACGATGCGCCAGAGAAAGCGCTGACCGACCACTTAGAAAAAGAGCCAACCAAAATAGTGGTTCAGCAGTCTAAATTTGAAATTGATGTTCAGTACAAGCTAGTACAATACAATGTGAGCTTGGAGCACGACGCTACAGCGCTTAGCTATTACCAAATGGAAGGCCTCAGCGCACAGTCGACACTGCATGAAGTGTATGAACATCTTAAAAAATCGCGTTCTGGCGCAGTTTATATTTACGACCAAGACTATAACGATATCATTGGCGTTATTACCTGGAATATTCTCCAAAGCTTTTTACAGAAGGCAAATTACTAGTATGCACATTTTATGGTTTAAGGCGCTTCACCTCTTTTTTATGTTGGCGTGGATGGCTGGCCTTTTTTATCTGCCTCGCCTTTTCGTGTATCACGCCACGACGACGTCGCAGGTAGTGAAAGACGAATTTAAAGTCATGGAACGACGCCTTTGGTATTTTGTCACCCCCTTTGCGCTACTCACACTGGCCTTTGGCATTGCGCTTATCGTAAGTTATGGCGGCGCATGGTTTAAAGCGTCGGGATGGCTACATATAAAAATTCTTCTTTTACTTGCCATTTATGGCTATCACTTCTATTTATTTAAATTAATGAAGCAATTTGCTCGCGATGAAAATATTCACACGCCACGCTTTTATCGCATTTTAAATGAAGCGCCGGTATTAATTATCTTCGCAGTGGTATGCCTTGCTATTTTGAAACCTTTTTAACATCTAACCCTGCATAGGCACCTCACCCTACACAGAGAGCAAGGTAAATGATTAAGACAATAAGCGGCGAGAAAGATGGGATGAAGAAAGTTCGACTTATTGCAGCTTAATGCGTTCAATTACAGTGTCATACTCAAATTCTGGGTCTATGATAAAGAGGCTGACAGTGACTAGGGCACGTTGCCCTAGTACTACATTATTTGCAGCAATGCTTAGGAACACGAGCTTCACGTTCGTACGTAACGCTAAAATACAGGGAAGACCATGGACGACAGTAATCAACACTTGAAAGAGTTATTGAAGCAAACCGACATTGCATTTAAAGCCCTCATGCGTGAGCCCAACTCGATATCACTTAATCAGCAGTATGAAGAGGCGAAAATAGCGCTCGATACCTACACTACGTCACTCAAACAAACTCTGAGTGACAAATGCCTTCAACAACGACATCGCTAGCTGTCACTACAAGGGCTGAGCCCTAAGACTTATGACCTAAGACTGATTGTCAGTTGACGTATTCTCCGTCGACTTACTAAAGGTCTCGAACTGATTGGGCAGAGCGCACGCCAAATCACCGGCAAGGTTGGTGTAGTCTTTAAGTAATGCAGGTAATTGCTGCATAAGTAAAGGCAAGTTCTCACTAAGTTGAGCGACTTGATCTGCACGTCTTTGCTGATACGCTAACTCTATGTTGGCCAGCGTTGAAAACATCTTCAAACACCGCGTAAGTCGTGCTTCCGGTGGTTCACCTGAGCTCGTTTCAGCATTACTCTCCTTTTTTTCTGCTTGTTGCCACGCGTTTTGCCATACTGATTCCACGTTTTTGTGAACGAACAATAAACCGGTTAGCCATTGTGATAGTGCATAGCTTGGCCGTTTGGTGTCACCTTTAGACTCAACACCATCCACACAATAAGGCGGCAGTGCAATACGGCCTTGGCGCATATAGTCTAAATGAGAACGCAAGCCATTCATCAGTGTATCGGCCAAAATATCCACATCGCTGTCTACTAATCGACTAGAGCCACTTTGAATAAGCCAGGGCATCCACTGTTCTGGCATCGGAATTTCAGGGCATGCAGCAACGGCAAAGATCATTCCATCCACCTTCTCTACGCAAGGTAACACGCTGCGAAAACTGTCTTGTTCTATTACAGGTTTTATAATTTCTATTGGTAATGACTCATTCACGGCGTCTTCTCATTTTCGTTTGCGTTATGATTTTTGACACGTTAGGCTGCGCGCCTTTTTTAACATTGATATCAAATAGCGCAGACTGCTTTTTATGTCTAGGGCTTGTCTACCTATTGTCTGTCTAGCTGTTATCATACTAGCAAAACATAACTAAGAGTCGTTGCAAATGGCAAAAGATAAATCAGGATATATCATCGCAGCCGCCTTTATTGGCCCCGGCACTGTTACCACCGCCAGCTTAGCAGGCGCAAACTTTGGTTTTCACCTTGTATGGGCGCTGATTTTTTCTGTTTTCGCAACAATTGTTTTGCAAGATATGGCCGCTCGACTCGGTGTTGCAACGGGTCAAGGCCTTGCCGGTGCTATGAAAGACATGGCCTATAAGCCGTGGCTGAAAACCTTGTTTGTTGTGCTTATTGTGAGTGCCATTGGTATTGGAAATGCCGCTTACGAATCTGGAAACTTAACAGGAGCCGCTATTGGTCTTGATGCATTTGTCAGTATTGGTATTGGCCCCTGGGCCAGTATTTTAGGCGCCATTGCCATTATTCTACTGTACTCTGGTAGCTACCAGTGGATAGAAACCGTGTTGGTCTATTTGGTCTTTATTATGGCTGGGGTATTTTTAATAACCCTACTCGTAGCCAAACCCGACCTATCGGCTATGTTCAGCCAGTTAACATCACCAAAACTTAATAGCGACGCCATTACTACCGTGCTGGCGTTAATCGGTACAACCATTGTCCCCTACAATTTATTTTTGCACGCTAGCCTGGTCGCTAAATCCTCTAAGGGACAAGATAAGCAACAGGCGGTTGTGGCCTGTCGAAGCCAGTCAGCAAGAGCCATTAGCATGGGCGGCCTTATCACGCTTATTGTAATGGCAACCGCTATGATGGCATTTTTCAATCAAGCCGCCACCATGGATGCTAGTAATATGGGTGAGCAGCTAAAGCCGGTTCTTGGTGATAAAGCGCAGTGGTTCTTTGCCTTAGGTTTATTCTCAGCGGGTTTAACTAGCGCGATTACCGCACCGTTAGCTGCGGCCTATGCTGTAACAGGTGCATTAGGCTTAAGCGATGACATGAAGAGCAAAAGCTTCAAAGCGGTGTGGATGGCGATTATTTTGGTTGGGGTAAGTGTGGCCGCTCTTGGCTTTAAACCTTTACCAGCCATATTGTTCGCCCAGGCGACTAACGCGCTGTTACTTCCTGTTATCGCTATTTTTCTACTGGTAGTTATGAATAAAAGTCAGGCTTTAGGCGCGTTTAAGAACTCATGGAAGAGCAATGCTGCCGGTATTATTGTGGTGAGCACCGTTGTAGGGTTGGGCTGCTATAAATTGATCAATGTTTTTAGCTAGTCTACTTTTTATAAAAGCACTTTGAGCTTTATAAAAGGTTTAGCTGCACCATGGACAAAACAGGCGCAGCGAGTTATACCAACGTGATATCAACACAATTTCACGCAACTCAGTATCACCAAAAAACAAAGCCTTGTCGTGATGACAAGGCTTTGTTAACAAGGCTCTCTTCGTTTAACTTATAGCGCAAGGGCTAATTTAGACGTTCTTTCTAAATGCTCTTTTATATGCTCTTTTATATAATCTTCTAAGCGCCCAGACGAGCCAATATATCCTCTAACATGGCACGACTACAGCCAAAGTTTATTCGAAAATGGTCAGCCTTGTGAAAGTCTATGCCCGGAGATGGACCCACCCCTTTTTGTTCTGCCCACGTTTGCACATTGTCAACGCCTAGCCCACTTGCATCTACCCATGCTAAAAAAGTAGCATCCGCTTTGAGCATGCTAAGCCCGTCGATATTATTGATAGCCTCAAACACTCTGTCTCGATTGCCACGAAGGTAGTCAAGTTCTTGCTCATGCCAGTCGTCACATTGTGTGAAAGCTGCTTCAGTGGCGGCTAAGCCCATCACATTGACCCACGGGACAATGCCTGCTGCCGCGTTAGTGAATGACTGTCTAAGGGCTCTACTTGGAATGATGGCGAAAGACGTTCCAAGACCTGCAATATTGAACGTTTTACTTGCCGCCATAAGGGTAACGCTGTTGTCAGCGAGTGACGCTTCGCGACCGGCTGGAATATGCTTCCTCCCTTCCTCTAAAATGAGATCGCAATGAATCTCATCAGAACACAGTTTCACATTATTTTTGCTGCAAATATCAGCTATTCGGTCTATTTCCGCTTGTGTTAACACCGTACCTACAGGGTTCATGGGGTTACACAAAATAAGGAGCGTACATTTTGGATCGGCAGCTTCGCGTTCAAGGGCATCAAAATCGAGTGTGTGACGGGGATTATCACCATCACTTGTAGAGTCGATAACCGTACCAATATCCACCCGCTCTAATCCGTTGAGCTTGGGAGCAGCTAAAAGCGGCGGGTAGTTAGGGGTTTGAATGAGTACTTTGTCACCCGCATTGCAGTATGCTTTACACGCTGTGTTAAACGCCGGCACCACACCTGGCGTCCATACCAACCATTCAGGTTCAATATGCCAATCGTGTTTTTCTTTTAACCAACGGATTACTGCATTAATAGCACTGGTGTGTTGTGCAGGAAGCATGTAACCCATGTTGCCATGTGCAACTTGCGCCGAAATGGCATCGAGTATGGGCTGGGCACAAGAAAATTCAGTATCCGCTACCCAAGCCGGAATAATGTCTTTGCCCTTATATTTCTGCCATTTAAATGAATGGGTATCTTTACGAGAAGGAGTATTATCAAATAATGCGCTCACACTACATCCTGTTGCCGAGAAAGTTATGCGTTGAGTGTAAATTTTTGCATCATGAGAAACTAGGGCAAACACCAAGTTTCCCTATAACAATTTGTACTTAATTAGGACTAGCTGGCAAGTAATGAAGAGAATCGAGGTTAGCAATTGCTTAATTTAACGCTGCTGTCACTTTGCTAGAGGTTGCCACAAGTTCTTCCATTCTAATTGGTTTAGCGAGGAAGCCAGCGACCTTTAGCTTTACAGCCGCTAACACAAGCGCCTTATTCGGGTCGGCGCTTATCAGCAGAAAAGGAATATCTAACCCTTTCGCACGGCATACCTTTAACAGGCTTAACCCGTCATAATCAGGCATGACCTGGTCGCTTATAACCAGATTGAGAGAATCGGGGGTTTGCTGTAACAGAAAATCTCGGGCTAATTTGCTTCTGCTAAATGGATAAACCGTCGCATTAAGTTCAGTTTCAAGAGTGACAGTGATTAAATCGAGAGTGACGAGATCATCTTCAATAACGGCGACAGATAGCATTACAAACCTCTCAAAAATGCCCTTTAGTTAGGCAGTCCATAGCAACAATAGCTTAAAGTGTAAGGTCAAATAGCCAAAATGGCTACTCGCCTTTGGTAGAAGTTTGCCAATTCTTTCAACCACTGCGCTTTTAAATATCGTACTGTTAAACGCCATGCTTTCAAACATCATAGCTTTAAACGTTATCGTTTTAAGCACCCTGCATTCAAATATTAGAGAAGCAAAAACAAAAATGCCAACACGAGGTTGGCATTTTTTAACATTTAAGCGATGAGGTTATCGCGTTAACTATTTTGGCGCTCGTGATGCACGCTTACGTTCGTTTTCTGTAAGCAACTTCTTACGAATACGAATAGATACAGGCGTAACTTCTACCAATTCATCTTCATCGATGAACTCTAAAGCTTGCTCTAGAGACATTTTGATTGGTGGTACAAGTGTTTGCGCTTCATCAGTACCAGAGGCACGAACGTTAGTAAGCTGCTTACCTTTCAAGGCGTTTACCGTTAGGTCATTGTCACGGCTGTGAATACCGATAACCATACCTTCGTAAACTTCAACACCATGACCGATGAACAAACGACCACGTTCTTGAAGGTTAAACAATGCGTTAGTTAGTGCTTTACCGTTAGCGTTGGCAATTAGAACACCGTTTTTACGCTTACCAATAATGCCGCCTTTGTAAGGGCCGTAGTGGTCGAATGAATGGTATAGCAAACCAGAACCAGAGGTCATGGTCATAAATTCTGTTTGGAAACCGATAAGACCACGACTTGGAATAATGAAGTCGATACGAACACGACCTTTTCCATCTGGAGACATATCAGTCATTTCTGCTTTACGAAGACCAAGCTGCTCCATAATAGAACCCTGATGCTGTTCTTCACAGTCAACGGTCAGTGTTTCAAACGGTTCAGTTGTTTTACCGTCTTCTTCTTTCAGAATTACTTCTGGGCGAGAAACAGCTAGCTCGTAGCCTTCACGACGCATATTTTCAATCAATATGCCTAAGTGAAGTTCACCACGACCTGATACGCGGAATTTATCCGGATCAGCCGTTTCTTCAACACGTAGTGCAACGTTGTGAACAAGCTCGTCGTTCAAACGCTCAAGAATGTTACGCGACGTTACATACTTACCTTCTTTACCAGCAAAAGGTGATGTATTTACTTGGAACGTCATGGTTACTGTTGGCTCATCTACCGATAGTGGTGGAAGTGCTTCAACGGCATTAACGTCACAAATTGTGTCAGAGATTTTCAGTTCACCAAGACCAGAGATAGCGATGATATCGCCCGCATTCGCGCTGTCTACTTCGTGACGGTCTAGACCAAGGTAGCCATATACTAGGCCAACTTTTCCGTTGCGCGTTTTACCATCAGCAGTAACGATAGTTACCTGTTGGTTAGTTTTAACTGATCCGCGGCTGATACGACCTACACCGATTACACCCACATACGAGTTGTAATCTAGCTGTGAAATCTGCATTTGGAAACCACCGTTGGCATCAGCATCTGGTGCAGCAACTTGGTCAACAATAGTTTGGAAAAGCGGAGTCATATCTTCTGACGGTGTGTCAGCATCGTTAGACGCCCAACCGTTTAGTGCAGAAGCATAAACGACTTGGAAATCAAGCTGCTCATCAGTAGCGCCAAGGTTATCGAACAAATCAAATACTTGATCCATTACCCAATCAGGACGAGCGCCTGGCTTGTCGATTTTGTTGATAACAACAATAGGCTTAAGGCCTTGAGCAAACGCTTTTTGAGTAACAAAGCGCGTTTGCGGCATTGGACCTTCTTGGGCGTCAACAAGCAGCAGCACTGAGTCAGCCATTGACATTACACGCTCTACTTCACCACCGAAATCAGCGTGTCCAGGAGTATCAACAATGTTGATACGGTAATCTTGCCAGTTAATTGCAGTATTTTTCGCCAAGATGGTGATACCACGTTCTTTCTCGATGTCGTTCGAGTCCATAACGCGCTCTTCTTGTACGCCGCGAGATTCCAACGTTCCAGATTGCTGAAGAAGCTTATCTACCAAGGTAGTTTTACCGTGGTCAACGTGGGCGATGATTGCGATATTACGCAACTTACTTATATCAGTGGTATTCATGCTTATATAGAGCCTGTATAAATCGATACATACCAACACGGTATGCATGAGATTTCGTGCAAAAATGCAGATGGAAATTTTGCGCGGATTGTACAGAAAAAACGCGCCGTTTGCGCATCTTTTTTTACTTTGCAGTGAATGTTTACAGTTACCTTATGGTTTTAAAGGCCTTTAGCCCGATTTACCTCGCACCATAATTCCGCGCGCACTTGAAAAACGGTGGAAAGGGATGAAAAAGTATTCTAGTCTAAATCTCTAGGCGCCTGCACGCTGCACCAAAAAGCAGCCATTTGGCACCAAAATAGTGCAGCAGGAATCATAAATTCCGTATTTATCCTTTCTCACGTCACAAAATACGGCGGTTGGATAGATGGCATGATTATCGCTTTCACATTTTCACTGTTGGAGCGAGCCTGATCGCTCTGCATTTTTACATTAAACCTGGAGGACACGATGTCAATAGAAAAGGCATTAGAGCTGATTAAAGAAAGCGAAGCGAAGTTTATCGATTTACGTTTTACCGATACTAAAGGTAAAGAACAACACGTATCTATTCCTGCGAGCCAAGTTAATGACGATTTCTTTGAAGAAGGAAAAATGTTCGACGGTTCTTCAATCGCCGGATGGAAAGGTATCAACGAATCTGACATGGTTCTTCTTCCAGACGCAGACAGCTGCGTAGTTGACCCTTTCGCAGAAGAAACGCAAGTTAACATTCGTTGCGATATCGTAGAGCCTACTACTATGGAAGGTTACGAGCGCGACCCACGTTCTGTTGCTCGCCGCGCAGAAGAGTACCTTAAATCAACAGGTATCGGTGACACGGTATTCTTTGGTCCAGAGCCGGAGTTTTTCTTGTTTGACGACGTTCGCTTCCATACTGACATGGCGGGTTCGTTCTACAAAATTGATTCATCAGAAGCAAAGTGGAATTCAGGCGAAGAGTTTGAAGGCGGAAACATGGGCCACCGCCCAGGTGTGAAAGGCGGTTACTTCCCAGTGCCTCCAGTAGATTCAGCACACGATATCCGCGCTGCAATGTGTATGGTTATGGAAGAGATGGGCCTTGTTATTGAAGCTCATCACCACGAAGTAGCGACTGCTGGTCAAAACGAAATCGCGTGTGAATTTAACACTCTTGTTAAGAAAGCCGACGAAATTCAAGTGTACAAGTACGTAGTTCACAATGTGGCACACGCATACGGCCAAACAGCGACCTTTATGCCTAAGCCACTTGTTGGCGACAACGGTTCTGGTATGCACTGTCACCAGTCTATCTCTAAAGATGGCAAAAACATCTTTGCGGGCGACAAGTATGCTGGTCTTTCTGAAGAAGCGCTTTACTACATTGGCGGTATCATTAAACACGCTCGTGCAATTAACGCGTTTGCTAATGCATCAACTAACTCGTACAAGCGTCTTGTACCTGGATTCGAAGCACCGGTAATGCTTGCTTACTCTGCACGTAACCGTTCTGCATCTATTCGTATTCCTTATGTAACAAGCGACAAAGCACGCCGTATCGAAGTTCGTTTCCCTGACCCAACAGGTAACCCGTACCTTGCATTTACTGCAATGCTTATGGCTGGCCTTGACGGTATCAAAAACAAGATCCACCCTGGCGATGCTATGGATAAAGACTTGTACGACCTACCGGCAGAAGAAGCAGCTGAAATTCCAACAGTGGCGAGTTCACTAGAAATGGCGCTAGACGCACTGGATAGTGACCGTGAGTTCCTTACTGCTGGCGGCGTAATGACAGATGACATGATTGATGCGTATATCGACCTTAAGTCAGAAGAAGTCACAACGCTTAACATGACAACTCACCCTATCGAGTTCGACATGTACTACAGCGTTTAATATCGTATCTACACAGATATTTTATTAGAACAACTATTAAGTCCGCTTATGCGGGCTTTTTTATTGTCCAAACATTATCTATTATGAAGACACACTACTTTCAGGAATAACTATCATGACTCATCTAACAAAACGCGCTATGCAGCTTTTATCGTTGTCGTCATGCTGTTTGCTCCTGAGTACGCAAAGCGCACTAGCATGGCAAGATGCTCAAAATGCACCAGAACAGCCACCCGCCAAGAGCGCCCCACAAATATATAAGGTGGTTAACGAAGACGGCTCAGTGACCTATACCGATACGCCACCACCTAATGCAGATATCGTTGAACTCGATGTAAAGACCCGCAACGTGGTGTCTGCAATGAAAGTACCTAAACCACAAAAAAGTAAAATTACAAAGAAAAAGCCAGACTACAGCGTCAGTATTACCAGCCCCGCTCCCGAAGCCACGATTAGAAACAATGCGGGAGACTTTGTAATAAAAGCGTCGCAAAACAGTGCATCAAAGGCGCCTTTGTATCGCTTAGTGTTTGATGGCGCCCCAATTCAGCGCAACTCTTCGGGTATATTTAAGCTAGAAGGTATCAATCGTGGAGCACACGATTATAAAGTTGAACTTACTAACAATACGGGCAAGACTCTTGCATCGTCTCCTATACAAACCCTTTATCTACATCAGGCATCGGTGTTTATTAATAACAACTAGCGTGCAGTCCTTGCAAACAAGCGCACCACGGCGGTTCATTCAAAATATTTTTTGAGAGAATTCGAGGCGGTCTTCTTAGCTGTACGCTACAATGCACAAACTTGGTGCAAAGGAGACATGCTCGGATGGTATCTACCGAGTCAGAGACACAGCTGCTATTAAATAGTTTAAACACAGCGCTCGTTACCGTTGATAGGAGCCTGCGCATTGTTTACGCCAACCATGCTGGTGAGGCGCTATTTGAAACAGGGATGAAACAACTTCAAGGGCACTTTCTGCCAGACTTCTTTTTGCCTGATACTATTGAAACCACACGACTTAAAGCGGCTATAAGAAAAGGCGAAGACTTTACTGAAAACGAAATAAAGCTCGCGTTTAAAGATAACCGCTATGTGTCTGTTGATTTAACCGTAACAAATATCACTACGGCAAATGGGCCCGGCCTACTTTTTGAAGTTAAAAGAATTGATCAGCAAAAGCGAATTACCCGAGAAAACCTGCAAAACGCCCAACATTATGCGGCGCGAGAACTTGTGCGAGGCCTAGCTCATGAAATCAAAAACCCGTTAGGGGGCATTCGCGGCGCAGCCCAGCTTCTAGAAAAAGAGCTACCCGAACAGCATAAAGAATTCACCCTCATGATTATTGAGCAATCTGATCGCTTGCGCACATTAGTTGACAGATTGTTAGGCCCGAATTCCCTTCCCCGCTTCGAGATGAGTAACGTGCATCAAGCGCTAGAGAAAGTTCGAAGCCTGATGTTGGTAGACTCGGTAAATCCAATATCAATTATTAGGGATTACGATCCGAGTATTCCCGATCTAAGAATCGATCCGGATATGATTCAGCAGGCAGTGTTGAACATCGTCAGAAACAGCATTCAGGCGTTAAACGAGCACAATACGCCAAACCCAGAAATTCAATTGATCACGCGTATCGAGCGCCAGATGACCATTCAGTCAGAGCGCCATGCATTAGTGGCTAAAGTTAAGATTATCGATAACGGGCCGGGTATTCCAGCAGATATCAAGGACACGTTATTTTATCCCATGGTAACCAGTAAGCAGAATGGATCAGGCTTAGGGTTATCAATATCGCAAACCCTTATTAACCATCACGGCGGCAAGATAGATGTGGATAGCCACCCGGGTTATACAAAATTCGTGATATACATTCCAATTAACAGCAAGGAGACAGGCGATGACGAATGAATCGGTATGGATTGTCGATGACGACAGTTCAATTCGTTGGGTGCTGCAAAAAGCCTTACAGGCAGCAGATATCAGCTGCTTAAGTTTTGAAAACCCTGAAGACTTGCTACGTCAAATCCAAAGCGGTCAAGCCCCTGAAGTGATTATATCGGATATACGTATGCCGCAGATGGATGGCATGACGTTATTAAATGAAGTACACAGCTCTCATCCGTTGCTTCCGGTTATTATTATGACTGCGCATTCAGATTTAGACAGCGCTGTGAACGCTTATCAAAAAGGTGCGTTTGAGTATTTACCGAAACCCTTCGATATAGATGAAGCCGTAACACTGACCCAACGTGCATTAGATCATTCCAGAGAGCAGTCTTCAGCCACTAAGGTACAGCCTGATGAAGTGGTCACTGAAATCATTGGTGAAGCCCCTGCAATGCAGGAAGTCTTTCGCGCTATTGGCCGACTTTCGCGCTCATCAATCAGTGTGCTCATAAACGGGCAATCTGGAACAGGTAAGGAACTTGTTGCTCATGCCCTTCACAGACACAGTCCACGCTCACACAAGCCGTTTATTGCATTAAACATGGCAGCCATTCCCGCTGACCTCGTAGAGTCTGAATTATTCGGGCACGAAAAAGGGGCGTTTACCGGTGCACAAGCAGCCCGCCAAGGAAGATTTGAACAGGCCGATGGTGGAACTCTGTTTCTCGATGAAATTGGCGACATGCCGTTAGACGTGCAAACCCGGCTTTTAAGGGTGCTTGCTGATGGCCAGTTTTACCGAGTCGGTGGTCATCAATCGGTGAGCGTTGATGTAAGAACTGTCTCTTATACACATCTCCGAGCCCACGAGACGCTACGCTATCTC
>OLGX01000430.1_pt1 | contig 14646 bp, 13 predicted proteins | sample 1609451 | NCBI WGS metagenome assembly OLGX01 (sample SAMN05416834, study PRJEB24817) | seawater metagenome | isolation source: Sea water | place: Canada:Atlantic | collected 2013-07
TAGGCCTGCCGCCAGCGTTCAATCTGAGCCATGATCAAACTCTTCAATTAAATATATCGAATTATGAATCGTCGTATAGACACTCTTAACGAGTGCCCACACAGATTGTCTTGTCTAAATTGTTAAAGAACGTGGTTGCTAGTGCAACCTCACCGTAAGCCGTTGCTTCTTGGTGATTCACCTCTCTCGAAGTGGAAGCGCATTTTACATCGTTTGTTTTTGATGTCAACCTTGTTTTTAAACTTTTTAATTGTTTTTAAACTTGGTTTTGCGTTTCAGTTTGAAGTTGCTTGAAGCCCCCTCAAAACGTGGAGCGCATTATAAATAGCTGAACTAAAAGATCAACACTTAAATGGTGTTTTTTTGCTGTTTAATGAAATTATTAGCTTAACCGTTCATTTCTCCATCATTTCTGCTAGTTTTATGCGTCTTTAGACTAGTTTTTTCACATTTTATTGTTCAATTTGTTACAAATGAGTAAACTAGCAACGGCCTTCAACCCAAAAAAACAATAGAAAGGTAGTTATATGAAAGTAGGCTTTATTCAGTGCACTATTATTAGTGCCATTTTTGCAATCGCAGGTTATTTATTATTTTCTTCAGCGAGTTTGGACGTTCACGTTCCATTGACTGTCTCCGCTGCACTTCTGATCAGCGGGATCGTTACGCCTTGGCTAGCTTCACTTATCCAAAGCTCACCTTCTTCAGATGGCGATGCTATCAGTTCAGATGCTGTTGAAACACTTTACGTCGGTAACTTGCCGTATCGTGCAAATGAAAGCGCAGTAAAAGAATATTTTAGTAGCTATGCGGAAGTTCAATCGGTTCGCCTAATGAAAGATCGCAAAACAGGTAAACGGAAAGGTTACGGCTTTATAGAAGTAGTAGCGAAAGATGTAGACTCTGTTATTGAAAAAACTAACGACTCCACTTTCCAAGAACGCACCTTAAAAGTGCGACCGGCGAAAGAGAAAGTCGAACACGCTTAAATAAAAAAGCCTGGTTTAAACCAGGCTTTTTTTTATCTGTTAGTTTTTACCTACCAGTGTTTACCTATGTCTTAGAAGAAGACTCATTACTATCAGTATTGATATCTGCCTGTGGCAATCCATCTAATAATGTCTGATTAAATGTGTGGAATCTATTTATCGCACTAATCAGGTCTGGCACCTGAACGTCTTCCATATTACTAATGAGTCCTGCTATTAATGCATTGTAATCTTCATTAGACGCTAAGGTAGTTTCAGCATTCTCAAACGTATTCATCATCTTTTCTAAATACTGAGATACTGGGCTTACTACATTACCATACTGGCTACGCTGATCCTTATCTTCGTTATAATGCTGTATATTTTCATAAGCCTTTAATACGTCAGTTTGGGTAGACCTATTTAACTGCAGTGCGTAACCCACTAATTCTTTATCGTCGAAGCCTAAACTCAATGCCTCTTCAAAGGCCTTGTCAACGTCACCTCTATAGAACGTATCTGCTAGGTCTTGAACTTGACCCACCAAATCGGCAATAGACTTCATTTCAGCTTCATCTAATTCTCCCTTCAGGGAAAAGCTAATTCCACTTCGTTCATAATATTCAAATGCCGTAGTTTGCTGTGCCGACACGCTAGTTGTTGTTGCGCCATCACCAGATCCATCACTGATTGATTGGGTTTGAAACGACGTTTGTTGACTAGCTTGGAATGACTGCAAGCTTTCAAAGCTAAAGGTGACTTCATCGCCGTCTCTTGTACGTATAGACAATTGTCCTGACTGCTCGTTAGATACCGACGCAGCGGCAAGTGTTGATACACGCGCTACATTGCCGTTCTCCACACCCTGTCGGTTGAATATATCGGTTTCTAAATCGTCTATACCCGTATCGATAAGTTCACGACTTTTACTGATCCCGCTTTCAAGCTCTTCGTTCATGAAGCCTGCTAGGTCTTTTTCTGCCATTGCAAAGCCTCTGCTCACGCCTTCTCTTGCTTGGCTAAACAGACCGTTAAGCTTTTCATCACTCGCACCACCATCAGCAGCACCGCGAATAACACCGCCCACAAAGCGCATTACATTCTTAGCCACTTTTTCGAAATCGAATAGGCTGTTATTCTTTTCTTCTTCTTTCTTATCAGCCAACTCTTTTGGCTTCTGCCCATCAATCTCAAGAGTTTGACTAAGACTACCGCTGACTACCCGCAACCCAATACTCGTTTGCGTGCTGTTGACAGAAACTGTTGATGCCTGCTGCTTAGCTAGTTCAGCAGCCTGTTGCAATCCATCTTGCTGAAGCTGCTTTTTCAGTGCCTCATTAGGATGAACTGCTGTCTTTTGATCGGCCTTCTGATCGCCCATAAAAGCCTTGATTTGACCCACGTTCATAATTTGATCCTCACTATCCTCATATAGTTTATCGGCACTAACTCAATATTGTTTAATTTTAATACAGAATATTTTACTACGCTTAATATTTAGGTTTGCACATATTATAGAAGCCTCTACAATTCGCGTCCTTGTGAGAAGTGACATTTGAAACAACTTCTCTTGTAGATGTTAGCCCATAGCTTTTGATGGAGAACAATTGATGGAAAATAAGACGTCAGATACCAACCTATTGCAGTACCAAGCACAACTCGACGAAAAAGTAGATCGTCTTGGGTCGCTGCTTTCTGCATTTGATGCGCCATCATTGTCAGTATTTCCCTCATCACCTACGCATTACAGAATGCGAGCCGAGTTTAGGGTTTGGCACGATGGTGACGATCTTTTCCATATTATGTTTGATCAGCAAACAAAAGAAAAATATCGCGTAGATACGTTTGAACCTGCCTGTGAGGCAATCAATAAAGCCATGACGGCACTTTTAGACATAGTGCGCCCGAGTGAATCACTGCGTCGAAAACTGTTTCAAATCGATTACCTGTCTGCACTGTCAGGAGAATTAGTCATAAGTTTGTTGTACCACAGACAGCTAGACAGCGAGTGGGAACGCGAGGCAGATGAACTTAGAGACACTTTATCTAGGCTCTTTCCTGCAGTCAGTATTATTGGTAGAGCCCGCAAGCAAAAGATTATTGTTGGGAATGACTTTGTAATCGAAAAGCTGCCCATAAATAACCGCGAATTTGTATTTAAGCATATTGAGAATAGTTTTACCCAACCCAATGCCAAAGTGAATTGCGCTATGATTGAATGGGCACTGGACTGCGTTAAGTCGCTTACTGGCGATCTGCTGGAAATGTACTGTGGCGCAGGTAACTTTTCAATTCCTCTGGCCATCCACTTCGATAATGTGATTGGTACCGAGATAGCGAAGCCTTCGGTAAACGCAGCCCAATACAATATTGAGCAAAACCATTTAGACAATGTAAAAATAGTACGATTAGCGGCAGAAGAATTTACTCAAGCCATGCGAGGCGAGCGTACTTTTAGTCGTTTGGAAGGTATTGAACTTAGCGATTATAACTTTACTACCGTGTTAGTCGATCCGCCTCGTGCAGGGCTAGACGAGGATTCATTAAAAATGATCCAAGATTACGACAATATTATTTATATATCCTGTAACCCTGAGACCTTAGCCGATAATTTGCAGGTATTGTGCACCACTCATGCTGTAGCTAAAACTGCGTTATTCGACCAATTTCCATTTACCCACCATATTGAAGCTGGCGTGTTGCTAACGAGAAAGTAATGGGTTGAAGGTAAGGTATTAATAGAAACCGCGCTGTTAATGCCTTATCTTTTTATCGTTGCTCCGAGTTGAACAAATCGCAATTGCGTTTTTACTTTCTCCCCAATTTCGCCGCGCAGCTTATCATCAGCCTCAAGGGCTTCTGCTCCTGCACTGAAAACAAGCCTCACCATCGCATCGGCTTGTATATGCGCCGATGCATATTCAACACCTTGCTTTTCAATTATGTAATCGGTTAACTCGTCAATAAAATGCTGAATCTCTCTGAATACGGCCAGTCGATAAGCTGACGACGTACCCGTGTGCTCTCGCAATAACAATCGAAATACATTGGTGTTTGCCGCAATAAACTCCATAAAGGTTTCAACGGATGTGTGAATAACACCACCGCCAGACGCAATTCGTCGCCTGGCCTGTCGCATTAATTGCCTTAGTGCTAAACCCGCCTCGTCAACCAACGTTAAACCAAGTTCGTCCATATCTTTGAAGTGTCGATAAAAGGAAGTAGGTGCAATACCCGCTTCTCGCGCTACTTCTCGAAGACTAATCGCTGATAGACTTCTGTTTTCATCAAGCAAAGAAAATGCTGCATGAATAATATTTTGACGGGTTTTTAATTTTTGCTCTTGTCGGCTCACGTTAATACCACTTCTTTATTCCTTATCAGATTATCCCATTGTCTGCTTTAAGACGAAACATAACTTTGCACAGCATTTTACATTAACGTCAGTGTTTTAGCATAAATACAGAACGCCAACGTAATAATAGTGTCCTAACATTGTCATCAAGTTTAAGAATAATCGAACTGGTCTATAATAATTAAAGTTTAGCTAGGTTAGCAGAACTTAACCTAGTTTTACTTGCCTGAGAATGCATAAAACGATAAATTAGCGAACAGTTGTAAGCCAAGTAGTCAAAAATGAAAAAACCTCCTCTTATATTAACGAACGTACTGGTATTTATTATATCCGGTGCGATTGCATTCATTGGTGCCCCACTGTGGGTGGCGCATCGCGGAATAGACTGGGTCGAAATAAGCGCAGCTATCTTCTTATTTTACTTTACCGGTATGTCGATCACTGCTGGTTATCATCGCCTGTGGTCGCACAAAACATACGATGCGAACATTGTAGTACGCGTAATTTTAGCGATTGGCGGTGCAATGGCGCTACAAAACAGCATATTACATTGGTCTTCAGATCACCGAGTCCATCATCGCCATGTAGACGACAATGACAACGATCCATACTCAGCAAAGAAAGGTCTGTGGTTTGCTCATATTGGCTGGATGCTTCGCGAGTACCAATCTAATCGTTACGATGATTATGGCAACTGCAAAGACCTGCAGAAAGACAAGGTAGTAATGTGGCAACATAACTATTACCTACCCATAGTATTAGTGGCTAATTTCGGAATTACTGGTCTGTTGGGTTGGTTGAACGGCGATGTAATGGGCATGATCCTAATTGCTGGCGTGCTTCGACTTGTACTTGTTCACCACGTTACGTTCTTCATCAATTCACTTGCCCATTTCTGGGGCGACCAGCCGTATACCGATAAGAACACAGCAAGAGATAATGGTTTGCTAGCATTTTTCACTTTTGGTGAGGGGTATCACAATTACCACCATATCTTTGAATATGACTATCGCAACGGCATTCGTTGGTATCAATTCGATCCGACAAAATGGCTAATTCGCGGGCTGTCGTTTGTTGGTTTAACCACGAACCTACGAAAGGTTCCTGAAGAGCGCATAGAAAAGGCGCTGGCGGCAATGCAGCTTCAACGAGCGAGCGAAAAAGTCTCGATGCTTCCAAATGCCGATGAAATGATGAATACCATTCAACAGGAGTACGATCTACTTATGCAACGCATGAGCGATTATTACTCTACGAAAAAGCGCATCATGCGAGTGAAGCAGAAATCTTTTCAACGCACACTCGAAGGTTTAGAGCTTACGTATAAGTACAAAGAATTGAAGCATTCATTTGCAGTTCAAAAAGAGAAGTGGCTGCAGCTTCAAACGCTCTCTTTGCAAATGGCTTAACCACCCATACATTACAACTGAAATGAAAAACCACATGTAATTCGTTGCATGTGGTTTTTTTTATGTGCTATTTACTACTAGAGTTATTTGTATAGGTAGTAGTAAGGTGTGAGTGAGATACAATGAAAGCAGCTCATACAATCCTTACGCGTTCACACTTAAACAGGAAGACAACATGGCAGCAAAGCAAAAAACTCCATCGTATCATTACGACGCAATAGTTATTGGCACAGGCCCTGGCGGAGAAGGGGTTGCGATGCAGCTAGCGAAAGCCGGTAAAAAAGTGGCGGTTGTTGAGCGTTATGAGGCAGTTGGAGGCGGGTGTACACATTGGGGAACTATCCCATCTAAGGCGCTTCGTCATTCGGTAAGTCGTTTAATTGAATATAACAGTTCGCCCCTCTTTGCTGACAATCATTTAAGCAGAAGCTTAACGTTTTCAGAAATCATGCGCCACGCAAGTGGTGTTGTTAATAGCCAGACCCGTTTAAGGTCGTCGTTTTACGACAGAAATCGCGTTACCTTATTTCACGGCGAAGCCAGCTTTATCGATGCACATACGCTTCAGATAACCCGCGAAGACGGGTCGAAAGACATTGTTACGGCAGGACAATTTGCATTAGCAACGGGTTCTCGCCCCTACACTCCTAAAGATATCGATTTCAATCACCCTCGTGTGTACAACTCAGACACCATTTTATCACTTAAGCACGATCCTAAATCTATTATCATTTACGGTGCAGGTGTTATTGGTTCGGAATACGCGAGTATATTTCGCGGTTTGGGTGTGAAAGTAGACTTAGTCAATATGCGCGATCGCCTGCTATCGTTTCTCGATACAGAAATATCAGATGCGCTGAGCTATCACTTATGGAATAACGGTGTACTTATACGTCATAACGAAACCTATGCGTCGGTAGAGACGACAGACGATTCTGTCATTCTTAATTTAGAATCTGGTAAACGGATGAGGGCAGACTGTTTGCTATTTGCAAACGGAAGAACGGGTAACACAGACACGTTAAAGCTTGAGAATATCGGTTTAAAAGCTGACAGCAGAGGCCAGCTGAAAGTAAATGAAAATTACCAGACCGACGTAGATAATGTTTATGCTGTTGGAGATGTGATTGGGTATCCTAGTTTAGCATCTGCCGCTTATAACCAAGGCCGTTTTGCAGCTGAAGCAATGCTAGCTGGTAAGACTCATGCCTCATTGGTGGCCGATATCCCATCAGGTATCTACACCATTCCCGAAATTAGTTCAGTTGGTAAAACTGAGCAAGAGCTTACTGCAGCGAAAGTACCCTATGAAGTGGGGAGAGCTCAATTCAAGCACCTAGCGCGAGCTCAGATTGCATCTACCCAAACCGGTAGCTTGAAAATACTGTTCCATCGTGAAACTAAAGAGATACTGGGAATTCATTGTTTTGGTGAGCGTGCGTCTGAGATTGTGCATATCGGCCAGGCAATTATGCAGCAGAAAGGAGAAGGCAACACGATTGATTACTTTGTGAATACCACCTTTAACTATCCCACAATGGCAGAAGCTTACAGAGTTGCCGCTATCAATGGTTTGAACAGAATATTTTAGACAAAAAAAAGCCGGCAAATGCCGGCTTCTCGTATTAACACTTCATTTTAATTTCTGTTTGCTGCAAGCGCGTTTAGCGACTCTTTGTGTGCAACAATGTCAATATGCATTTTTTCTTGATCGAATGTCATAGTGGCAATCGCATAATCGCCTTGGCTTTCGCTCGCGATATTAACAAGTTCTTGTTGAGCATTACGGAAACTAATGTTGTTGCCAATTGTGTTGGCCATACATTGGTTATTCATTTCGAACGTTTTAGCGTCCATACAATCGAAAAGCTGGTCACTACCAGAGTCCGCATGCGCTATGCCAAATGAAGCTAAAAGGGCTAAACTGAATACTACTTTACGCATGTCTTTTCTCCTTAAGTACATTATTGTACTGTTAGTATCAGAATACGCCATTTACGGGAAGTAGTCAATCTGCATCATAGCTTTGTGACAGTAATATGACAAAGTGAAATATTTGGAGAAAAAATTGGCTGAATTTGCACACGCTGAATTTGCACACTTACTACACCGAGCCAAAACGTGTTCACTCTGCGCCAGTGAACTATCTCATCCGCCACGCCCAATTTTATCATTAGCTGAACGCACAAAGGTGCTTATTATTAGTCAAGCGCCAGGGTTAACGGCTCACAAAAACTATATCCCTTTTATTGACCCTAGCGGTACACGCCTGCGACAGTGGTTGGGCGTGGATAAAGAAACGTTTTACAAACCAGAACTGTTTTCCATTATGCCTATGGGCTTCTGTTTTCCAGGTTATAAAAATGGCGCAGATGCGCCACCTATGAAAATATGTGCTCCAACCTGGCATGAGTCTCTGCTTAAATTCGTACAACCCGAACTCACCATTTTAATAGGACGTTACGCGCAGCAGTACTACTTACCAGAATATAAAACGCTTACCGAAGCCATTAAAACAGAGCACGAGAACTTTATAGCGCTGCCTCACCCATCTGGACGGAACAATCGCTGGCTGGCTAAAAACCCGTGGTTTGAAACACAAACAGTACCCACTTTGCAAAAGACTGTTGCTGCTTTAATTGCCTAGGGCGTGTTGATCTTTGTTGTACGGGTTTCAGACTTTACGTTTCGTCTCTAGGTAGCCTTGTGTTTTTTAATAACTCAACTAACTGATCAAACGGCATTGGCTTGGCAAAGAAAAAGCCTTGAGCTTCATCGCAACCAAGTTTAATCATATAGATTGCTTGCTCTCGAGTTTCTACACCCTCTGCAATGGTTAACAACCCTAGCTTGTTCCCAAGAGTCACAATAGTTTCTGCAAGCACCGCAGCGGAGCCTGGTTGGATATCTTTTACAAAAGAACGATCGACTTTTAATCGGTCTAAGGGGAGCTGCTGCAAGTAACTCATTGAGGAGAAGCCTGTACCAAAGTCGTCGATAGCTATTTTCACCCCGTAGTCTTTTAAAACGCGCAGTGCATCGATGACAATTTGTGGTTCATCCATAACCACGCTCTCGGTGATTTCTAGCTCGAGTAAGCTTGGATCGCAATCAGCCTCGGTCAGCGCATTTTTGACTTTATCAACAAAAAATCGGTCTCTGAATTGCGGGATAGAGATATTTACCGCTACCCGCAGGTGTCCGTGACCAAGCTCTCTTAGCTGCTGGAGTCGTCGGCATGACTCTTCTAAAACCCACTCGCCAATATCAACAATAAGCCCGGAATACTCTGCTAGCGGCACAAAAACAGCTGGTGATATATAACCACCGTTTCCATCAGGCCAGCGCAGCAACCCCTCCATACCAACCACTTTGTCGGTCAGCAAATCCACCTGCGGTTGAAACCATAACTCTAGCTTTCGGGCTGCGAAATCACTACGCAAACGTCGAATCATGTCTAGACGCCACGTTGTTTGGTCTTCAATATCTTTAGCGTAGTATTCAAAATTATCGGTAAGCTTTTTCTTTGCGCGGTTTAAGGCGATATTGGCTCGCTTGAGTAAATCGATGCCGATATTGCGCTCGTTATCTACTTTGCACAGGCCCACTTTTACTTTGACTGGCAGCACATGCTCATCAACCACAAAAGACGAATCGAACAGGGCATTGATTACTTCGGGGCAAACGTCACTTTCTGGGCCAATTAGGCCAAAAACATCGGCCGCTAATCTACTAAGACGTGTGGTGCTGGGTAACGTTGACTGCATTCTTTCGGCAATAGCTCGAAGTAAGTCGTTGCCGACTTCCTGCCCTAGCCCATCATTAACATCGGAGAAGTGATTAACATCAACAAGCGCGACGCAGCAATTTTTACTAGCGATATTGCCTGGGTTATCCAGCATATTGATAAATTGGTTGCGATTAGGAAGGCGGGTTAGCCAGTCTCTGAAAGCGGCGTTGCGAAGCTCGTGGAATAAATTAACGTTTTCATATCCAACGGAAATACTTGATAAAAACACTTCCAGAAGATGTTTATCCAGTTCATTAACACCCTGTGTTTGCCTCATATACACAGCAGCTTCAAAGCCAGCTCTACTTATGTATAAAACCGAACAGGATATATCGAATATATGTTGTTTTAATCGTAGGCAGCGATGCACATTTTCTGTAATTTCATCGTTATGAATGTTATTTACAGGCTGATTGATAAATTCAGCATATTCTCCCGCCGCTCCAAGCACATAAATATTTTCATCATCTAGGTCAAGCAGCGATCCTGCTCGCGCGCACAAAAGCCCCTCTGACTCCAGCCCAATCAGTGAGCTAATTTGCGTTACCACACCTTCACAAAATGCTTTTAACGAGTGTTCTTCAAACAAATTTGCCGAGGAGGCAATAATTTTTTCGAGACCAATGCGGCTTTGGCTAATAGTTATTATCTGTTGATAAGAGCGAATTGAAGAGATGATCGTTGTGAGCAGTTTAGATCGAGTAAGCTCTGTCTTGGTTTTGTAATCGTTAATATCGTAAAGCTTAATCACCTGCTCTTCAGGAGCAAAGCCAGGTTGACCGGTTCTAAGAATAATACGAGGCTCATTTAAGCCCATTTCTTCGCGGATGTACTTTACTACGTCGAATCCCGCGTCGTCGGTTTCCATCACTACGTCGAGAAGAATAATGGCAATGGTGTTGCCATATTCATGGAGGCGCTCTTTCGCCTCTTTAGCTGAGTGGGCGTGAATGAAGTTCAACTTACGATCGTTGACTATCAAATCAGACAGCGCAAGACGGGTTACCGTGTGTATTTCTTCATCGTCATCAACAATAAGAATGTTCCAGTCTTTCCCGAGCTTTAGCTCAATGTCTGTCGCATCATCATCTAAGAAGATAAGTTCGTCGTTTTCGTAGTCCGTTGCCGACATAACCGCTTAATTCCCCAATTTAAATAAAACATTACTGCGCACAACTGTTTCGAGCTTAACGATTACATTGATAAAACCGATGTGCAATGCAATAGTGACATCCTGTTACTCATTGTTACAATTGAAATTGCCACAACTTTTATGAAAATTAACCCACAGCATCTAACCCAAGAGGTAAAGAAAACGCCACCGCCTCTGCGTAGTAAAGAGGAGCCCGTTAATCCAGCGGCTCACACTAAGGACTCTACAAATAAAAATGCAGAAATTGAGGCGAGCAGGCAGCGTATTCTGTCTTGGTTTTCTAGAGTAGGTATTACCCCGTCGGCGCTGTCTTTAGATCCGAAAAAACAAGAACATGCACTCGAGCGACGTAAAAAAATACTTCAGATACAAAAAGCGAATAATTTAAAATCTATACTTAATATAGCACTAAATGTGACAATCAACGAACAAACAAGCGACAACCTTGATCCAGATTGGTTTTTTGCATTCAGCACGTTAGCTGAAGAAATTTATAGCGCGCCAATGCAAGAACTGTGGGGGAAAATTTTTGCTGTTGAAGTATCCAGGCCCGGTAGTTTTTCGCTGCGAAGCTTACAAACTCTGAAATCTCTCACACATCGCGATGCCAAAGTGTTTATCAAGGCGGTTAACGTAGCGAGTAAACAAAATAATGACTCTGTGCCGCGTATCTTAGTGGGTTATCACAAAAGAAAAAGACTGCTTTCAATTTTCAAAAAACCTGTGCCAGAACAGATTAATCTCGCGAACGTAGGATTAAGCTATCCAGATTTGCTATCACTTCAAGAAATGAAACTGATTTATGCTAGTGAAATTGAAAGTGGTGAGTATAGAGAGGGACAACAGACATCATGGCGATGCGTTAACGACACCTTTACACTTACGTGCAAAACCCAAGGCGTAGCGCTGGTTTATTATAAGTTTACGCCCGTTGGTAGTGAGCTGTTTAAGCTTGTGGGGAAAAATACAAATCCGCCCTATATGCAAAATATAAAAGCGATTTTAACTGAAGTGTTTAACATTGCATGACTGCTTGCCTCACACAAGTGAGACACATGCAGTCAGCCATGTAAATTAAATACCATCACCGAATTCGTGCAATCCGCACTCTCTTTTAAGACCAAAAAAGCGTGTATCTTGCTCTTCCATGCCCTCTTGCAACGACTGTGTGGTATGCCAGTCGCCAATAGACACGTAGCCTTGTTCCCAAAGCGGATGATAAGAGAGATTGTGCTCTTTTAGGTAGTAGTGCAGGTCTTTATTGCTCCAATCTATAATGGGATAGAGTTTAAATTGCCCAGACACTTTTTGCAGAACAGGTAACTTCCCTCGAGAATCAGACTGACTGCGACGCAAACCAGCAAACCAAGTTCCAGCATTAAGCTCTTGCAGCGCTCTTTGCATGGGCTCAACTTTGTTAAGAGAATTGTAAGTTTCAATTCCCTCTATGCCTTGCTCCCACAGTCTGCCAAATCGAGCTTCTTGCCATGCTGATGACATCTTCGCTTGATATACGTGTAGGTTAAGCTTGAGCTTAGCAACCAGTTCATCTATGAATTGGTAAGTCTCAGGAAACAAGTAACCCGTGTCGGTTAACACAACAGGAATATCTGGCTTTGCTTGTGTCAGTATATGCAGCATTACCGCTGACTGAGCACCAAAGCTTGAAGACACAATATGAGTATCGGGCAAATTATCAAAGGCCCATTCCACTCGTTGTTGTGCCGTCATCGCTTCGAGCGACCCGTTGATATCAGCAAGCTCTTCCTTGCTGATATCTAGCGATAATACCTGCTCTTTAACCGCCGTATTATTGCTCATAGAAATCACGCGCTGAGTCAACTACCGGTTTTACAACGCCGGTACGAACAACAAAATCTCCAAACGCTTCGCCGTCTTCTCGATTGCTAGCCCACTGACCAAACAGCGTATCGAGCTCTGACATAATTTCTTGCTCGCTGATGTTTTCACGATACATACGAGGGATACGTGTCCCCTCCCGATCGCCACCTAAATGCAGGTTGTACTTGCCAGGGCCTTTACCTACCAACCCGACTTCAGAAAGCATGGCACGACCACAGCCATTCGGACAGCCTGTTACGCGGAAAATCACGCTGTCATCAGCAAGCCCGTGTTTGGCTAATAGTCCCTCAAGCTCAGTAACAGCATCAGGTAAGTAACGCTCAGCTTCTGCCATTGCTAGCGGACAGGTTGGTAGTGACACACACGCCATTGAATCAAGACGTTGATTAGATACCGCAGGGGCAATTAATCCGTGCTTACGAGCCAATGCTTCTACTTTTTCCTTGTCGGCTGGCGCAACGCCGGCGATAACAAGATTTTGATTAGCCGTTAGCCTGAAATCGCCTTTATGGATCTTGGCAATTTCTGCACACCCTGTTTTTAAGGTCTTTCCTGGGTAATCTAGAATTCGGCCATTTTCGATAAATACGGTTAAGTGATAGTTACCGTCGATGCCTTCTACCCAGCCAAAGCGGTCGCCACGTTCGGTAAACTCAAACGGACGACTCTCTTGAAACGTAACGTTTGCACGCTTTTCAACTTCAGCTTTAAAGTTATCTACGCCAACGCGTTCAAGGGTGTATTTGGTTTTTGCATTCTTACGATTAACACGGTTACCCCAGTCACGCTGCACAGTTACTACCGCTGCGGCAATATCGAGCGTATTTTCTAGTGGAATATAACCAAAGTCAGTGGCTTTGCGAGGATATGTACTTTTATCCCCGTGAGTCATGGCAAGGCCACCACCTACTAATACGTTAAAGCCAACCAGCTTGCCGTTTTCTGCAATGGCAACAAAATTCAAATCGTTAGCGTGTACGTCAACGTCGTTTTGCGGTGGAATGACCACCGTGGTTTTAAACTTACGCGGAAGATAGTTATCGCCAAGAATAGGTTCAACTGGCTTCTCTGTGGTTTCCACTTTTTCGCCATCTAACCAAATTTCAGCGTAGGCACGTGTTTTTGGAAGTAAGTGCTCGCTAATCTTTTTAGCCCACTCAAACGCCTCTAAATGCAGCTCTGACTCTACAGGGTTTGAGGTACACAATACGTTTCTGTTTACGTCACCAGCTGTCGCTATTGAATCGATGCCCGCTTTATTAAGCATCTGGTGCATCGACTTAATTTTTGGCTTAAGCACACCGTGAAACTGAAAAGTCTGTCGCGTAGTTAACCGGATACTGCCGTACAACGTGTGATCGGAAGCAAACTTGTCTATTGCTAGCCACTGGTCGGGCATAATTACGCCACCAGGTAACCGCGCACGTAACATCACATTTTGCAGCGGCTCAAGCTTTTGCTTAGCACGCTCTGCGCGAATGTCTCTGTCATCCTGCTGATACATACCGTGGAAGCGAATTAACTGAAAGTTATCAGCCGTAAAGCCACCTGTAAGGTCATCTTTCAGGTCAGTTTCTATTGTGCCGCGAAGGTTGTCACTTTCGCGCTTTAATCTTTCGTTGTCGGCTAATTTGCCCTCAACAACGAATGGAGAGTTTTCATTACTCATTAATAGACATCCTTTTGATAACGTTTTGCTTTACGTAACTCAACCACATACTTTTTAGCATCGGCTTCAGATTTACCGCCGTGATCTTGCACAATCTTGATCAGCGCTTCTTCAACATCTTTCGCCATGTGCATAGCATCGCCACACACATAGAAGTGAGCGCCCTGCTCTAACCATTCGAATACTTCTTTACCGTTTTCGAGTAGTCGGTGCTGAACGTAAACCTTCTCTTCTTGATCACGTGAGAACGCTAACGTTATTTTGTCTAGCAAGCCTTCTTTTACATATCCTTGCCATTCAACTTGATACAAGAAGTCTTGGGTAAAGTGCGGGTTACCGAAAAATAACCAGTTTTTGCCTTCTGCTTCTTGTACGTCTCGCTCTTGCATAAACGACCCTGTCTCTTATACACATCTGACGCTGCCGACGAAGAGGATAG
>OLGX01000435.1_pt1 | contig 14422 bp, 6 predicted proteins | sample 1609451 | NCBI WGS metagenome assembly OLGX01 (sample SAMN05416834, study PRJEB24817) | seawater metagenome | isolation source: Sea water | place: Canada:Atlantic | collected 2013-07
CGAGATAGCGTAGCGTCTCGTGGGCTCGGAGATGTGTATAAGAGACAGCGGTAACATCGATACAACAGCCCCATCAATAACCATCGATACACAAGGGCTTGGCAATGATGCAACGCCATCTATCTCTGGCACCACAGACCTCAACGCTGGCGATACGGTTAGCATAAGCGTGACAGACAACGCTGGAAATACCCAAACATTTACAGCAACCGTTCAAAACGATGGCACTTACAGTGCTGATGTTCCTGCCGATTTAGCTGAAGGCAGTTTCAGCGTAACCGTCACTGCAACTGACGATGCGGGTAATTCAGCAACGGCTATCGATAATAACGGTGTTATCGATACAGCAGCCCCCACCGTAACGTTAGACGCGCAAGGCCTAACCAACGACGCTACACCGACTATATCGGGAACCACCGACTTGGCTGAGGGCAATACTGTAAGCATAAGCGTGACTGACAGCCAGGGCGATACGCAAACCTTCACTGCCACCGTTCAAGGGAACGGTAGCTTTAGCGCTGATGTGCCGGTTGACCTTGCACAAGGTGATTACACAGTAGAAGTGACGGCGACTGATGATGCAGGTAATCAAAACACAGCGGTTGATAACAACGGTACAGTTGACAGCATTCCACCTGTTATCAACTTAGATCCAGTGGCCAGCGGCAATGACGCAACGCCAATTTTGAGCGGTACTAGCGACTTACCAGAGGGAGCAACAATTACACTGGTTGTCACCGATGCAGGCGGTAATGTACAGAACCTTACCGCTACGGTAAACGCGGATGGCACTTTCTCAGTCGAGGTACCTAGCGCGCTTGTTGATGGCGATTACGAGGTAACAGCCAGTGCGAGCGATGCTGCGGGCAATAGCACGACAGTAACGGATAACGGCAATATTAATGCAAGCGCCCCGGACATTACGCTAGATGCCCTTGGCCAGACAAACGACGCCACGCCTCTTATTTCGGGCACAACTAACGCGCCGGTTGGTGCCATTGTCACCTTAACAGTGACAGATAGTGCTGGAGCAGTTCAAACCTTTACTGCAACAGTACAAGGAGATGGCACCTTCAGCGCAAGCGTACCGTCAGACTTGACCGAGGGTAGCTACACCGTCGAATCAGAGGTGACTGACGGCGCGGGCAATACAGGCTCAGACGCTGAAACTGGCGGTGTAGTAGATACCACATCACCGGCTATTGATGTGGCAGAGCAAGGCATTGGCAATGATTCAACACCAACCATTAGCGGAACGACAGACCAGCCAGTCGGAAGCACGGTTTCAATTACTGTCACCGATAACGCTGGCAATATACAAACCTTATCAGCAACTGTACAAAGCGACGGCTCTTTTAGCGTAGACGTTCCGACCACTTTGGCTGAGGGTAACTACACAGTTCAGGCTACCGTTGTTGATGAAGCTGGCAATACAGCATCCGACGCTGAAACCGGGCTAATCGACACAATTTCACCTGTTATTACGCTGGACGAGCAGGGCACAGTAAGCGACTCAACCCCAACCATTAGCGGTACTGTAGACTTACCGCAAGGTTCTACAGTGCAAATAACCGTTGTGGATAGTGCGGGTAATACCCAGGTGTTCTCTGCATTGGTTGCTGCGGGTGGCGTATTCTCTGCCGACGTACCAGCGGCGATGGCTGAAGGAAACTTCACTGTTTCAACAACCGCCACCGATGAAGCAAACAACAGTACAACCGATAACGAGGCAGGCGTAGTTGATACGCTTGCACCTACATTGACTATAGACGTTGCAGATACCACTAACGACGCGACGCCACTCATTACCGGTACAACCGATGAACCAGCAGGCTCTGTGGTCACTATTTTGGTAACGGATAGTGCTGGTGCAACCCAGACCTTAAGTGCAGTGGTACAATCCGATGGGTCTTTCTCTATCTCCCCGGGTACCGATTTAGCGGAAGGCGACTTCACGGTAAGCGCTACCATCAGTGATGAGGCTGGTAATTCAGCGACAGCCGGTGATACAGGAAACGTAGACACTACAGCACCATCACTAACCTTAACGCCACTTGAGGAAGGTAATGACACAACGCCTACTCTGTCTGGTGGCACTAACCTACAGCAAGGCAGTGAAGTTACTCTTGTGGTCACTGACAGCGCAGGAAATGCTCAAACCCTCACAGCTACGGTTGATGCAAATGGAAACTTTACAGTGGACGTGCCTGCGCCTTTGGCAGAAGGTACATATAGTGTTGAAGCCACAGCAAGTGATGAAGCGGGTAATAGCACTACCGTTGTAGACAACACGGGCATTATTGATACAACAGCCCCTACTGTATCGTTAGATACACTGGCCTCAGACAGTGACACAACACCGACTATATCGGGCAATACTGACCTGCCTGCAGGTGCTACGGTAATCATCACGGTTACCGATAACGCAGGTGTAAGCCAGACCTTCGATGCCACTGTTCAGATAGATGGCAGTTTCTCGGCCGATGTGCCAAACGCTATGGCTGAAGGCGGCTACACAGTCACGGCGATTGCCCAAGACTCAGCAGGCAATGAGACAACTGCCACTGAAACAAACGGAAGCGTAGACACTACCGCACCAACTATTATCCTAGATGCACAAGGCACAAGTAACGACACCACGCCAACGATCACTGGCAGCACCGATTTAAGCCCTGGAAGTTCAGTGACCATAACCGTCACCGACAGCGCAGGAGCAGAGCAGACATTTACAGCGATTGTCGATAGCAACGGCGATTTCAGCGCAGACGTTCCCAATGCCATGGCTGACGGTAACTTCGATGTTACCGCTAGTGCCACCGATGCAGCAGGAAACTCAGCGTCTGATACAACCAGCGGTACTATTAACACGGCGGTGCCAGACCTTACCTTGGACGCGCTTGGGACAGGAAACGACACAACACCAACCATTTCCGGTACTACCGATATTGCGCCAGGCAGCACCGTATCTATCAGCGTTACCGATAGTGCTGGTAATACGCAAACCTTTAACGCAACCGTTCAAGCCAATGGTACCTTCTTTGTAGATGTGCCAGCAGCCTTATCTGAAGGTAATTATTCGGTCACTGCAACTGCGACAGATGGTGCGGGCAATACGGCAACTGCAAACGAAAATGGCGGTGTTATCGATACTATCGCGCCTGCTGCGCCTACTGTTGATGCAGGCAATGGTACCGAAATTACCGGTACTGCCGAAGCAGGAGCGGTCGTAAACGTAGACGTTGACGGTGATGGCACACCTGATTTCACGGTTGTCGCTGATGGCGACGGCAATTGGAGTATTACGCCAGATACACCATTGGCAGATGGCGTTGTAGTTTCAGCAACAGCCACCGATGAAGCTGGCAATGTCAGTGCATCAGCGTCTGATACGGTAGACGCTGTTGCGCCAATCGTTGCCTTTAACGACCTAACGACTAACGACACCACGCCTTCACTTACCGGTTTGGTGGACGATCCAACCGCCATCGTGGTCGTTACCATTAACGGTACAGACTATACCGCGACAAACAATGGTGATGGCAGCTGGACACTGGCTGACGATATCGTTGCCGCGCTGGCTGAAGGTAGCTATACCGCTACGGTTACTGCCACTGATGCCGATGGTAACACCGGAACTAACTCTGGTACTGTGGTGATTGACACCACTGCTCCAACAGCGCCTACCGTCGATGCAGGTAATGGCACTGAAATTACCGGTACCGCCGAAGCAGGCAGCGAGGTCAATGTTGATGTGGATGGAGACGGCACGCCAGATTTCACCGTTGTCGCTGATGGCGATGGCAACTGGTCAGTAACACCCACTACGCCGCTGGCCGATGGTGCGGTAGTTACGGCAACAGCTACCGATGAAGCTGGCAATGTCAGTGCACCAGCGTTAGATACAGTAGACGCTGTTGCGCCAGTCGTTGCAATCAACGACTTAACTACTAATGACGCTACACCAGAGCTAACGGGTACGGTTGACGATCCAAGCGCTATTGTAATCGTGACTATTGATGGTGTGGACTACACCGCAACTAACAATGGTGGTGGAAGCTGGACGCTGGCTGACGATGCAGTGGCAGCACTTGCAGATGGTAGCTATACCGCTACCGTTACTGCCACTGATGCCGATGGTAATGTGGGTTCAAATTCAGGAACAGTAGTTATTGATACTACACCACCTGCAATCCCTACTGTGGATGCAGGCAACGGCACCGAAATTACCGGTACCGCCGAGGCGGGTAGCGAGGTTAATGTTGATGTAAACGGTGATGGTATCTCTGATTTCACCGTTGTCGCTGACGGCGACGGCAATTGGAGTATTACGCCAGATACACCGCTTGCCAATGGCGTAATCGTGACCGTAACGGCAACTGACGCAGCGGGTAATATTAGCAACCCAGCCACTGACACGGTTGATGCGGTCGCGCCAGTGGTTGACTTCAACGATTTAACAACCAATGACACCACACCAGCGCTTACTGGTTCGGTTAACGACCCAACAGCCACGGTGGTCGTTAACATTAATGGCATTGACTACCCCGCCACCAATAATGGTAACGGCACGTGGACACTGGCTGATGATGCTGTTGCGGCTCTTGCTGAAGGTAGCTACACAGCAACCGTCACTGCAACCGACCCAGAAGGTAATGTGGGTACAAATACAGGTACAGTGGTTATTGATACCACAGCACCAGCAGCACCTACTGTGGATGCAGGCAACGGCAGTGAAATTACCGGCACAGCCGAAGCAGGCGCAACCGTGAATGTAGATGTTGATGGCGACGGCACGCCAGATTTCACCGTTGTCGCTGATGGCGACGGTAACTGGAGCATAACGCCAGGTACACCATTGGCAGATGGCGTTGTAGTAACGGCAACGGCTACTGATGAAGCGGGCAATACCAGCGGATCTGCGTCTGATACGGTAGATGCCGTGGCACCTGTAGTGGCAATTAATGACTTAACCACCAACGACACAACACCAGCGCTGACAGGTACGGTTGATGATGCGACAGCGACCGTTGTGGTTACCATTGACGGGAATGACTACACCGCCACTAATAACGGTAACGGCACGTGGACGCTGGCTGATGACGCAATAGCCACGCTCGCTGAAGGCAGCTATACCGCAACGGTTACCGCAACCGATCCTGACGGTAACGTAAGCACCAATACAGGCACGGTGGTCATCGATACCACTGCGCCTACGGTAGCCATTAACGATCTAACAACAAACGACACTACACCAGAACTCACTGGTACAGTGAACGACCCCAATGCGGTTGTGGTGGTGACGATTGACGGCAATGATTATACCGCTACTAATAACGGTAACGGTACTTGGACACTAGCCGATGACGCAGTCGCCACGCTTGCAGAAGGTAGCTACCCAACTTCGGTAAGCGCAACAGATGCCGCAGGCAACACGGTTACCAACTCAGGTACTGTAGTAATTGATACCACTGCACCTACGGTAGCCATTAACGATCTTACTACTAACGACACTACCCCGGAACTTACCGGTACGGTGAACGATCCGGATGCGATTGTAGTGGTGTCGATTGACGGTAATGATTACACCGCTACCAATAATGGTAACGGTACCTGGACACTGGCTGATGACGTAGTCGCCACACTTGCTGAAGGTAGCTACCCCACTTCGGTAAGCGCGACAGACGCCGCGGGCAACACGGCCACCAATACAGGTACAGTGGTAATTGATACCACTGCGCCTACGGTTGCAATAAACGATTTAACCACCAACGACGCCACGCCAGAGCTTACCGGTACAGTGAATGACCCGAACGCGGTTGTGGTGGTAACGATTGACGGGAACGACTATACCGCCACTAATAACGAGGACGGAACATGGACACTGGCTGACAATATTGTCGCCTTACTTGCTGAAGGGAATTATACGGCTACAGTTACCGCTACGGATGCTGTGGGTAATTCTGACTCAGCTACAGGTACACTTGTCATCGATACCAGTATTGATGAAAACAATAACGGTCAGACGGTAACGTTCGATAGTATTTCAAACGACTCTGGCGTGGCTGGAGACTTTATAACTAGCGATAGCACGCTTATCTTTAATGGAACGGTGGACCTTGGTGACAATACTACCCTAACTGTTACCGTTGATGGCACGTCCTATACCTTTGGCACTGACCCTGAACTTACTATTGATGGCAGCGGCAACTGGAGCCTGGATTTAACGGGCACACCGCTACCAGCAGGCACCTATGCCGTAGTGGCGACAGTGACAGATGAGGCCGGTAATTCGGCGAGCACGGCAAGTCAAAATGTCGTCGTTCAGGCCCTCGATGCTATAAACGACGGTAACGCCGTTGATATGGGTGAGCCTGTGGTGACGGTGAACCCGCCAGAGACCACCAGCAACGTAGATGTTATCGGCTTGGCCGAGTCTACAGGCGGTGTCGATGCAAGTGCTTCCTTTACCGTTTCCCCTAACCATGTAGGTGAAGTATTAGTAGAGGTTGACCAAATAGCACTGGTTGCTGTTGCCGATGCCTACATTGTTGAGGTGTATGACGAGAGCGGTCAGCTTGTTTACCAAGGAGTAAGCGCAGATTCACAACTTGCAGATGTCGGTGGACTAGACATTTTTGATGTTACCGGCGACGAGACCATTTCGTTCACCTTAGCAGGCCTTGATGCTGGCAACTACAGTGTGGTGGTCCGCAATGATGAGAACTTACTTGAAGACTTGTTAGACAATGACAATAGTAACGATGTTGACCTTGATGAACTTGGTTCAGCTGGCGTTGTACTTGGGCCCGACAATCAAACAGTCGTTCTTGATACTATTGAAACAACGTTAAATACCGGCGTTTTAGGTATTCCACTTGGTACGGTCGGTACGCAAGTAAGGGGAGTATTAGAAATACTTCTAGATACAACCACAGTAATTGGCGCAGGTCAGCTTGTTAATTTGCTTACCGCGCCTCTTGATGCAATTGGTTTAACCGGCTTTCTTGATGACATTTTAAGCGTCATTGCCGATGCATTGCTCAGCAATACATTAACCTTATTGCAAGACACTGACATCACCACCACGTTAACAGAATACACCTATACGGGTGATTTAGTAGCCCAAGGCAACCTAATCGACGGTGATATTAGTGGTGTAGGTGCCGACACTATTTTAGACGGTGCCCAAGTAACGCTTGTTACCAACGCCTCTGGTGATAGTGTGGCTGTGCCTGCTACCGGTACCGTTACTATTCAAGGTAACTATGGCGTGCTGGAAATTGCTGCAGACGGTACGTACACCTATACCGCCGATGGTGACCGCAGTGCAATTGGTCAGGACGAAGTGTTTAATTACACCCTATCAGATGGCGAAACATCAGACATCGCGGCACTTACCATCACCATATCTGGCAGCGACTTCCCGCCGGTAGTAGCCCAAACCGATAACAATGACATGGAACTGGGCGCACAAACTGCCATTGTGAATCCGCCAGTTACCGACAGCGACTTCCAAGTTATAGGCTTAGCGGAAGGTTCACCAGCGGCAGGTTCGCCAGAGGCTAGCACAACGCTTACCGTTGACGCTGGCTTCTTTGGTGAAGTGGTAGTTGAGGTCAGCCAAACAGCGTTAGTCGCAGTCGCTGATGCGTATCGTGTTGATATTATTGATGCAGATGGCAACGTGGTCGCCACAGCAATGACGCCAGATAACCCCTTAATAGGTGATGTGGCAGGTATAAACCTTATCGGAGTAACTGGCGACGACACGCTAGTGGCGAAATTCTCAGGGCTACCTGCGGGTGATTACACCGTAGTGGTTCGCAACGACGAAAGCGCTCTTGAAACCTTATTCGATCAAGACAACGATGGCTCAATTACATTAACGGAACTAGGTAACGGCGGCGTGGTTCTTGGCGAGGAGAATCAAGACGTTGTTTTGACTGCTGTAGAAGATGCACTAAACGGCACTAATGCCAGCGTATTAAGCGGGCTTGGTTTAGGTACGGTTGTACGTAACTTCATTCTAGAACCCGCTTTAGGCGCAGCTGATACCATAGGCGCAGGCGACTTGGTAAGCACTATAACTAACGGACTAAACGCTCTTGGATTGGGCCTTCTAGCTGATAGTGTGTTAGATGCTGTCGCAGCTGCACTGCTAAGTAATACACTCACATTGCTACAGTCTACGGATGTGACTTCAACGCTTACTGAATACGCTTTTGAGGGAAGCACTACTACCTCTGGTAATGTTATTGATGCAGCCAACAGTGGTGACGTAGCAGATAGCATTGCTGAGGGCGGCGTAGTTACGCAAGTTACTCACTCCAATGGTGAGTCTGTTACCGTATTAGGTACTGGTTTATCTGGCATTACCATTGAGGGTGACTATGGCGACTTAACTATCTTTGAAGACGGCAGCTACACCTATGTAGCCAACGGCGTGCGCGACGGCTTGGGTAGTACGGATAGCTTCAGCTACACCATTTCAGATGGCACTAACACCTCTACCGCAAACTTAAACTTTAATCTATCAGGGCAAGGGATATCTGCGGACTCAGCGCGGGCAGAGCTAACCTATGATTTTGCCAGTAGCGCAGGTTACGCTGAAGCCGAAGCACTTGAATACACTTGGCTGATTGGCGCCCTTGGTATTGTTATTCCTACCACTGATGATACCCAAAGTAACTCGTTTACAGTAGCAACTGATACCACTATGGATCTTACCTTAACAGTGGATGGCGGCGATCTATTATCATTGGGTTCAGGACTGGACCTATTCATAGAGAGAAACAATAACGGCACGTGGGAAGTTGTTGAAACCTTCTCCAGTGACCAGTTGATAGGCCTGCTTGGCCTTGATGGAAATGGTAGCTTTACTTCATTTGGTCTTACAGCAGGTGAATACCGAGTTACCATGGACGTGGATACAGGCTTAGCCAGTGCTTTTGGCGGCGTCAGTGTTGATTTGAGCTCTACTATTCATTTCCTAGACCAATTTGTGGTTGACGAAGTACAAACTGCCACTGGCAATCTTTTCGAAAACGATGTGCTGTTTGGTCCAACGTACGACGTAACCGTCTCTACTGATGGAACAACCTTCCAAGATGCTACAGGCGGCATTACGTTAGTGGGTGATTACGGCACGCTGCAGATTAACGAAACTGGCGCGTACACTTATACCCCAGACAACACGCAGGCCGTATTTAGCGGCACGTTAACGGATACCTTTACTTACCGTATTGAATATCCAGACGGTACTGTCGAGCAAGCAGAATTTAATGTATTTGTGACAGCATCCGGAGAAGGTGTATCAACAGTACAAGCTATTAATACGTCCGAGTCTGTAAGTACTTCGGGAATTGTGGAGGCTGCGGTGATGGAGACTGCGTGGGTGGAAGACACAGTGACTACCGAGCCTTTCCCCCTCAATGAGATGGCTTTCATTGCAATAACGCCTGAGATGCTCATACCGGAAGATACAATTACACTTCCTGAGGAAGAGCAGTTAACAGCAGTGGGGCGTGTAACAGAAGTCAATGACGAGGTGGTCAATATTGATTTGCCCAAGGATACTGTCGTTTCACTATCGACTATCCCTACGTTGGAAGATAAGGCTGATATTTTAGCTAATGTAAACGAGCCCTTATCTCCGCTTAGTTCAAAAGCATTAAGCCCTGAGATACTTATACCGGAAGATACAATTACGCTTCCGGAGGAAGAGCAGCTAATGGCGGTGGGACGTGAACCAGAACTGATTGACGAACCGGTATACATTGATTTGCCAGAGGATAACTCAGTAGCAATGTCGACTATTCCTGCATCGGAGAATAATGCTGATGCGTTAGCTGATCTTAATGAGACCATAATTCCGCTTAGCTCAAAGGCATTATCCCCCGAGATACTTATACCGGAAGATACAATTACTCTACCGGACGAGGAGCAGCTAACAGCAGCGGGGCCTGTTACAGAAGTTGAAAGCGACGTGGTAAACATTGATTTGCCGCAGGATGACTTAATTTTACCGTCAACGTCGTTTGAAGCAGCAGAAATGGACGGCAATAGTGAATCGAACGCTATATCAGGTGAGCCTGTTCATACTGTGCCTAATGAGAGTACTAGCGATATTGGAGTCGCCTCTCAAGTAGAGTCTGAAATATTAAGGACGGCAATTGATAAACTTCCGCCTACCGATATTTAGAGAAGAAGTCATAAAAAGGCGATTACTAACAACCAGTAGTATTGCTCTCAATATGTTCAAGCACTGACGCTAAAACCTGTTGAGGGCTTTCTATTTGAGGGTAATGACCAATGTTTTCTAATTCAACAATACTGGGGGGCGGCATCAGCTCCCTATATCGGGCGGCCATATGAGCACCTGAAATAGGATCTGCTGCTCCAATCGTTAAACGAATAGGAACGGTGGCATTTTGAAGTGCCGTTACCCAGCGCTCTCTGTGCTTTTTGCGTTGATTCATGTAATCCAGCAGTAGGTGCATATATTTATGACCGTTGTTGGTGCTGATCAACGTCCAAAAATCATCAATGTCTTGTTCAGTTGGGGGTGTGTTTTCGCCAAATATACCCCGCATACTTTTTCTCACCGCGTTTTTATTTAAGAGGTGAATTAGCACCCCACCTAAAGGTGACACAACAAAGAGTACGGACATTTTAAACTCGCCCTTCGGGAAGGTCTGGCAAGCTTCCTAGCTTCATTCTGGGAATTTGAAAGGGAACAGCCATTCCCGCATTCCCACGCTTTGCTAGGAAACTTGCCAGCGCCTTCTGAGTGGGTAAGTATCTATGCGGAATGGTATATGTGAAATGACAGCGTACCGTCTGCGTGTTGGGCCATAAGTTCTTGGGCAACAGTGTCGCCATAGTCGTGTGAAACCACATGGGCATTGGATACCTCTAGGTGTTTCAGTAGTGCGCAAATAGCACTTACTTGTTCAGTGATTTGATATTTAGTGGGTGCCTTACTACTGAATCCAAACCCCAACATGTCCAAGGTGATACAGCGAAAGTGTTGAGTTAGCGTGGGCCATAGCTTAACCCAATCGTAACTTGCTGTTGGGTAACCGTGGATAAGCAGCAAAACAGGGCCTTCGCCATCAGTTCGGTAAAATAGCGCTTGTTGGTCATAAGTAAAATACTCGCCGTCGCTCTGCCATTTTGCTAACTGCATGTTCGAATGCCCTGTTCAGTTATTGGTTTGCTTCCTCACTACTGAGCAAATGGTAACGGGATCTCGGCGCCGTTTAGATTAGCCTTTCCGTCTTTTAGTACAAATTCTGCGTCGTAGCCATTTTCAGTTTGCTTGATAAAGCCTTGCTCTACAAAGGTGTTTAACACCATGGGAACCTGTTGCGCCGCAAGGCTTTGCAACTCTTCTGCTGTCATGCCTTGAGTTTGCGGGTTAGCAGCAAGTTCAGCAACCATATACCCTGAAGCCATGCTTTCAACGAATGCTTTGTCGGCTTTAATTTGTGCATTAGCGAGTAAGTGGGACACCCAGTAGCTTGGATCTTCAAGGGTGTCTGGAAGCGCAGTAACACCCACTAGCTTTGAGTTAGCCTTACCGGTAAAACTGCCTTCAGGTAAAGTCATGGCCAGCTTGGTAATGTTAATTTCAGGCTCAGTTTGTAGCTGTTGTAGTAAATTATCTTTGATGAATGCCTGGAGCTTTTCTGGTAATTCGTCGGCAGGCGTTGATAGTGTAGAGTTGCTGAAATCCTGATAGGCTTTGATGAAGTCTACATCAAGGTTGTTGATGGCAATGCCGATCACCATGTCAGAGGCATTTTGTGCAGCCCCTTCAATTTTATCAACCGCATACTCAACATATACATTGGCCGTATTGGTGTCTTCATCAATATCCGTGTTGGTAATAATACGTAGTGCTTCAACGAGAATGTTTGTTCCCGTTTCATCTGAAAATACCATTTCTTCAATGGCAATAGCCGCATCACCCTCAAACAGTTCACCGTTCATAGCCGCAAGCATATCAACGTCGTCGCTGTAGGTAATATCAGCGGTGGTGTTCAACATTTCAAATGAGAAAGCACCATCATTCATAGAAAGTGACTCAGCCTGTCCCTGATAGCGAATGCCATCACCTTCATGTTTCGCTTCACCATTAAAGCCTGAAAAGTTTAGGGTTAGCTCGTCATCTACACCTTGTAGTGCTGGAATCGCGTCAGAGTAATTTAGGCCATTGAAAAGGCCTAGCGTACCTTCGTTAAAATACAGCGGCTCGTCGTCGGGCCAGGCTACATACTCGCGAAGCGCTTCACCTTGAACGGCGATGTTGTATTTTACTTTTGCAATACCCACACCGTCACCAAAATAGATGGGGCCATGATAGGCGTTTACGTTAGCGATTATCGTCGGGTTCTCCATGCTAACGTCTTGAGTATTGTCAACTTGCTGCGCGGCTAATATACCGTTGATATCTAGCGCGATTTCTATTTGTGCGCTGCTGCTAAACCAGCCTTTGTCGTAAGACACTATTGATGCAGAATACAGCGGCTGTTCGTTTAACGCAGCAAGGATGCTGCGTGCTTTTGTTTCAATGCTATTGCCGATAAAAGTGGGGGCAATTAAAAGCGCAGCAAGGGTAACGCCGCCGCCTAAAATGAATGCTTTATTCAAAATACAGTCCTTTGTTTGTGTAATTAAAAATCAAAATTTAATGCTTACTATTTAAAGCTTAATTTGCGTGTAGCCATTGGCGTCAGGCGTGCCGAAAAGCCGTGCCGCTTGGTGCACCTCATTGGGCAAACTGTCGTCGGGCTTAAATTTTCCAGCGACTTGGAATTTTTGCATGTCCGCTTGAACGGTTGCATCGATAGACAGCCCGAGCATGTTTGGCTCGTTTACGGTAATGCCAATATCGTCGCCTTCGCAGCGAAGCTTAGCCGAATAGGTACCAAAATCGATAGGGCCTTGGGTTCCAGCCACTGTCGCGTTTAGCCAGTCTCCGGTGCCAGAGAGTGCGCGGCATGTTGGCCCGTAGTGCAACTCGTCTAATTTTACTTTAAAGCGGCCGCCTGCGTTAACTGGCAGCGGTAGCTGAACTTGTGCTAGCACCCTATCTACAGGCAAATACAGTGTGAATGCCTCTGTGCTTACCGATGTTTGACTAAATAGCCCTGTTGAAATTGGGCCTTCAAAAGCAATGTCGTTTTTATCGCGAATATTGCCTGCTTTTACATCAAGGTTAATGCTGCCAATGAGCATGTGCAGTGGGTTTAATTCCCATTTTACATTGTTAATAGGAAGACCGTTTACTACCACAGTTTGTGCTTTTCCGCTAAACAGCGTTCCGCTCACGCCTTCAATAGAGACATTTTGCGGCAGTGTTATGCGGCCAATCACTTGCACCGCGGGCATGTAAGCAATGGCAAATAATAAAAACGCGATTATTCCGCCTACAATCCAGCTTATTTTTGACTTCATGCTTTACCTAATCGTAATCGACGAATTTTGATAAACCCTTCGGCATCGGCCGATGTTATATCTGCTTGTAAAATCACCACGCCCATACTTTCCATGGTTTTAAGCCACTCTAGCACATTGTTAAACGGAGCCTGGTCAACCCAAATTTGAAGCTCATCGTTTTGTGGCTGCATGCGCGAAATAGCAATGTCGTGTTTTGCCACCGTGCGATTGACTGCCTGCGGCAGCGAACCAGAAAAGCCTTGGCTAGTGCCAGAGACACGACGCAGTTGCTTAGCTCTTGCGGCACTGTCTTTTACCCATACCAGCAGTGACTGCTGATTATCGAGTAACTTTTGCTGCTGCGAAAGCGCATTGTTAAGGGGAGACCAAATGGCAAAATAAAATATGGCGATCACAACGACTACGCCAGATATCAACACAAGCTTTTGCTCGCGCTCAGTCAGTGCTTTATATTTTTCTAATAGCGCGTTCATGACGTACTCCTAATAGACACTGTGCCAACAACACCGCTATCGCGATTATTTATCGCACCTTGCTCAACCAAAAAGCCAGCCTGCTCGGCGGTTTTCTTAAACTGCTCCAGTGCTTCAAAACTTTTGCCTTCGGCCTGAATGCGTATTTCAGTGCGACTGGCGTCAAAGCGAAGGGTTTGCGGTTTAACGTCGGTGGCTGCAAAAGCAGGAGAAAGCTGGTCTAGCATAATTAGCATGGACGCATTGCCGCCACCTTGTTCTAATTTGGCCATTTCACTTTGCAGCTTGCGGCGCACGTCTCGGTAGGTGCCAATATTAGGAAAGCCGCTTTTCACGGTGTTGCTAATTTGACTGCGCAATGCGTCGTTTTGCGACTGTAATTGATACAGGGTGGCCGTTTTGTCAATTAAGGCTGTGCACAGTACCAGCACTGTCTCTTATACACATCTCCGAGACCACGAGACGCTACGCTATCTCGTATGCCG
>OLGX01000439.1_pt1 | contig 14326 bp, 10 predicted proteins | sample 1609451 | NCBI WGS metagenome assembly OLGX01 (sample SAMN05416834, study PRJEB24817) | seawater metagenome | isolation source: Sea water | place: Canada:Atlantic | collected 2013-07
TCTACACTATCCTCTTCGTCGGCAGCGTCAGATGTGTATAAGAGACAGCTACTAGATTACCTTAAAGGCAAGAACGCTCAGCGTTACCTTGACCTTATCAAGCGTCTAGGCCTTCGTCGATAAGACTTGGGTTATACAAAAAAAGCGTCCATTGGACGCTTTTTTTGTGCCTTAAATTTAGTGCCGTCTCACTTTTCTTGCGATGTCTTAGTTGAGTGTTTTACTGCATTATTCAAAGTAGCTAGTTCCCGAGTAGTGAGTTCTCGCCATTGTCCTGGACGAAGGTTACTTAACGCTAAATGCATAATTCTTGTGCGCTTTAACTTAGTAACTTCATACCCTAAAAATTCACACATTCTGCGAATCTGCCTGTTAAGGCCTTGGGTTAAAATAATAGTAAACTTATTTCTGCCTGTTTGCTTAACTGTACAAGGCTTGGTCACCGTCCCTAAAATAGGTACGCCGCGGGCCATTTTAGTTAAAAACCTCTCACTTACTGGTTGATCTACGGTGACTTCGTACTCTTTGTCGTGCGCGTTCTCTGCACGCAATATCTTATTTACGATGTCACCATCGCTAGTTAAGATAATAAGTCCCTCTGAAGGCTTGTCGAGGCGTCCTACGGGAAAAATTCGCTCTTTGTGACCAATGGCATCAATAATGTTGCCTTTCACATGACGCTCGGTAGTGCAGGTGATCCCAATGGGCTTATTATAAACAAGATAGACGCGATCTGATTTGTCCTTGGCAACAGCGCCAATACGCTTTTTATCAACTTCTACAGTGTCGTTAGGGCCTACTTTAGTGCCTAATTCTGGAGTCTTGCCGTTAATGGTAACGCGATTTTGCTCAATAAGTTTATCGGCCTCACGGCGAGAACATAATCCTGTATCACTAATGTATTTATTCAAGCGTTTAAGCGTCTGCTCGCTCATTGAACTCGGTTTCCTCTGTTGTTTAGGGCTGTATGTTGGTAAGTCACCACGACTCGTTAGATAAAAAATAGCGGCTGTTACACGAATAAAGGGGCAGTGAGCCCCTTTATTTATTCATACTGTGTTGGTACAAAGCTTTGCTTTTTAGCCGGCATTTGGCGATGCAGCAGGGCTTGTTCCTGCCGCAGGAGCGCCGTTTGTATTACTTGCGCTTGTACCTGATACCACCTTGGTAGCAATTTCCCTAATTTCATTTTCTAAGCTGTTCAGCCTGCCAGATAAGGTTGCGTTGCGCTTTTCAAGCACTGATAGGGTGTCAGCTAAGTTTTTAACGTCTTGCTGGGTACCTGCTTTGTCATCCGCAGTTTGCTCAAGACGAACGTTCACTGCCAAAAGCTCATCAGCGACTGAGGCTAGCTGTTTTTTCAAAGAGCCCATAGTTGCTGATTGTGCATCTACATCTTCAGACACCGCATTTATGTCTTTACTCGCGGCACTTTGCACTTTACTCACGCGCTCGCCTAAATCTGCAATTTCTTTTTGGTTTCTGCGCCACGCAGAAGCCCAAAGTTTATCCATTTGTTCCCATAATTCACTGGTTTTATCATTCAGTTCATTGACTTTTACTTGCAGAGCAACGGTCGATTCGCCCATTTCTTCACCTGTAGCAGAGAGTTTATTCTCCAGCAACATGATGCGCTCTTCTGCTCGCTCAGCAATGGCTTTTTGCTGTTCAAGCAGTGTGAATAAATAATAACAACCACCGCAGGCGGATAAGGCAATAAGGGCAATCAAAGCTACCCAAATACCATTGCCACCGGATGAAGATGAGGTGCTTGACGCAGGAGAGGGCGTGGAACTACTACCAGGCGAAGTTTGGCGCTTGGTTTGATAATCGCGACGGTCTTCGTCATCTAACCTAATAGTTGGAAATTCATCATTTTTTGAGTTGTTAGGCATAATATCGTTACATTCTCATTCTGGTTGCTTCTTCATCGATTAAACCTTATTTTACAAAGCCTAAGGCACAGGTTTACCGCAAGAAACACTAATTCTTTGCTCGCTACAGCATGGTATCGCTTATTTTAATTAAATGCCACGGCTTATCCGTTTAACACCTTTACACAACGGGGATAGTAAAAAGGCGAACACCTCATGCTATTGTGTTCGCCTTTTAAGGGGGGTTAATCGCCCATCCACTCAACTCGGTACAGGTCGCGACGTCTATCTAAATAGTTTCTCACCGAACCTTCGTTTTGCAGTTTAGTCAGCTTGTCTAAATCTAAATCAACAATTAGCGTCATTTCTGTGTTTGGCGTTGTTTCAGACACAATAGCATCGTGAGGGAAAGCAAAATCACTAGGTGAAAATACCGCAGTTTGTCCGTATTGAATATCAACGTTGTCTACTTTCGGTAAGTTACCTACGCTGCCAGCAATCGCCACGTAACACTCATTTTCAATGGCTCTTGCTTGCGCACAGCGTCTAACGCGTAAGTAGCCATTTTTTGTGTCTGTCCAAAACGGTACGAAGAGAATTTGCATTTCCTGATCGGCAAGGATGCGCGCTAACTCTGGAAACTCAACGTCGTAACAAATAAGCACGCCTATTTTGCCGAAGTCGGTATCAAAGGTTTTCAGGCTATTTCCGCCTTTCATGATCCAGTCTTCTTTTTCATGAGGGGTAGGGTGCAGCTTATACTGACTTTCTATCGTGCCATCACGCTTACAGATATAGCTTACGTTATAAAGCAAATCATCTTCTACCACAGGCATAGAGCCCGCGATAATGGTGATGTTATAAGACACGGCTAAATGAGACACCGACGTAAGGATTTCATCGGTATAGGTAGCAAGGTGCCATATTGCGTCAATGGACGACTCGGTCGGGCACAATCCCATAAGAGGTGCATTAAAAAACTCAGGGAACAGAGCGACATCACAAGAGTAATCTGACAACGCATCCACAAAGTATTCAACCTGTTGCAATAGCTCTTCTACATTATTGAAGTAGCGCATCTGCCATTGAATACAGCCTATTCTCGCGCTTAGTTTTCTACTGGCAATTAACGAAGGTGTGCCTGGCTCGTAGTAAATATTGTGCCATTGTAAAAGCGTAGCGTACCCTTGAGACGCTTCATCTTCGGGTAGGTAGGCCGTCATTACTTGCTTTACTTCAAACCCATTGGACAATTGAAAGGTAAGGATAGGATCGTAAATATCCTTCAGCTTTACCTGCTCAATGTACTCATATGGCGTCAGTTCTTGAGCATGGTTGCGGTAGTTAGGAATACGACCACCGGCCATAATCGATTTCAGATTAAGGTTTCGGCACAACTCTTTTCTTGCTTCGTACAACCTTCTGCCAAGTCTTAGCCCTCTGTATTCAGGGCTAACGATAACTTCTACGCCGTACAGTACATCACCATTTGGATCGTGTGTAGTAAGATAGGCATCGCCAGTAATTTCATCGTAGCTATGTTTGTCACCAAATTGATCATAATCAACAATGACTGATATAGCGAAAGCAACCACTTTGCCCTTATCTTCTATACAAATTTGACCATCAGAAAACGTGGTTACTTGTGCTTTATAATTTGAGTAGGGCCACGCCCCGCCAACATTGGCGTAAACCTTATCCATAAGATCTTTGACATCGTTGTAGTCATCTAATCGTAAATTTCGTAAGTCGAGGTGGTGCTCTGTCTCTTCTATCTGTGTTTGATCTTGACTCATTAACAACTCTCTTTTGCTTTACGTCTTGGTAGGGCCGTTCAAGGTATGCCTACATTCAATCATACATTCAATTAAAAATAAGCAAAAACCATGCTTTTTATTTAGCGATAAAAAATTTTGTGGATCACAACAAAAAAATAGCGGCTCGTAAGCTGTGATATATGTTGTGAATAAGGCTGATTAGCTCTATAACGCTGACAAATCATTTTTCGAATACATCATGCAAAGTCTTAACGTTACTCACCTTACCAATGTTAACCCTCTTCCTGTTTATAATGAGGCTCTTTTCGAGTCAATCGTCAACGACTTAGTGACGCAAGGGTTTAGTGTTCAGCACTCTGCACTGCCTAGTTTTATTACCGACGCATTGCTGTCTTGTCAGGGCGCTATGGCAGACAGTGAATATCAAAAAGCCGGTATTGGTAGAGCGTCAAGTTTTCAGCATGTGGATGCTATACGCACAGATGATATTAGCTGGATTACCGGCAGTACGGTTGAAGGAGAAATCTGGCTATCGTGGTGTGAAGCTCTTAAAACCTATATTAATAAAACCCTGTTTATGGGGTTGTTTTCATTTGAAAGTCACTTTGCTTGTTACGATGTAGGAGCTTATTACAAACGCCACGTAGACGCCTTTAAAGGACAAAGTAACAGGGCGCTCTCACTGGTAGCCTATCTCAATGAACAATGGCTAGAAAGCGATGGCGGCGAACTCGTTTTGTACACAAGTGAAGACGATGCTACAGGTTTTATAGTGCGACCAGAAAAGGGGACATTTGTGATTTTTTTAAGTGAACAATTTCCCCATGAAGTCTTAACGTCAAAACGTCAGCGTCATTCAGTGGCGGGGTGGTTTAGGGTAAATGGTAGTATTAATGGTCAAATAGACCCTCCAAGATAACCATGACTAGCGCAATATGGGAGGTAAGTGCTAATATCAAAACAGATGCAATAGTATGCATACTAGCCCACAGCGTTGTTTTTTCATTACTGTAAGTCTTTTACCCAAGCAGGTGCGCTTACAATCAACGTTGTGTTACTTAAGGAAAAGACGTAAGAAGTGGTTGTTAAATGTTGGAAAAAATCCCTGATCCCGTACCAAGAGAAGACCTTCATGTATTGGTTATTGATAATCAAGGATTAGTGCATGATGTAGTGGCCTCAGCACTGCACGAAGTTGGGATAAATCATGTGAGTAGCGCATTTAACGCCTTTCATGCGAAACGCTTATGCGAAACCAGACAGTTTGATTTTGTTTTACTTGCCTTTAATGTCAGTCACGATAAAGATGGCTTTCACTTATTTGAAGAGTTGAAACATCTTAATTACATCAACGATACCACCACGGTTATTTTCTTAAGCGCTGAAACGTCCACAGAGCTGGTAAACTGCATTGTCGAGTTGCAGCCCCATGATTTCTGGGTAAAACCATTACAGCGAACGAAAATAGTTTCTCGTCTTCAGTATCTTCTCCATATTCGATACAAACTGCATAAAATGCTGCACTGCATGCAAAATGGCGATTATTCCACGGCCATGTATTACGCAGAGCGACAATTAAAAGACAGCTCGTTAATAGAATATCACCCGAGAATAAAGCGCTTAATTGGCGATTGCCTGCTGCAATTGCGAGACTTTGAAACCGCCGAAAATTACTTTCGAGAGCTGCTGCAAAGTATGGACCACGCCTGGGTACACATTGGGCTCACTCGCTCGCTGCTTCGCCAAGACGAGCTAGAAGAGGCTCAGCTAATTGTAGATGATTTGCTTCAGCGGCCTGACACTCGCTTTCTTACGTTCGATTTACTGGCCCAGTATTTTATTGAAAAAGAGCAATTCGATATTGCCTACGAACAAATGAAAGAGGCGAGTCGACTTGCACCGAGAAACATTGAACGAAATAAACGCTTATGGGATTTAGCACGGTTAAATCACGACAAGATTGGCCAGCTATCTGCTGTACAAAATATGGCGAAATTTGCTAAAAACTCTATTCATGACTCACCTCAGCTTTCTTTAAATGTAATACGCTCTACCATCGATTTAGCCACTAGCCTTGGCGGCACTGATGCTGAAAAGTATATTCAACGTGCGCAACACGACCTTGATAATGTCGCGCAGCAAAAAGGTGTACGCACTGAACTGGGCGAGCAAGTGAACGTTATTAAAGCCAGAGTGCTGTGTCTAAAAGATGACAAGAAAGGCGCTGAGCAAGTGATGAAGCAAAGCTCAGCGAATACGGATGGTCTGTCTATGGAAGACAGTCTGGATAAGATGAAAGCCTTTCACGAGCTGGGTATGCGCGAGCACTGCATTAGTATTTTGGAAAAACTTCGAAAGCAAATTGAAGGCGATACGTTCACATCGCAAGTGGTAGATGAATATCTCAAGCAAGAGTCTATAGAACGAAACGAAATTCAATTTACGCCTAAAGAGCTCAAGCACATGGCGACGGTGAACTACAAAGAAAATCGTCTTGGTCCTGCTTACAACAACCTTCGACAGGCGCTAACAATTTCTCCCACCGACAAGCAAGTGGCCCTAAGCTTACTTAAGATTATTACAAATATTCACGTGGGCGAAGATTTAACTGAAGATCAAATTGCGTCAGCTAAGGCGGCTGCAAAGGTATTGGTAGAGGGCAAGCTCTCTCCTACTCAAGCTGAAAAGCGAGATATGTACATTCAGCGCTTAGGGCTTGAAATTGATGATGTGCACGCGTCTGACTTTATTGGCGTTCTGTCACAAGAAGTCAGCGCTTTAGACTCCAGCTCTTCAAACAGCAGCGCTTTACAAAGTAGTGATAAGGACGGCGCTAAAGAACGCGAAGCATCTCAATAGAAAAATACCGTACAAATAAGCATTATGTTTTTATAGTAAAATAAAAAGAGGCAGCTAAACGCTGCCTCTTTGTGTTGTCGTGTTATTTTCGACGTTTAGCTAGCGCGTTTTTTAGAAACAGCAGACCAACGGCGAAAGCCAACCATTGCAGCAAGCAATGTTAGAATTCCTCCCATTGAGCCACCAGAACTATCTTCGTCTTCATCGGGTATTGGAAGCGGAGCTGGCTCGTCTGCGACTAAATTGAAGGTAGCAATAAACGGGTCGTGATCAGAGCTTCTAAAAGGACCAATATCAGTAAAAGCATAACCTTCTTCATCTGGGTAGAATCGAAGTGCCTGGTTATATTGAAGTTGATAGGCTTCCACAGAATTGATGTTCCAATGTGTGCCATCAACGGCGTCCGCTAGCATTGCATCGCTTGCTAATACGTGGTCTAGGCTACCCACTTGCTCGGTACCAAAGAACCAGTAAGAAAAACCATCTTCATCAAAGGTTTCTGCAAGGTTATGATAACCATAGCTTGCGTCCACCTCGACAGATTCACCCTCATCCATTCCAGTGTTAATTGCAGTTTTAATCGTGTATCCGCGGTTTTCTGGCGTGTAGTCGGTAAGCACTGCAACAGGGTCTTCTGCGCTGTAGGCATTTAAATCGCCCAGTATTATTTTGCGCTCAGGCAGTGTTTCATCATTTAGCGCATTACCTAGCGTGATGGCAGCAGATACACGAAGTGCGTTACAGCTGCCCTGAATGGTATCAATATCAGAAGGAGCTTCTGCAACATCTTCGGCACACTGCGAGCCCTTTGACTTAAAGTGGTTGACTGCAACGGCAAACGTTTCGCCGCTTTCAGTGTGCTCGAAGGTTTGCACTAGCGACGGACGCATTCTCGCTAGTCTATCTTCCGATACTTGTTGTTCAGGCATCGCCACTATTACCGCATCGCCTTGTGGTGTTACCACTGTGCCGCGATACAATAGCCCAACGGTAATTGCGTCAGTGCCAATTTGCGAGTTATCAGCAGTACTGATAAACGCGTATTGCTCTGCTTCGCCAAGCTGGGCATTAATAGCATTAAGTAAAGATTGAATGGCACTATCATCGCCAAAACCGTCGTTCTCGATTTCCATTAGGCCGACCACGTCAGCATTTAAATCAACAATGGCTTCTACTATACGACCTTCCTGAAGTGCAAAAGCCGCTTCGCTTTCAGCGCCACGATTATCGTCGTAGTCGAACGTCAGTTCACCGTTTTCATCTTCATCACCATTGAAATAGTTAAGAACGTTAAAGGTAGCTACTGACAGATTACCCTCACTTACTACTGGGGTATCTTCACGAGTAGAAGTAACCGCGATGACGTCGGTAGGATTGATGCGATAAGTTCCAAAACTAAAATTCAGCGGGCCTGATGCAGACACAGTGTCGCCAATACGAATGGTATTTGCGTAGCTAAAGTTGGGGAAGAAGCTGATGGCATCTGGGTATTGTGAACCGCTGTTATCTTCAATAGTTAATAGGCTAGCTTCACTCTCTGTCTGTGCAGCAGCAAAGGCATCAGAAAGGGGAGGAGCAATATCGCTTGGCTGACGTTTAACACCATCACTCACCACAATTTCACCGAAACGCCAAAGCGAGTTGGTGCTGGTTACCGTGGCATCGGTGACGCTAACTAACATTCCTTCAAGAGCCTCCAAATCTTCTTCGTAAGGCATTGAAATGCTAGTGGTCATGACATCATCGCTCGCACCGCAATCTTCGGCTACAACGTCGCTATCCATTTCTATGGTGGTCATGCCGAAGTTTTCAGTCACGCTTCCATATAAACGAATAACATTGCCAACTGTAATGTCCGTCTCGCCTTCGACAATAATCGCCTCAGATGTCGTTGCATCGCCATCGCTATCAGCGTTTTCTTCTTGGATAAAGAAGCCGCCTTGTCGTGTACCCGTAATGATGGCTTCAATAATATGACTATTTCCTGCTTCATCAGAGGCAGCGTCAGAGCCTTGTATTGCGCTTATGAGTGTTGCATCATCGCCACAAACGCCTAATGCAACTGGTGGGTCAACAGGCGGAACTTCTACATCACCACCGCCTTCAGTGGTAAAGGTACCTAAAGGAAATGGCGTAGATGCTTCTGCGTTAGTGTTAGCACCGTCAAGGGCATCAACACCGCTGTATGCCCAGTTTTCATCATTAAAAGTTCCTGCGTTTGCGGTTTGTCCATTGCTACGGTAGGCCCATCCATCTAGATATTCCCAAGCAGTGCCGTTACCATCAACGTTTATGTCGCCAAAGGTATCAATAACGTTGCCGCCTTTGAAAAGCTCGACTGCATCATCACCGTTAATCCCCATTGCTGAGCTATCAAAGTCTGGAGCCATACCGAAAAAGCTAGTAAAGCCGTCTATTTCTGAGGCGATATACAGGTATGTTCCTGCTGACGCACTTTGAACTGGAAACGTAAATTCTTCACCATCGCTACCGCCACCGTTATTGGCACTTCCAATGCCATACTCGGATAGGTCAGCAACGTCATTTATCACATAAAGCTCAACGGCTTTTGGTACACCGCCCGATAAAGGGCCGTCAATCACACCGCTGATGACAATGTCGTTTGCCAACGCGACGTTAGTCGCTGCAGAAAGTGAGAGCGCAGATAGGATGCCTGCGCTAAGTAAAGATAGTGATGTTCTCACGTCATTTTCCCTTTTGTAGTAGTGTTTTTTTATTTTTTTATGCCCGTGAGGGCAGGCAACATTATTGTTGCTTACACTACCGTATAGGGATTTTTTAAGCGTAAATATGACTTAAGTATATTCAAGCTGTTTTTTGAGATTTCATTTATAAACAGTGGCTTAAGTTGTATAGGTAAGTTTATTTATCACATTGGCTATCGCTAAGGAGCTAAGTGATAGCGTTAAGTAACAGTACTGCGTTGTTTTTAGTAATTGAAAACTCAGTGAAGTAAAGCACTAGCGTAAGAATTGCTCATGCCTGAAAAGCCCATACCCCAGAAGCTCATACCTTCACAAAGAAGTGCATATCGAAGCGCGCCCCTTACAAAAGCAGATCATGACAAAGCCAGCTCCTCGCAAAAGTATGCATAATCTTCGAGCACTTTATTTGCATATTCGTTCGAGGCGGTAACCATTTGTTCGCGTGCGCCTGGCAATAAATTACAAGCAGCGGTGGCAAATCGCGTGCTGCGACGGTCGCCACGGCAATGTGCCAGTGCTAATGTGTAGCCACAGAGCTCTGCAAAGTAGTTAAAGCCACCTTGATTTGCTTTTTTGCCCATGACGACATCTTCAGGTGAAATGCCAACTTTTGCGTGATGTCGCGAACGAATGAGATAGTGCTTGTTGTCAAAAATCGCTTCGTCGAGGATAAGGTCTGGATTGCGCTGCATTCGGCGCTGGCTTCGTGCGGTTAAATGAGCAGGATTAAGCTGATTGACCGGGCAAAGGGATGCGAAGTGATGAAGCGGAGCAGCTTCACGCTGTTGTTTCACTTCTACAATATGACAATGGGAAAAACTCACCGAAGTATGTGGCTTTTTGGGACCGACTAAAAAATAGAAGCGGTCGAGGTTTACCGAGCCGGTTCCGGCATCCTCGCGGCGCACGATATCAACCACTGAGTCATCCATAAAAGGCGCAAAGGCGTTGTAGAGTTCAGAATATTCTTCGTTAGTTAGCGGAGTGAATTTTGCGCTGTTAGCCTTAAATGACAAGGTATCATTATTAAAGTCTACCGCCCGTGCAAGGGCACTTTTTGTTGTAAAAGCGCTGCCGTTAGCGCTTCTCAATACTGCCTTATCGTAAAGCTTGGCTAATTTTGTGGCTACTTTATCAGGTCGCCAGTTAACCGCTTCGTTAATCACGGCTTCATCTTCGGTCACTCTACGGCAGGTTTCGATGTAAGCGTTTAAAAAAGTATGCTGTGCGTTTATCACGTCGTTTTTGCTAATGACGGGTTTTGTTGTGTCAACGTCCTTATCCACATAGGCTCCAGTCACAATACCTTCACAATGTATTTGAGACAGCGTAAATGACGTGAGCAACCGCATTATGTCCCAGTGCGCTCTGCCAACGCAGGTATCGTCAAAATCGTTGGGTGAAAAAATGACAGTATCACCGTGGGAGCCCTCTTCAGTAAGAAACCCAAAATTAGACAAGTGGCAATCACCCACAATACTTGTCAGAGGAATGGCATTAAGGTTGTCTGGCAGGGATATGACCCCATTATACACGTCGGAGTAAAATAGCTGTGCAGTACCGCGGAAGAAAACAAAAGGGCTTGAAGCCATTTTTATATGTTTTCCGATAGTCCTTGACGGTGTCGAACCATCAATTCTGGCAATGTCTTGGGCAATTCGCGAGTTTCGCATTAGACTACTCCGGTGTTATATCGCGTTGTTTTTAATCATATTTGATAAGTTTTAATCGTTCGATTCAATAACTTGATTAGACGATTCACATTTACCAATTAGTGTTTTATAAATTAGCGCGCTATTCTTTGCATCAAGTTGAAGGGCACTTGAATTTAGCGAAACAAAAATTGCAAAACCAAGTGGTCATAAAAAACGTAAAGATTACTCTCGTATGCTACTGGCTTACGAATCTAATTTAAAAACAATCTTTCTTAAACCATTCTTTATTAAACCATAACGGAGAATTTAAACATGGCAATGATCAATACTGCTATTAAGCCTTTTAAAGCAACAGCATTTAAAGACGGCGAATTTATTGACGTAAGTAGTGAAGACATTAAAGGCAAATGGTCAGTATTCGTATTTTACCCAGCTGATTTCACGTTTGTATGCCCAACTGAGCTTGGTGATATCGCTGATAAGTACGAAGAGCTGCAGTCTCGTGGTGTAGAAGTATTCTCAGTATCTACTGACACTCACTTCACTCACAAAGCATGGCACGATTCTTCAGACACAATCAACAAAATCAAGTTTGCAATGATTGGTGACCCAACGGGCGAAATCACACGCAACTTCGATTGTATGCGTGAAACAATGGGCCTAGCTGACCGTGCAACGTTTGTTGTAGACCCAGAAGGTATTGTACAAGCAATGGAAATCACGTCTGAAGGCATTGGCCGTGACGCAGATGACCTAGTACGTAAAATCAAAGCTGCTCAGTACGTAGCGAACAACCCAGGCGAAGTATGTCCAGCAAAATGGAAAGAAGGCGAAGCAACACTAGCACCTTCACTTGACCTAGTTGGTAAAATCTAAGTACTGACGTAACTAGCGCGTTTTTTCAAAAACGCAATTAGTTGATAGGGAGTGAATTCTCGCTCCCTCTATTCAATTTTTATTTAACTTTCCAGTTTCCGCTTATAAGTTGACCATCAAAAATGGTTGGCGGGGATCGGCATGTCGAAAATAAGGCAGGACAACCGTGTTAACTAAAGAAATTTTACAAGCATTGAAGGGTTATACCGAGACAATGCAAAAAGACGTAACCTTTGTCGTACAGACCGGTGAACACAGCAAGCGTGAAGAGCTTGTTGGCTTTCTGTCCGACATTGCAGGTATAAGCGATAAACTTAGCGTTGAAGAACGCGACACAAACGGCATACTTCGTAGCTCTGTAAGCTTTTTATTAGAAGCTGATGGCGAAGATACGGGGATAAGATTTTCAGGTATTCCGGGCGGTCATGAGTTTAACTCACTGATTCTAGCCATGCTGCATGCTTCAGGAACCGAATTAAAACTAGATGACAGCGTAGCGTCTATAGTTAAAGCAGTGAGCGAACCACTCAATTTTGAAGTGTTTATCAGCCTAAGCTGCCACAACTGCCCAGAAGTCGTTCAAGCGCTAAATCAGTTTGCGTTAATCAATCCAAACATTACGTCTGAGATGATAGATGGCGGTTTGTATCAGAACGTTATTGAAGAACGTGACATTCAGGGCGTACCAAGCGTTTACTTAAACGGCGAACTATTCGCTAACGGTAAAGTAGATGCTGCTGTGCTTATTAATAAGCTTATTGAACAAAACCCAAGTTTAAAAGACGCCAACAAAGGTGAGTCAATGCCGTTACAAGACGTAACTGTTATTGGCGGTGGACCAGCTGGTGTGGCATCTGCTATCTACAGCGCTCGTAAAGGCTTAAAGGTATCGGTTATCGCAGAAACATTTGGCGGCCAAGTTAAAGATACTATGGGCATTGAGAATTTAATTTCGGTGTCGAAAACCACAGGCCCAGAGCTTGTAGGTAACTTGATGGAACACGTGCGCGATTATGACATTACTCTTAAAGAGCATGTGCGTGTTGATAACATCGAAAAAGGCAATATCAAAACAATTACGCTTTCTTCTGGCGAGCAAATTCGTACTCGTAGTCTTATTGTTGCCACCGGCGCTCGTTGGAGAGAACTAGGTGTGCCTGGTGAGAGAGAGAACGTAGGTAACGGCGTGGCATATTGCCCACACTGCGACGGCCCTTTCTTTAAAGGGAAAGATGTTGCAGTCATTGGTGGCGGTAACTCAGGTATTGAGGCAGCCCTTGATTTAGCCGGTATTGTGAAATCGGTGACTGTTTTTGAATTCATGCCTGAATTAAAAGCAGACCAAGTATTGATTGATCAAGCAAACAAGCGTGACAACATTACCATTATCAAGAATGCGGCAACGCGTCAGATTTTAGCTGAAAATGGCAAAGTAAATGCTATCGAGTACCAAGATCGCAGTACCAACGAAGTGCACACGAAAGAATTAGTCGGTGTGTTTGTTCAAATTGGATTGGTACCGAATAGCCAATTTATGAAGGATACCGTTGAGCTTACTCAATACGGAGAAGTTGTTATTGACGGTAAATGTCATACTTCTGAGCCTGGCATATTCGCTGCCGGCGACGTGACAACAGTGCCTTATAAGCAAATTGTAATCTCGATGGGCGAGGGTGCTAAAGCGTCGCTAGCCGCTTTTGAATATTTGCTAAGTCATGAAGTAGCAGATACTGAAGCGACTAGCGAAAAAACTAGCGAAAAAGAAACAGAAGCTGCCTAACTAAACAGCGGCAGCAGTAACCAAAAACCGGATAAGTTTACTTATCCGGTTTTTTTATGGGCGCAGATTTTTATGGCGAGGTCACAATATATAACTAAAAGTAAGATAACTATGTAATGCTATTGCAAATGAGAGTGATTATTAATAACATTGAGGCAGATAGACTTTAGTATAAAAATAATCACCAGAGACGCACACATTATGAAAAAACACATTATCGCTGTGGCGGTTTTATCCGCAGTGTCACACCTCTCTTTAGCCCATGCAGCAGAAGGCCAAATAGAAGGGGAGCAAGCAGAGCGTTCAAAAGCGGGGCTTGCGCAATCAGAAGACTCTGTTGCCGAGCCTTCTTCTTTTGTTGAAAAAGTAGAGGTTGTGGGAAAACGAAGCCCCTTTGGCGCTACAAAAACACAGACCCCCATTGTTGAACTTGCTCGCACTATCTCCATAGAAACAGCCCTGGATCTTAAGCAAAAGGGCGTGCTCAATTTGGCACAAAGTGCCACCTATATGGCAGGTGTTACCGGTGAATCTTATGGCTTTGCTACCCGCGTAGACTCAGTTTCTTCTCGTGGTTTGTCTATTCCTCGCTATCGCGACTCTATTCAAGAGCTCTTTGGCAATTACAATTCTACTCGCGCAGAAATTTATACAATGGAGCAGGTGGAATTGCTAAAAGGGCCTGCGTCAGTGCTATACGGACAAGGTTCGCCAGGAGGAATAATCACTGTCTCTTATACACATCTGACGCTGCCGACGAAGAGGATAGTGTAGATCT
>OLGX01000445.1_pt1 | contig 14144 bp, 13 predicted proteins | sample 1609451 | NCBI WGS metagenome assembly OLGX01 (sample SAMN05416834, study PRJEB24817) | seawater metagenome | isolation source: Sea water | place: Canada:Atlantic | collected 2013-07
GCTGTAAAATGTAATACCGGTTTATCTAAACGCCCTGATACCACCTGCATTGGCTTTTAAACCGTGATGTACAAAGGGAAGTGAGTGAGGTTGCTACTCTTTTGTTTGTAACTTTTTGGCGCGTTCTTCTGCGTCTATTAATGCTTGTGATTTAGGGGCGCGTTGTTTTTCTTCTATTTTAGGTTTTTCGGCTGAGTTTGGATCCCAGCTTGCATCAAGCGATAGGTTGGCAAACGGGTTGCTGTTGTCTGCTTTTTTAGGCTCAGGTGCCGCCTCTGTAAGGTCGGGTTTTGTTTCAGGTGTTTTTTCTGGCGCTGGTGGCTCGGGCATTGTTTGTGCCGGCTCTATATTGCGTGGTTTTTTCTTTTTACCGGGTAGTGGTGCATTGGGGTCGAACGTACGTACTTCGGGCTCTTTAAAGTCGTGTTCGGTTTTAATTGCAGGCGCATCTAGTTCGGGTTTATCTAAATTAGTAGGTGTACTTGCAGGCAGTGGCTCAGGTGTTTGCTCTACTGGTTTTTGTGTATGTGTTATGGGCTCTTTATTGTTTTCGACCGGCGTTACTGGTGCCGGCTCTGGTTTCACTGGGCTGTGCTTGCGTTGTTTTTTGACAGGTTTAGCATCTGGATCAAAGTCGCGCACTTGGGGTTCGTTAAAGCTGCTGGCGTTTTTAATACGCGCTAATGTGGTTTTGGCTGCGGCTTCAAACTCGGCGGTATTAGGTTGTGGTTTTTCTTCGCTTGGTGTTTCATTTTTAATTGGGTCATTAACGGGCGCTGTTGGTTCGGCTGTTTCGGTGGCTAATTGCTCTGTGGGTGCCGGTGTATTATGTGTGGTTTTTGGTTGCTGTAGCGCTGGTGTTACCTTGGTTGGTTGTTTTTCAACGTTTTGTGTATTTTGCATTTGCGTATTTGCTGTTGTAACGGCGGCGTTGGCATTGGCTTGCTTTGCGCGGCGCAAACGAATGATCACCATTGCGCCAATAAGCACAACCAGTACTAATACAAAACTTGGTAATAATAACGAACTAGGTTGCTCGCGCGCTGGTTGCGGGGCAATCACTGGCGCTACTGTTGGTTCTGGGTTTTGTATGACGGGTGCAGCTTGCTCTGTTGTTTTAATTGGCGCTGCTTCTTGTGTTTTTTCTGATGCTTGTTCAGGTTTTAGCGTGGCAACTGGCTCTGCAAGCGTTTGGTCGTCAGCTGTGTTTTTAGACTCGTTTGCTTCAACGGGGGTTGTTTGTGTAGGCTCTATATCAATGGTTACTTCGCTTGCATTAGCATCAATCATGTCGCTAATTTGCTGCTTTTGTTCATCGGTTAAGTTAAGCGTTTTTTCGTCTATTAGCCCATCGGTTGTTTGACTTTCAGGTTCAATAACCGGAGCGGGTTGCACACTGTTTGGTTGTGGCTGAGTTACTATTACACTGGGTTCAGGCTCTTTTACTATAGGTTTAGCTTGAGTAAGTACTTGCTTAGGTTTGTTGCAATGTTTTTTGTAGTCACGCGCCGCTTTACGGTATTTTTCGCTTGTTTTGTTATTACTGTATTGCTGTACTTCTTGCTTTATAAGTATGCACATTGCTTCGTTATAAGCAGCGCTATTAACACTATAAAATAAGGCAAAACAAAGCGTCAGGCGTGTGAGTAAAGTGGTCATAAGGGTGGTTAGCGTTTAATCATTAATAAGTTGATTTTAAGCGTAAAATTAAAAATTATCTAGGGGAGCCTTACGCTTAATAGCGAGCCAATAAGGCAAAGCTCAATTCGTTTTAATGTTAACGCTTAAACAGCGGTTGTTAAGTGGCGCTAAGTAGGCGCCATTTTGTATTAGCTTATTACCATAAGGCTGCGGTATTCGTCGTAAGCAAATTGGTCGGTCATACCGCTAATGTAATCTTGAATTAGCCGGCATCGGTAATAAAACTCGTAGGCTGCAAAGTGGTCGGGCTCTTCTTGCATAGCGTCTATGGCATGTTGATAGCTGTTTAAATGCTTTTTAGAGAGCTTTTTAACGAGTATTGATTCTATGAGTAGGCGTTTGTCGCCATTTAGGGCACGTTTAAAGTCGTCGCTTGTTAGTTGCAGTAGCGGTTTGTAGCTGTCGAGTAGGCCGTTAATGATTCTGTAGCCTTGTAACTCAAGTTTTTCTACTTCTTTATCTGAAAACACATGCGCCAGGGCAACTTGTTTAAGCGTTTGTGTTACGGCGTGCAAGTGGCTTCGGTCTTCTAGTAGGGCGTGGTTAAAGTCGCCGTGATAAATGGGTTCTATGTTTTCTATAAACCGTTTGGCTGCATGGTTAACTAACGGGTGCAGTAGGGCAACACGCAGGTATATAAAAAATTCACTATTAAAGTTATACGGTTGTGCTTTGCCACGCTCGAGTGCGTAGTCTACTGCTTTGCTAACAAAGTCTTGGTGGTCTGTGTCGTCAATGGTTAGATTTATAAGTACTTTTTGATAGTGATTTTTAAGTACAGTGCACAGTAGCTCAATGGTTATTATGCCTTTTTCTACGGCGTCTTCTATGTCGGCTAGGCAGTACGATATATCGTCAGCGGCTTCCATTATGTAACTGGCCGGATGGCGGCAGTATGGCTCTATGGTTAATTCGTTTTGTAATGCCTCTATAAAGGCTTTTTCGCTGTAGTAGTAGCCTACTTTTTTCATTAAGTAGTTTTTATTTTGGGGTATGTCTTTTATATCAAGCCCTGCTGGGCGGGTGTATTTTAAAATACCAGCACTTTGGCTGTAAGTTAGGTTTAGGGTTTGCAATGAATGAATAATACGAATGCCTTGGGCATTGCCTTCAAAGTTGCAAATGTCTTGCGCTAAGTGCTTAAAAATAACACCAATGCCGGTATTTGGCTCGCGGCATCGCTCGGGGGTAACACTGGCTAAATTAGTATTAAACCAGTGGTTTATTGCGGCTTCGCCAAAGTGCCCAAAAGGTGGATTGCCAATGTCGTGCATTAGACAGGCCATTTCTACTAGGCTTTCGAGCGGGCGCTCTAGGTCGGTTAAACCAAAGTCTGTTTGTTGTTGGTAGCTTAAGTTGGCAAAAATACGCTGTACAATAAAGCGGCCAACTTGTTGTACTTCAAGCGAGTGAGTTAGCCTTGAACGCACTGCGGCATTTCGCTCTAGCGGAAATACTTGTGTTTTTTGTTGTAAGCGACGAATAGCGGCGCTGTTCATTATGCGACCACGGTCGCTTTCAAGCGCCATTTGTAAATTAGAGGTGGTTCGGTACATGCGCGCGGGGGTTATTTTTTTACTAAAGTCGATAGTCATCGGTGTCCTTATTTGGTGTTGACGACTGGCAAAGTAAGTGCGCGGTGTCATTCTTTTTTAATACTTATTTGTTAATATATACACCTAGACGAGTTAGGTACAGGTGCTTGTATCATTTAAGGCCTTGCAATTGTATTATAAAGCTATATTTTTCAGTATTTAACGCATTTTAATGTAGGCGAGTATTTATAATGAAGTATGTGTTTTTAAAGGTAATGATATTGGCATCTTTGGTGCTTACTAGTCATTTAGCGTTTGCGGCAAAAGAGCAAACCGTAGTGCTTGTGTCGATTGACGGTTTTAGATGGGATTACATTGAAAAACACGGGGCACCTAATTTAAAAGCCATGGCAGATAAAGGCGTAAGGGCACAAAAGTTAATACCGGTTTACCCCACTAAAACGTTTCCTAATCATATTTCTATTGTGACTGGGTTATTGCCCGTAAATCACGGCATTGTTGATAACAAATTTTGCGACAAAGCGCGTAATAACGAATGTTACAGTATGGGCAAAGCATTAGGCGACAGCACGTGGGTAAAGGGTATTCCGTTATGGAATTTAGCTAAAATGCAGGGGCTTAAGTCGGCGGCGTATTTTTGGCCTGAGTCGGATGCACGTTTTAATGGTATGACCCCCGACTATTTTTATCATTATTCTAAACACAGTGAATACCAAGGCCGTGTTGATCAAATTATTCAGTGGTTAAGCTTACCCAAAGCGCAGCGCCCTCGCTTTGTTGCGAGTTATTTTTCGTTAGTAGATAGCATGGGGCACGAATTTGGCCCCGACGCACCGCAAACACGCGATGCAGTTAAACAGCTCGATACGTTAATGGGGCAGTTGCAAGCGCGTTTAAATAAATTAGAACAAGATGTGAATTTAGTGATTGTGTCGGACCATGGTATGGCGGTTGTTGACCCTAATAAAAGCATTTTACTAAACACGTTACCTAGCGATGACGGTTTTATAGTTAAAAACACGGGGCCTCGCTTACTTATATATGCAAAGCCTGAAACCAGTGCAGCCGACATAGCCAATTATAAAGCGCGTTTGCGCGATGCGGCTAATGGCCGCTATACAGTGTTAACCGATGAGCAGTTGGCTGGGTATCATTATAATAAAGGGAGCCGTGTGGGCGATATTATTGCACAAACTAACGCGCCGGCTGTGTTTACAAGTAAGGGTAAATCGACGTATGTTGGCACACATGGTTATGCTTACACAGACGACATGGCGGCCACGTTTATTGCCACTGGGCCTGCGTTTAAACAAGGTGTTAGCCTTGAAAAAGTAAATAACCTCGACATTTACCCGGTGCTTGCAAAAGTGATGGGCTTAAAGCTATTAAATAAAGTAGATGGCGATGGTAAAACGTTAATGCCGGCTATTAGGCAAAAGGTGGTTGTGCATTAAAAAGAGCGCATAACGCGCTCCAAAGGGACTAATACCAATCCGCAATAATACTTGATTATTTTTAGGGGCTAAAATAGATCACTTAATTAAACGGATTGGAATAACAAAATAACGTAAGCGGGCTAATAAATCGGTCCGCTTTTTACTAACTTACTTAAAGTTAGCAATACTTGTTTTTGTTGCCGTTACAGTACGAATTGCGTATGCCTGGTTTGTAATACCGTAAGGAATACCGTTTACGCTCCAATTTGGGTTAGAGAAGTAATCGTACTGAGTTGCACTACCAAATACTTGTGGGTACGCCATGATACTTGCAAATTCATTTTGTACACCGTGGCCCATGCCGTCTGTGTAAACACCACCCGACGTATCACCTTGCTTACGTGAATGCGCTAAACCTTGGTTATGGCCTAGCTCGTGTACAAATGTGCTTGCGCCACAGTCAATCGCCGTGATTGAGTACATACGATCGCTCATTGAGCTGTAAAGGTTGCCGTTTGTACCTTGTCCAACCCATGCTAAACCACATGAAATTAAGCCAGCCCCTGCACTTTGACCCATACCCAGTACTGCAACCATATCGGCTTTCCAGCCTGTACGTAGGTTATCTACGTAGCTGCTGTTTGTTACTGCATTAAGCCAATCTTCAGACGGTGTAATTGCGTAGTCGCCTAAGTTTTGCGAACCTACTAAACGTAATGTGATATCTACACCATTTTGGCTGTAAACTTGATTACTAAACGCAATAAGCTGGTTAATTTTTGTATTAATATTGCTGGTTGCTGCAGCCGATTGGTCGGTATATAAAATACCAATATCGATTGTTTCTGCTTGTGCTGTGCTTGCAGCGCACAATGCAGCGGCTACTGCCGTTTTAATGATTACATTCTTCATTGTTGTATTTCCTTACTCTTGTAGTGGTTAATATAGTTATTATTAAATTTTGCTTAAGCATAACGAGCACACTTAAGCAGCCATTTAATGGGGCTTAATATAAAAAATTAGGTACTAGTAATCCGCGATAGCTCTTAATTAAGCGGGCGGAATAGGTGGTTAGCCGTCGGTTTTAGGGGCAAACATATCGGCAGCGCTATCGGTTTTTGGTTGTGGGGCACTCACGTTGTGCTCAATATGACTTTTATATAAATCGCGTTTAGCTGCTATCCAGCCGTACTGGCCTTTGCTTTCAAATACGTAGTTACCAGAAGGCGCGGTAAATTGGCCGTAAATAGCGTCTTTTCCAACAGTAAGTACCGTGTTGTGCATACGTCCGTCAGCGCCAAGTACTTTTCCAAAAATGCTTTTGTCGCCATTGGCCGACTCAATAACGTTAGTGACTTCGGCGGTGTAAGTTTCGGTTGTTTGTGGAATAGCTAGGTCAAAATTTTCGCCTGTTTTAAGTGCTTGTAAACTGGCTAGATCAAACTCTATGTAGGCTTCGTTATTAAGATCGGTAGGCAGCACCTTGGCATCGGTAAGTACTGCTTTTGCACGATCAGACAAGCGGTTCACCGCGTCAAAGCTTTCAAAAGGGGCTGTTTGCTCTATTTTTGGCGTTGCTTTTATCGGATCTTTGCTCATATCAATAGGCGCTGGTGCTTTGGTTGTGCGTGTTTTTTGCAGATCAATAGGTACAAAATCGATTGCGATTGGGGCAATAGGCTCCTCGGCTTTATTGGTCTCAATTACTACTTTGTAAATGGCGAATGCGAGTACCGCAGTAGCAACGGCAGCAATGATTAAACGCTTCATTTGTTTCTCTTTTGGTGTTTTTGGTTAACTATTTGTTACTTTTTATACTAAGTGAGTGATTAGATCAAGTTTGCTTGTGTAGTATTAATGTATTGGTTTTTTGTTTTTTAAGTTATTGTTAAGTAATGCTTAGGTTGTTTTTAGTACATTTTAGGTATTGCTTTTTGTAGGTTTTATGGGGCCTGTGGCGCTTTTATAGGTACTTGTTTGTTTTTTAAAGTGCAATAATTTGAAGGTGTAAAATTTTTTAAAATAAAAATGAAAATAATTCACGATTCTTACACTAATAGCCAATTGCAATGTGAAATTGAGCAACGTATGTTGTTTGCATAAAAATAAATGCAAGAGGGACTTATGACGTTTTCAGATCAATTACTTAACCGAGTAACAGCTGGATTAGTGGCAGTGATTATTGGTTTTGCAAGTTCTATTGCATTAATTTATCAGGTTGTGATCACCCTTGGCGGAACGCCCGATTTAGTAGCGAGCTGGATTTTAATGCTAGGTTTAGTAATGGGAACAACCTCAATTGGATTATCGTACTATTACAAAGTTCCTGTTTTAATTGCATGGTCGACCACCGGAGCCGCATTACTTATATCAAGCGCACAGGGGTATAACTTGAATGAAGCCATTGGGGCATTTATGTTTGCCGCGTTGTTGGTTTTTTTGTCGGGGATTACGGGTTGGTTTGAAAAAATAATGAACCGAATACCCAGTGAGCTTGCCTGTGCTATGTTGGCCGGTGTGCTGGTTACTTTTGGTATAGATGTGTTTAATTTTATGAACGATATGCCCTTGGTTATAGGGTTAATGGTGTTGGTTTATTTTGTGGGTAAGCGCTTTTTTGCGCGCTTTGCGATGTTAAGTGTATTAATTGTTGGTGTGTTATTAGCGTGGCAATTTGGCTACATAGATACCAGCGCGTTACAGTGGAAAATGAGCCACTTTACCTATATTGCCCCTTCGTTTAATGTACAAGCCTGTATAAGCATTGGTTTACCTTTATATATTGTGACCATGACGTCTCAAAATTTGCCTGGTATTGCGGTATTAAAGGCACACAATTATGAGGCGCCTATTTCGTCATCGCTTAATGTTACGGGGCTGGTGAATGTGCTTTGTGCGCCGTTTGGGGCGTATTCAATTAATTTAGCCGCGATTACAGCGGCTATTTGTATGAGTGATGAGGCCGATAAAAACCCGGATAAACGCTATTGGGCAAGTATTGCGGGCGGTGTGTTTTATATTTTAATGGCGTTGTGTGCTGCAACTTTAGTGGGGTTGGTGGCAAGTTTACCGCAAGCACTTATTTTAGCTTTGGCGGGCATAGCTTTGTTTGGCACTATTGCTAATAGTTTGCAGCAGGCGTTAACGGGTTCGCAATATACTGAGGCTGCAATAGTGACGTTTTTGGTGACGGCGTCTGATTTAACGCTGTTTTCAGTAGGTTCTGCTTTTTGGGGAATTATTGCAGGAGTGTGTACCGTGATGATCACTCGTAAGGGTTAATGATGGTGGGGTTTAAGTAAAATAGCAGCGCCTCTAATCTTTTTGTGATTAATGGGTTTTTAAGACCGTAATGCACAAAGAGAAGTGAATGAGGAGTAAATGAGCAGCCAAAGTGACAGGGTAAGTGATCTTTTATCACCACAGAGCACACCGAGGCGCTTCGCGCTACACAGAGTTAAAAAATATTGGTTTGGTCACTTCTCGGTGGTAAGTTAGTTACTTTTATAACCCTTAAAGGCATTGCTTTTAAACGAAAGCAAAGCACGTCTACAGGTAAATTTAGCCTATTTTTGATTAATTCGCTTTAAGAACGTAATGCTTAAAGAGAAGCGAATGAGGAGTAAATGAGCAACCAAAGTGACAGGATTAAGTGATCTTTTATTACCACAGAGCACACCGAGGCGCTTCGCGCTACACAGAGTTAAAAAGATTGGTTTGGTCACTTCTCCTGGTCTTCTCCTTCACTTCTTGGTGGTGAAACAATCACTTTTATACCCCTTAAAAGCGTTGCTTTTAAACGCAAGCAAGCTGCGTGTCTACCAGTAAATTTAACCTCTTTGTGAGTCATTGGCTTTTAAAATCTTAATGCATAAATAGAACAAAATGAGGAGTAAATGAGTAACAAAAGTAAGTGGGCTTAAGTTATTTGCTTTCGCGTTAGTAAGTTTAAGGTCTGGCCAATGAAAGGTACGAGGCTGTTTCGTTGAGCGTTGTTTTAAACCTGCTTTGCATCAATTTAAAGCATCTTGCAAACAATTTAAATACTGCTAAAGTAATCATTATCATGTTAATGACTGACTAAGTGTGCATATATGAGATCTGAGCAAGCGTTAAAATTGGCGAATCGGTTGGGTGATTTAATTCGTCAGCACCGCACTTTGCATTATACCCAAAGTACGTTTGCTAAAATGATAGGTGTATCTCGCTCAACGGTACAAAAACTTGAGCAAGGTGAGGTGGTAAAAAGCGATATATTGTTTGAGGCTTTAGTTGCGCTTCAGTTACAAGGTTCGTTGTTAGACGAGGTTAATGAGTTAGTTGCAGATGCGGGTGGTTATAATGCAAGGCAACGCAAAGGCCGTAAAACTCAGGAGGTTAATGATGACTTCTGAGGCTTATGTTTTTATTGATGGTTTGGAAGACACCCCTATTATTTGTGGTTTTTTTAAGCTAAATACACAAACAGGTCGAGGTGAGTTTAATTACGGTAAAAGTTACCTTGCACGGCCAGATGCGTTTGCTCTTGATCCGGTGCACTTACCGTTAAAGCCTGGCATTGTTAGTTATTCGGCGAATAAAGGTATATTTGGCGTCTTAAGTGACGCCGGCGCGGACTCTTGGGGCCGTAAGCTTATATTATCATTACATAATACTAGGCCAAAAAATGAGCTTGAGTTTTTACTAGCTGGGTCTGGGTATGGTGTGGGCGCTTTGGTTTTTAGTTTGTCGCGCAGTGCATCAAAGCATAAAACTAATAAAAATACGTTAGCCGATTTAGCGTTTTTAGATCAAGCTAAAGACGATTTACTCGCTGATAAGGCTATCTCACTCGAGGCAAAAAAAGCCTTTGAGTTTGGTCAAAGTATGGGTGGTGCAAGGCCTAAAACATCAGTAAAAATTGGTGATAAACTTTACTTGGCAAAATTTAATCGTCAAGATGATTTGTTCAATTTAGTTAGGGCTGAGCATGGGGCTATGTGTATGGCTAATGAATTGGGTATTCGTACTGCAAATACCTGTATTCATGAAACAGAAAATGGTGACGTGTTGTTAGTTGAACGTTTTGATGTAAGTGATGGCTTGCCAACTCATCATTTTTTGAGCGCTAATAGCTTGCTACAAACACCTAAAGTCGCGTTAAGCGATTTAGCAACTTACTATAGTTACGCTGAATTGGCTGAGTTTATTCGCCACCACACAGGTGAATTTGCTGATGATGCTACTGAGCTGTTTAGGCGAATGGTATTTAACGTATTTATAGGTAATGCAGATGACCACAGCCGTAACCATGCATTTTTGTATAATTTTCTTGAGCAAGCGTGGCGCATGAGCCCTGCTTACGATATTACTCCAATTAATAACTCAAAGCAGCATGGCTTAGGGCTTGGTGATGATGGCCGCTATGCGAGTATCGATAATATTCTGTCGCAAGCTAAACGCTTTGGTTTAAATAATGCTCCGGCCAAAAAGATTATTGCTGAGATTGAGTGTTATGTTCGTCAATGGCCTGCTCATTTTAAACGTTTTGCTGATATCAGCGAGGTTGACATAAAGCGTTTAGAAGGCGTAATTCCTTCCATAAGTTAGTGAGTATAAGGAGATTGAAATGTATACCTTGTCCATTCAACAGCGTCTCATTTTGTTGGGTTCAGCGTCATTGCATTCACTCTTAGAGCAGGACTGTAAATGAAAAATGTTGGACCTGATAGCATTCTTAAATCATACATTTAGCATATCTCTGCGCTAAAATAAGCCCAAAGCTTTAAGCATTTCTTTCAATACCATCAATCACATCTATTTCGTATTCTATTGCACTACCACTACGACCCGCTTAATTGCAGCTGCGCAATGGGTTATACTTACCAAATGAATTATCCCGTTCCCGCCAATCAGGTTGAAGTCCTGTTTGAAGTAAAGAAAAGCAAGTTTATTGCGATGGCATCATTTGCCAACTCTCGCGAGAGCGCAATGGCTGTGCTTGATGAAGTAAAGCAGCGCTATCCCGATGCACGACATCACTGCTGGGCCTATATCTTTGGTCCTCCAAGCTCTCCAGTAAGCGCAGCTATGGCCGATGATGGCGAGCCAAGTGGCACGGCTGGCAAACCTATTTTAAACGTGCTTCAGCATAAAAATATTGGCGATGTTATGATTGTAGTGACTCGTTACTTTGGCGGTATAAAACTAGGCGCTGGCGGCCTAGTTCGCGCATATTCAGCGGCGGCGCAGAAAGCCATTGAACAACTTACAGTACGAGAAGAAGTTACCCTTCACACGCTTACCGTTGATGTAGACTTTAAACACGAACAATTTGTTAGGCATTTGGTTCAGCAAGCGTCGGGCAACATTGCCGACTGTCGCTATGCACAGCAAGTAAGTATTGATATTCAAATACCCGTTACCCACGTAGAAGAAATAAAGCAGCAGCTGGCGCCAATTGTTAATCAAGACATTGAGGACCAGCAAGTTGATAGCCCGGACGTTGACAGCAAGCAAGGCAAATTGAATGATTCGTCAGTATGAGTGCCAATATGAGTTCCAATATGAAAAGCAGGCTTCAATATCTCTCACACTACCCTGAGAGACTGCAACAACAAATTCAACAGATGATTGACGACAATGCGCTGGGAGATTGGCTGCGCACTCGTTACCCTGCCACTCACTCAGTGGCAAACGACAATGACTTACGCGAATATGTGATGGGGCTTAAAAATCAGTATATGAAGAAAACCCAACCGTTGAGTAAGGTTATATACGATCAAAAAATCCATATTGTGAACCACGCTCTTGGATTACACTCCTATGTATCTCGGGTACAAGGCGGCAAATTAAAGAGTAAAAATGAACTGCGAGTAAGCAGCTTGTTTAAAAACACGCCCGAGCCATTTTTGAACATGATAGTCGTGCATGAATTAGCCCACCTTAAAGAAAAAGAGCATAACAAAGCCTTTTACAAGCTCTGCCAACACATGCTACCCGATTACCATCAAATTGAATTTGATGTACGGGTGTACCTCACTGAACTCGAATTAACCGGCCATGTTTATCAAATGCCTAAGGAAGCCTAATGGATTTTCAATTTCGCACTGACATGTTAGGGGAGCCTTCCGCCAAATGTGATATTGAATGCGAAGCTTTTGGTGATTGGTTAAGTAACGATTTAGGCACCGATCGCGAAAGCATTAATATAGTGCTAGATGCTATTGAAAACCTGCTGTGTCGCAACATTCCTGATTACCAATTTATTGGCAAGGAATATACGTTAACCATTGAAGACGACGAAGTAATTCTTACCCTCAATCACAACGAAACCAGTCACAAAGAATTTGCCGAAGATTACGACCAAGAGATGCAAGCAGGTTGCGGCTTGGCAGATTTCAAACATTTACTGCAAGAATGGAAGGCGTTTATTCGTTAATAAGCGCCCTACGAAAGCCATCGGTGAATAACGTCGTAAATTGTTTTATTCCCCAGTAACCCGAGGTGACTGATGTTATTCCCCACCCACTGATTTTCTGGCTTAAAATTAAGGTTAAACGCTTCATTTTCATGAATGCCTAGTGCGCTATTAAGGGGCACTAAACCATCACCAACGATATGCTTATTGATAGCGTTAGGCGATGCCGAGGACGTTGTTGCAATGGCAAAACACGCTACCCCATCAGGCAGTGGAATGGGTTTGCGTTGATCACTAGCAAAATCGAACCGCCGTTCAGAATGGGTGTCGCTTTCAACAATATACCCGTACCGAAGGTCGGCAATACCTGCACTGCGAATTTGAGTAATGCGGGTTAGCGGAGCCGTGAAGTGATGCATACCTAATAATAGGTCTACCCAGTTACCTGCTTTTTCAAGGGGCGCACCGTGATGCGGGGTGCCAAGAAACACTATTTTTTTCAAATACTCGGCCCACTGTATACTTTCCTCGGCTATCTCTGTTTTTGCGGCCGCTTCTGGTATGGCATCGTTAGCATAATAAAGCGCACTTCTTGTAACTAACCCGCCCATGCTATGAGCAACAACTGAAATATCCAATGTATGCTGGCTTTGTAGAGAGTGAAACTGGCTCGCCAACTCACCTAAAAGTGCGTTCAGCTTTATCCCATTTTGATAGATATGCCGCCCCGTATTGTAGTGCAAATAAACTGTGGTGCATGAGAGGTCATTAGCAAGATGATAACCATGATCATGCTCACCTTGCCGCCACTGCACATCATTCATACATAAGCCATGCACCATGATGAGAAGCTTGCCTTCAGACTCTGCGATGTGTCGCGCCAATGCGTTTAACTCTATATCGTTGCCGTGTTGACGAAATGTCATGGCGATGGACAACGGGCTTTGCTGTGTATGAAGGTAATCGCCTATCACGCCATTTATGGCTGAGAGTAATGTAGGTTTTATTGATGAAGGTGATGGTGAATGCGTTGATGATGGCGGTGCGTCTTCGCTTACATTGCCGTTTGCACTATCACTAGTACTGCCACCGACATTGCCCTTGAGATTGTCGCCACCTCTGTTATCCAAACTGTCGTTTAATACCGAGAGCGGCGTACTAATGCGCTTGCTTACCTCGCTAGTAATGCTGCGTATACTGTCGTAAACCATGCCAGTAATACCACTGCTAAGCGTCTGATTTGATTTTTGTGTGGATGGGGAAAGCCAATTCAGCGGATTAATACGGTTGTGCATTGTCTCAATTACCAGGGTAATTTGAATAACCGACTCGGCAATTAGCCGATTAGCTTCTTGCGCCTGAGAGAGCTTTTTTGTTTGAGTTTGTTTGCCAGGATTTTGGGTATCAGTAGCCTTGGCATCAGTAGCTTGGGCATCTATTTTTGGGTTAGACAAAGCAGCCCTTCCTATTATCAAGTTGATCTAAGCATAGCAGTAATGGCACAAGGGCAATCTAATTTCTGTACAGCACGGTTTGCTCTAATTGCTTTTACTGTACTTATTTTTACTGTACTTGTTTTGCCTCTCTTACTTTGATTTGCCTATTTCAACCTATTCACCAAATTTGCGCTAGCAGGGAAATACCTGCGCCTTAACGAAAAAAAAGTTAAAAAATAATAATCATAGCGCAGCCAATAGAATTAGTGCGCTAAGCGACATATAAGGATAGCTAATGATATCAACGACTTGTTTAACACACTTTAATTTACTACGTTTATGTTGTACAAATTTACAACGCTTCTTAAAGAACTTTGAAATAGGTAATAAAAAGAATGGATGTAGGCCTATTGCAATTCTCGGGCGCAGCAAGACAAATTTTTAATAGCAAGTTGTCGTTATTCTAAAGGAAAAGAGGATTTCACTATGCTCAAAAAATATCAAGCCAAAAACTACACAGCTATACCGGTATTCTGCCAAAAGTACGCCAAACTAGCAGTACTTCTCTCGGCCTGTCTCTTATACACATCTGACGCTGCCGACGAAGAGGATAGTG
>OLGX01000450.1_pt1 | contig 13939 bp, 13 predicted proteins | sample 1609451 | NCBI WGS metagenome assembly OLGX01 (sample SAMN05416834, study PRJEB24817) | seawater metagenome | isolation source: Sea water | place: Canada:Atlantic | collected 2013-07
ACAGCTGCCCATTACGCACCGCCAAACCCTGCGGATTACGATGGCCGTAACTCCAAATTTCTGGCAACGCATCCGCCACACCCAAAAAAGGATTATCTTTCGGAACACGACCATCGCGATGCAAACGCAAAATGGCCCCTGCATGCGTATGCAAATTCTGACCATTTTCCCGGTGGCCACGATCACCCACTCCAAAAAACACATAATCACCAATAAATGCGATTCGGCTTCCAAAGTGACGACCTTCATCCCTTGCCGATTGCGTGACCAACAAGGTCTCCCAATCTTTAAGTGCGGTTAACGAAGTATTCAACTTAGCACGCCCCAAAGCCGTGGCCGCTAACTTACCCAAGGGAGCGGCATAGGTAAAATAGACCCAACCTAACTGCTCGTCACCCGGCTTATAATCTGGCGGCACTGCCACATCCAACAAACCGCCTTGCCCCATCATAACCACGTCAGGAGCACCCGCTACCGACGACCTGACTTCAGTCGACATATCAAACAACACCAACGTGCCGGCTTTTTGAGTGATGAGTAAATGATTATCCGATACCTGAGCCATGCCCCAAGGTTTATCAAAACCCTCGACCAAAACCGCAGGAGGAATGACCGCCGTTGCCCACGCAGTGCCGCACAGGTGTAAAAGAAGCGCACAAAGAATCACACGTGAAAGAATTAAAAGGCGCATAGACTCCCCTGCTGGTTGAGCATTAAACGTTAGCGGCTACAACACTAACACTGACTAGACGCCAACACTAAACAGACGCTGACACTGAACAATGAGAACTGATCCTATCAGTCATTTCCACCGAACCTAAACACCTTCAGCAATACAGCACTCCCTCTTACACGACTTCTTTATTCGGAGGTGCTCTAGCGCTCGTCTATCTTGAACTATTTAAGTAAATCGATACACTGAGAGCTGAACTCTTTTTAAAAAAATGGCTTCATTGTTGAAAACACTGTTCCGATCTATGCTCGCGATCATCCTCCTACTGCAATCTTTTGCAGGAATTGCTGACGCCCATCAGTTACATCAATCGGATAACCAACACCAAAAAATAGCCGAGCATAATCATAGCGACAATAAGCATAGCGACAATAAGCATAGCGACAAAAATCACAACAATATTCACAACAATAATGAACTAAGCTCGACTGGTTTGACCCAAGGTGAATCTGACGCATTAGATTGCCATCATTGCTGCCACTGCCACACACCCGGCCACTCTGCACTTCCGGTGACGCTATCTCAGTTAGAGTCTCCAAACTCAAGTGCCGTTTTACTTGCCTATCAGGCTAGATATTTAACCTACATTCCAAAATCTCTTTATCGCCCTCCTATTGTTTAGCCCTTAAACATACCCATTGCTGTTTTTACGGCTAATTTGTTTTTTTAAATAGGACTTTACATCATGGTTACCCCTATATATCGAGGGGCTTTGCTGCAGTTACGCATCGCATTGCCCTTGCTTATGCTGTGCGTATTCGCCCCCCCCCGTCGACGCGCAAAACATGCAAAAGTCACTGAGCTTAAATCAAGCGATTTCACGTACACTGGCTGAAAACCCACAGTTACATCAGTTTTCGATAAGAAAAGAAGGTTTGCTTGGACTGCGGACATCCAGCGATTTTTCACCGCCAATACACGTAGGTATTGACGTCGAAAACTTTGGCGGCAGCGGTGACCGCTCAGGTACCAATGCAATGGAAACAACCTTGGCACTTTCGTCGGTTATAGAGCTTGGCTCCAAACGCAATGCACGTGTCTCGGTGGCTGATGCTAGGCTAAACGCACTGGAATATCACAAGCAGGCTTTCACCCTTGATGTGCTCGGTGAATTAACCGCTGTTTTTGTGGAGATACTGGAACTTCAAGAGCTTGCCAATTTAGCCAAGGAGGCTAGAGACCTTGCTCAAAAAACACGTGCTATCGTGCAACGTCGTTCCGATAAAGGCGCGGCTCCCGAGTCCGAAATACAGCGCGCAACAGCGTCTTTAGCACAAGCGCAACTGCAGCTAGATGCCTTGTTACAGCAACACGAGCGAAACCGAATAAAACTCGCAAGTTATTGGGGAGAGACGTCGCCTCAATGGCATCAACTCGAAGGCACTCTCTACAGCTTTGGCCCTCAACCCGATTTCTCAGAGTTGTATCAACGCGCGTTATCCTCCCCCGCCATTGAAGTATTCGCCAGCGAATCACGCCTAAAAACAGCCGAGCTGCAACTTGCTAAAACGCAATCAAAAGTCGACATTAGTTGGCAAGTCGGCGTGCGACGATTTGAAGAGACAGGAAATTCCGCCTTTACCGCAGGAATGTCTATTCCCCTGTTCAGTGGCAAACGAAACAAAGGAACAGTCGTTGCCGCCATGGCTGAGCGGAATGAAGTGGAGTACAGACGACAAGCAGCACTCCTGCGCCTGCACACCCAATTGTTCGACGCCTACTCACAGCGACAACAACACATCGATGCGATCAAGGTGTATCAAAACACCGTCCTTCCCGAACTATCCGCAGCGCTTACGTCCACTCAACAAGCATACGAAAACGGTCGTTACAGCTATCAAGATTGGATAGCAGCTCAGCAAGCCCTGCTCAGAGCAAAGCAGGCCTTAATTGAAAGTGCCACTTCCGCTGCTCTCAACCAAATGCTGATAGAAAAATTAACAGGCGAGCAATTAACGGCAGAGCAATTAACATCAGAACAATACATTCGTTAAACACCTAAGCCATTCAATTAGGCGTAGGGAATGTGATGAACAAAGGAATTCGATATGAAAAACACAATGGTTATATTTTTAACAATCGCCCTGACCAATTGGGCACCGCAACTCTCCGTTGCTGACGAATCAGAAAAACATAAACAAGATGCACACGACGACCATGACAATGAACACCGCCATAATGAATATCGCCACAATGAACACCGCCACAATGAACACCGCCACAATGAACATAGCGACAATGAGCATAGCCACAATGAAAGTCATGACGACGATGCTCATAACGAAGATATCCACAACGAAGAAAATACGACAACAATCAATGACAGCATGGCGAAGAGCGTCGGTATTACAACCGCAGTGGCAGGCACCCAATCTTTACATCAAACCATCACGACGTTTGGCCGACTGGTGACTGGGCCAGAGCAGACCAGCCATGTTCGTGCGCGCTTTCCGGGTGTCATCAAGTCAGTCAACGTATCCATCGGTGACACTGTCAAAACAGGAGCGTTATTAGCTGTCATTGAATCCAATGAAAGTCTAAAAAAATACGAAGTGCGCGCTCCGATAGCCGGAACAATTACCCAACGACATGCCAATACAGGAGAGATGACACAAAATCAGGTGCTATTTTCAATCGCGGATTTTGACACCCTCTGGGCGGAACTGCGTGTTTATCCATCCCAGAATAATTCGCTCAAGGTCAATCAAGCAGTGCACATCATTACCGGTGCCCAAGAATTAAAATCCGCTATTTCACACATAATTCCCACGGTGGACGATACCCCCTATCTTATTGCTCGCGCAAAAGTAGACGGTTCTGGAAGTCGTCTTTTTCCGGGGCTTATGGTTGAGGGGCGGGTTCTGATCAGTGAATTTGAAACCCCTAGCGCAGTAAAAAATGACGGGCTACAAACGATGGGGAGTGAGATCGGAGTATTCGTCAAAAATAATAACGAATATATCTTCACCCCTTTAGTCATTGGACGTGCAGATGACGAATTTACCGAGGTGCTTTCAGGTATCGAAAAAGGCACCCAATACGTCACTGAAAATAGCTATTTAATCAAGGCTGATATCGAAAAATCCGAAGCCGAACACGAGCATTAAGGAGTTGAAATGATTAATTCTATTCTACGCCTTGCGATCGAGCGGCGACTGTTATTTTTATGTACCACTTTTCTTATTATTGGCGTTGGTTTCTGGAGTTACCAAAAGCTGCCGATTGATGCTGTACCCGACATTACCAACGTTCAGGTGCAGATAAATACGGCCGCCCCCGGCTACTCACCATTAGAAGCCGAACAACGAATTACCTATCCGGTAGAAACCGCGCTGGCAGGCCTGCCAAACCTAGAATATACCCGCTCATTATCGCGCTATGGACTTTCACAAGTCACCGTAGTTTTTGAAGAAGGTACGGATATCTATTTCGCAAGAAATCTAATTAACACCAAATTAGGCGCAATTAAAAGTGCATTGCCCGCTGGGTTAGAGCCTGAGATGGGCCCTATTTCAACGGGCCTAGGTGAAATATTTATGTACACAGTGCAAGCAACACCCGGCGCAACACAAAAAAATGGCCGCGCATACGATGCGACCATGTTACGTGAAATTCAAGATTGGATTATTAAGCCCCAGTTAGCGCAAGTAAAAGGCGTGGTCGAAGTTAATAGTATTGGAGGGTACAACAAGCAATACCACATCACCCCCAATATTCAAAAACTGCTGCACTTTAACATCGGCATGGAAGACATCGTGCAGGCGCTTAAAGCAAATAACAACAATCGCGGTGCCGGATACATAGAACGCAATGGCCAACAACTCTTAGTCAGGTCGCCGGGCCAGCTTACCAACATTGACGATATCACCCAGGTCATTATTAAAGAGTACGATTCAATTCCAATCAGTATCGGAGACGTCGCCAGTATTGCTATTGGCAAAGAGCTGCGTACCGGCGCGGCGACGCAAGACGGTATTGAAACGGTACTGGGGACAGCCATGATGCTGGTTGGCGAAAATTCACGAACGGTTGCGCGTGAAGTGGCGAAAAAACTAGAGGACATTCAGGCCTCACTACCCAAAGGCATCGTCGCTACTCCAGTTTACGATCGCACTACACTAGTAGATAAAGCGATTGCCACCGTCAGTAAAAACCTACTGGAAGGTGCCCTATTAGTTATTGCAGTTTTATTTCTTTTGCTTGGTAACATTCGTGCTGCACTTATAACAGCCGCGGTTATTCCCTTAGCGATGCTAATGACCATAACAGGAATGGTAAAAACGGGAGTCTCAGCCAACCTTATGAGCTTGGGAGCATTAGATTTTGGCTTGATTGTCGATGGCGCTGTCATCATCGTGGAGAATGCTATTCGCAGGCTCTCTCTTGCTCAGAGATCTGGGCCACTTGAATTACGCGAACGTCTTAATACGGTCTACAAAGCGACCGCCGAAGTTATTCGCCCGAGCCTGTTTGGTGTGGCCATTATCACGGTGGTCTACATCCCAATTTTTTCACTCACCGGCGTCGAAGGAAAAATGTTCCATCCAATGGCCGCCACCGTCGTTATGGCGCTTATCTCAGCAATGGTACTGTCACTTACCGTAGTTCCTGCGGCTGTTGCCGTATTTTTAAAGGGCCATATTAGCGAAAAAGAAAGCGTGGTTATTCGCGGAGCAAAATCCGCCTATCAGCCACTGCTGTATTGGGCACTAAAATTTCGTTGGATCGTTATTGGTAGCGCGAGCGCACTGGTTATTTTCTCACTGTGGTTGGCAACAACATTGGGATCAGAATTTATCCCTCAGCTCAATGAGGGGGATATAGCACTTCATGCAATGCGAATTAATGGTACTGGCCTAGAACAAGCCGTTGAAATGCAGGAGCTTCTAGAAAAGCGGATTAAGTCATTCCCAGAGGTTGATAAAGTCTTTGCTCGTATCGGCACCGCCGAAGTTGCAACCGACCCTATGCCACCCAACGTCGCCGATAATTTCATCATTCTTAAACCACGCTCTGAGTGGCCTAATCCAAATAAAACCAAACACGCTTTAGTTCAAGACATTGAAGAAGCGTTAGAAAAATTACCGGGAAACAATTACGAATTTACACAACCGATTCAAATGCGCTTTAACGAACTTATTTCCGGTGTACGCGCAGATCTAGGTATCAAAGTATATGGAGATGATCTAGACCAGTTAGTGAGAACGGCCAATGACATTCTAAAAGTGTTGAACAATGTCGAAGGAGTTGCTGATGCTCGAGTAGAACAAGTTACAGGCTTGCCAACTCTGGCTGTAATTCCAAAACGTACAGCACTGGGTCGTTACGGATTGAATGTCTCCGATTTGCAGAACTGGGTCGCCACGGCGATTGGTGGAGAGAACGCAGGAATTTTATATGAAGGCGATCGGCGTTTTGAACTGGTAGTGAGATTGCCAGAAACATTAAGGCGAAATATTGAAGAACTTAAATTCCTGCCAGTGCCACTGAAAAACGGTGACTACGTGCCGTTATCAGAAATCGCCACCTTGGAAATATCGCCTGCACCAGCGCAAATCAGCCGAGAAAACGGAAAACGCCGAGTGGTGGTTACAGCGAATGTACGGGGGCGTGATTTGGGTGGATTTGTTGAAGATGTAAAACAACACATTTCAGAGCAAGTAAATATCCCTGCAGGCTATTGGCTAAATTATGGCGGCACTTTTGAACAACTGGAGTCGGCAAGTCAGCGATTATCCATCGTAGTACCACTAACACTGTTACTAATTATTAGTTTATTAATGATGGCCTTTGGCTCGCTAAAAGACGCTCTAATAATATTCAGTGGCGTACCCTTGGCTTTAACGGGGGGCGTTTTTGCATTAGCCATTCGAGACATGCCAATGTCGATTTCTGCAGGTGTTGGGTTCATTGCTTTATCGGGTATTGCAGTATTAAACGGGTTAGTAATGCTCGCCTTTATTCGTAATTTGTGGCACGAAAAAGGCGATTTAATTCTGGCCATTACGGAAGGAGCACTGGTACGTTTTCGCCCGGTACTTATGACAGCGCTGGTCGCAAGTTTGGGCTTTATTCCCATGGCCTTCAATACTGGGACGGGGGCAGAAGTTCAACGACCATTAGCAACAGTCGTTATTGGAGGAATTATGTCATCCACTCTTCTGACATTACTGGTACTGCCTGTTCTCTACCACTGGCTGCACCAGCAACCAGCTCGCTCAAATAAAAGTACATGAGCCTTTCAGCGGTATGTTTATTAAAATCTAGAATTAGGGCCTAAAACTAGGAACTAGGAACTAGGAACTAGGAACTAGAGATAAAGTAAAAATGCTATTTTAGATTCTCTTAAAGAAGCGATCTCACCCCGCTAAATCGGGGTAAGATCAGCGGTCTAATTGACGTGTTTACTTGGCTTAGTCATAAAGCCGAACACTCATACTTATGATATTCACGATACAGCCTTATATCTGGCCTGAACTAAAAAATCTTGGAACTTGTAGGCTTATTCGTATCGCTAATAAATCAACCACTCTGATCCTTGAACTCTCCTAAATTATAAAGTCAACAGCCCCTTTATCCACAGCAAAATGAATACATCCTAGGCTCCATACCAATCCAACAACATAATCCAGCAAGTGAGCCTAGCAATAGATATCTTATAGGTAGCCATAATCTCTTAACAGAATGGAACCAATAGAAACCACTAACACTCCGACTCCTAAAAATAGTACAAAAGCAAATAGGTACAATACGGACTTACTCAGAACATTAGTAATTATTTCCCAACATGATGGCTTGTACAAATCTTCAAAAATTTCACTGTATGATTTTCTATTTTTAATTTTTTCAAATGCTTGGTTTACATCATTCAACTGGATAGAATCCTCTAGCAAATCGATTACGAACTGGTATGTTGATTTCGCTAAATCAGACTGATAACCCTCCAGAATAACTAAGCTTTCACCATCAAAATCTATGGTCAACCTCCATGACCAATGCCGGCCATAATTATTTCTGAATAATTTTATTGAACTGATATTTAGAGACGAAGATGATACCTTTCCGAAAATAGAATGTTTAAAAATTAGCTGTTTATTAACATCAAATACCAAGAACTTAGGTTGTTTTATGGATAATATTACAGATATAAAAAGTGCGAAAAAACTTATAAACACTACAAAAAAAGCGGCCAAAAAAGCTACAAAAACACCCACCGTGCTTTGCCCTTCAGTCCATATAGCCATCCCAAATACCACTGGCGCCACAAGTTCTAAAATTGAAATAACAACAAGTCTCAATAAAGAGCCCTTTGAGTTCACCTTAATTTCAAATTCGTTTAACACCTCCACAACTGGGAGCCTGAGTGTATTTTTCATACGTCACCTATAACACTGCAAAAACTAAACCCAAACAGTCTGCCTAATACCACTCTCATAGGATGACTTTTTTATTTATCTAGAGAAATTTACACTTCATCCCCTTTGGCATAAGGAACAACTGGGTCAGTCTGCTAAGTAATAGCTTTGTTAAGCTTCACTATCGTGTAATATCAAAAGTCGTTCACTGCGCCACACTCGAATAATTTGGATTGATTTAGAATCAAGCATATAAACTATTCTATAGGGCGGATGAATAATTTCACGAATATGCGGCTCGTCAAATTCAGCGACAACTCCGCCAAGTTGCGGGTTACCCGGCAGTGATTCGACACGCTCAAAAATTTCGGTTAAATGTCTGCTGCCAACTTCAGGAACTTCTTGTTCGTTGTAATAAGCCTGAACCTCTTTAAGATCCTCAAGAGCAGAATTAGAAAAACTGATCTTCATTTAAGAGAGGCCGAGCGATTTTTTTGCGTCTTTAAGTGAAACAGTATCACCTTCTTTGATGTCCATAAGCCCTTGGGCTACCGCTTTAACAAAGGCCAGTTCTTCTACGGTTTTTTCGTATTCTTCAAGGCCTTGAACGACAGCAACTCCACGCCCACGACTAGTGAGCAATACAGGGCGGTGCGTGTCTTTGGTCTGTTTGACGATTTTGCCTGGATTCACCTTAAGATCAGACAGAGGGACGACATCTTCTGAGAACTTGGTATGCATATGACACCTCACAAAGTAACAGGTCTATTTATAGCACCTGTTAACAGGTCTTGCAAAGTCGAGCCTAAGCCCGCATATGGGGTTGTTGAAGCGAATAGGAAAGAGGCCCCAGCCCCGAAGGGGCGAATATGCGCTTGTTAAGTTGCGGCTAATCAATGCTACGGCCTATTAATTTAGAAAGAAAAGCAACTATACCTTTTTCGTTTCTGGTAGCACGACTGAAAACTAAGTAGTTACGGATTGCAAAGAATAACCCTGCAACAAAACCCGCTATGCCCACCCAGTTGCATACGTGCACCAAACGTCCATAGCGAGCCTCTATAGCAACGTAGAATTTACTTCCGGTTTGACTATCAATATGCCCTTCGATGTAACCAGCAAGAAGAATGGCAATGAGAAAGTAAGAAATAACTCCCGTCAGCAGTGCACCCCACCATGGCAATCTCGATGCGATGTGCACTATATCTGGAATTACAGATACGATGCTGTTGCTGCGCTTCCTACGATACCTTCTTCCCATAGCTGTGATTTCCTTACAGAAAATTAACGAGCCTGTAGAAAAACATTCTTAGAAAAATCCATCTTTCTACGCTCCTTTGTTTGCTATTAATTTTTCAATCACAGTAATGTACAAAAATAATCGACTAAAAAACAGCCAATTTCATTTTCTACGCACATACGGCCTGATTCAGCACTAAAGTATCCTATATACCCCTCATTTGACCATAATTCATGATCTTTTCAATGTTATGAACCAAGCTAAACAGTAGCCATTGCCCCTGAACTTTCGCTTTGCTTCTCAGCGAAAACCGGTTCAGGCCTTTGTTAGTGTCGATATTCCCGAATACGGGTTCGACTACTGACATTCGATGACCATAGACCTTCTTGCCGAACTGACTATCGACACGCTTCTTCATCCAATCAGTCGCGCTTTTACCTTTATTTATCGTAAAGCTGACTTGTCGACCGTGACCACTTCGGTCATTCGGAGAGTCTGGGTTTCTCATGCAGTCATATTTCAAAGGGCAGCTTCGACAATCAGTCAGTCGCCCTTCAAAGGCGAATTTTTTGTCACCATTTCTCTGAGTTGTTTCGTTTTTCAGCCACATCAAATTTCCAGAAGGACAAATGCAGGTTTTATTCTTTTGATTTAGTTTGAATTCGCTCGATGGAATAACCTGTTTAACTCCAACTTTTGTATCTTGATGACGCTTACCGTACTTTTCTTTTTGCTTTGCAAATTTTTTATCCCTGGAACGAAATGCATTATCCGGGATGTAGGCATTAATTCGATTTTCTTTCAGGTAAAGGTTGTTATCTTCATTCGAGAAACCTGTGTCTGCGGTAACGATAACCTGATCGGCTAGGACATCTTCGCTAATTCCAAGGCGATCATATCGGGCTTTAATGCCTTCTAATATTGGCTTTAACGTGTGGTGTTCCTGTCCTTCACCAAATGCCTGAGCCTCTACAATAATCTGATGTTTCTTATCCACAGCAGCGACGCCGTTGTAACCTTGGATCGTTCCTTTGCTGGTTAACATTTTTCCCGACTCATTATCGGTGATGTTACTTTTTACTTCTTTTGGCCGTTTTCCTTGCCCCATCCTTGGGGTTGCGTCTTTAGGAATTGATCAACTTTCTCGTAATGCTTTGATAACGTATCAATCGATTGTTCAAGCTGTTCTTTCCGCTCTCGCTCCCGAGGCTTGCGCTTATCGAGTTTTTTATGCTCCTTCATACAGTGCTTAATTTGAGCACGTATCTTCTGACGTTTTTCCGACAACTCAGATAAGGTTCCAGAGTGTTCTTTCGACGCGTTTGAACGCATTTTTCAGCCATCAATGGCGATCAGTTCATTACCGAGAAGGCCTTGTTCAGAGCAGACCAGCAGTATTTGTTCGAATACAGATTCGATAGCATCGGGATAGCTGCTAACGAAACTTGCAATACTGGTAAAGTGAGGGACAGAGTCGCATGACAGCGCTTTAAAAATAATATTATTCTCGCATTGCCACTGAATTTCACGGCTTGAGGTGATGCCCTTAGAGTACGCGAACAATATTATTTTCAATAAAATAGCAGGGTCGTAAGCAGAACGACCACCCTGATCGTTTTGGTATTTTTCATAGAAGACAGATAGGTCGATATGACCCTCAATCAGCTGATGAAGTGTAAATTCGAAGGTGCCCGGCTGAAGTTGTTCAAGAAAGTTAACGACCACCATTGCGGTTTGATCGTAATCGTACTTTTTAAAATTGGGCATTTAATACCTCCGAAAATCAGAGGTCTATTTTATCAAAAAACGTCTGGTTTTTAGAGTTTTTCTACAGCTTCAACGCTTCAATCAGCCGCCGCGTAAGCGGTCGGCTGCATTGATTTGTTAGCTTTATTTTATCTCCCAGCCAATCGATATACTAAGCCAGCCATCCCCTTCATGCTCCCATTCTTTGTCGCCAATTCTATCTTCACCATAAACAACTCCTATGTTTACACTATCCCAGTTGTTAATAAGAATCCCTGTTGCCCAACTAAAGCCAGATTTATTGTCAGTGCTAGTTTCTTGATTCTCATCGACAGTTGTAACAGCAACTTGCGTTAATCCAGCTGAAAGAAAAGGAGTAAACGTAACATACCTGTCACTTGCTCCGAAAAAGTTAGTATCCCAACCCCATCCTGCATAATATCCCACAGTAGCTTCGCCACTTATTGAGTCATCGCTGGTTCTATACTTGAAAGGCACCACGAGCGGCCCGCTAACTAAACCACCAAAGCTTTGATGTACTTTCTTTTCAATTGGCACACCGTTTACTTCATCTTTCTTCAAAAAATATATTTGATCTTCAATAACGTCAGATGGCTTATAATCTTTGTAGTCACTCTCAGTTCTAACCGACTTTATCTCACCGACCTGATATACATTTAGAAACTTAATCGCATATTTGTCTTTATCATCGTTATCTATAACCACGAATTTGGATTGAGCACCAACCTTTTTATCGTAAGTCGATGCATCCTCACTGGCGTCTATAATTGTTCTTGATCGATAATTTGTATTTTCTTTAAGCTCCTCGCCAAAAGAATTATTACCAATCATTACCAATATCAAGAACGATATATTTCTTATCTTCATAACATTTCACTCCTTTGTTTATCTAAATGAAAAAGCTAACAGTTTATTCATGCGCATGCGCGTTTTGACGCTTCGCTTCCATTTTATGTTTCGAGTCTAACCCACTGTCTCTACTACTAAAAGTGCCTTCATCTATCACCTTCCTTAGCGTGTAAACGCGCATGTGCGTTTACACGCTAATTTACTTTTCACACATGGCACACTATCACTTGTGAAATTTTGTAACGTATTGATTAGTCTTAGTTTTTATTATTCGTCGGCAGCTATTCGCGCATGGCAATTTTTTTGGTGGAACGTAAACGAGCAAAGAATCTGTCAACTCGCGAGATATACTGTATATAACCTACAAAACTATCAGTAAATTTCCCATTCAATCCAGCTCCTTCCACTCATCAAAGGATTTAAAAGCGACCATCCATTTTTCATGCCTATAACCTAGCAATTTTGAATTGATGCTGTGATCTTTTATATGGCTAGTTTGCTGGGTTGATATGTTGGGTTACGCGCTTCGCGCTAACCCAAGCTTTTATACCAGCTCTACCTGATAAGTTCATAGCAGCTCACGGGAAAAATTAACTATGTTTTCACCGTATTGAGATATGGCTTTATCTTTAAGTGGCTTGATTAATAGCCTTACTTCTATAAGGTCATTACCAACATCTGCTATTTCATCTTCATCATTGGATGTATCACAAATTTTCGCCATCTTTTCCTCTAGCTCAGTTAATGCCTCAAGAATGATCTTGAGCTCTGATTCAGCTAGGTTTAATTCGAAAGAGCTCATACAGCTTTACCTTCTTTTTTATAAACTCTATGACCTTTAAGTGCTAGCTCTTCGAGAAGACCAATATATTTTCCTAAAGGCATATTTTGAGTAGGTGCTATGCAAAAGTGATGTGGTTTATCTTGAACTAATTTTAAGCCCAGTGGAGGTTGAGTATTTGGAGGAAAACGCCATACCCAACCAGACATTGGTGATTCATTTATCCCAGCTTGGTCAAAAACACTGATCCCCTTCCCGTTAGCTTTAACCACGGTAATACCATTAATTTCAATAGTATCCACATCACGTGCACGAACACTTGAGAGTTTAGACGTTGTTGAATTTCCGAGACGGAAAAGCTCTTCCGGCATTAAATAGAATTCTGTTGGAAACATATTTCAATCCTTTGATTGTTTTCAGTGTATCGCAAAAAAATAACAGATCTTGATACGCGAGTGCGACATCAAGCCTCGCTCACCTTTGTATTTTTCGAGCATAAGTCTCTATACCACTCAAGAATAGCGTGTAACTGTCTCTCGCTTCTTGGTCTGCGCTGAATGTCAAAAAAACATGCCAATATGGCTAACTCAAAGCTAACACTACCAACTTGTGTGGGCAAGTTTGAATTCATGCACTGATCTTTTATATGGCTAGTTTGCTGGGTTTATATGTTAGTTAATATCCAATGTGCTGTCCTGTCGGATGGCGCCTCCGGCTTATTCGATCTACGTATTCTGATTCAAGGCATACCGTGAGCGGCTATCTCAAAAAAGTAGGTTGGATAAGCGAAGTGTCATCCAACAATTTTTAACGCATGGCTTAAACGTTGGAGGGTATCCAAGGTGTTGTCAAGTCGGAGATGCCTCCGGCTTATTCGACCTACGATTTTGAACGGTATTTTCACATTCGACAAACACAAAAACGCCGGGCATTGCCCGGCGTTTTTGTTATTCAACTAATAGATCAAACCCGTTACGACTTCGACCAGCTCGTCCCTTCTGGCCCGTCTTTTAACACGATGCCTTTGGCAACCAGTTCATCACGCACTGCATCAGCAGTGGCGAAGTCTTTGGCTTTTTTCGCGGCGATGCGTTTGGCGATCATTTCTTCAATCCAGGCGGCGTCGTCGCCTGCACCGGCTTGTAAGAATGTTTGTGGGTCAGCTTGTAAGCAACCCAATACACCGCCGAGGTATTTAAGCTGGCCTGCTAATG
>OLGX01000458.1_pt1 | contig 13674 bp, 9 predicted proteins | sample 1609451 | NCBI WGS metagenome assembly OLGX01 (sample SAMN05416834, study PRJEB24817) | seawater metagenome | isolation source: Sea water | place: Canada:Atlantic | collected 2013-07
ACGAGATAGCGTAGCGTCTCGTGGGCTCGGAGATGTGTATAAGAGACAGGCATTATAGAGATCCCATTTCTGATCGCAAGCGTTTATTTCAAAAAAAGGTTCAACCGAACACTTTATGAACAACCCGCCGTAAATACAGGCTATCTGTTGGTTTTTACAACAAAAAGAGATATGAAATAGTCGCTATGCGGCGATCCCGTGCTTCTTTTTATTAGATCAACACGCGCCTTAAGTAGTGCAAGCTCTGCTTCTAGTAAAAGATGGTAGAAAGTAAGCGCTGGGATTTACCTTTCTTACCGTTACATTTCGATCACTAGGTCCTATTGCCACTTCCACTTCCACTTCCAAGAACGTTAACTATTTTTAGAACTAGCATAAGTGAACAAAACGCCGAAACAAGGTATGCGCACACCAATCCGCATTAATAATGTGCCCCGTCAGAATGCATCCCGCTTATTTTCATTGTGGTGTCGTCATGTAGTAATGGGTGTTCCCTTATAAATAGTGAGAACGCAGTTAAGCGAATGTAGAACCTGGTTATCCGTTTACGATGCCGATAGCTCTTTATTACGCTCAGGGCTTTTCCCACGCTCAAAGGCTTTTTTCAACGCTCAAGGCTGTTCATGTTTTCTTACTTGCTCGGGAAGCACTCGGAAGACTCGTTTTTTTATCCATAAATTCAATCAGTTAAAATCAGAAGAATAGCAGAAGGTTAAAAATCTCTCCCAGACGTACAGTGTTAACGTCGATTAACCCAGCATTCAGTATTGAGTCATTAATTGGCATTTACTCTCGGCCATATTAACGACATACAAGGAACTAACATGAAAACATTTTTACTTTTACACATCGCCCTACTTTGCGCTTTAGGCTACGTAAGCCAAAGCATATTTTTTGGCCCAGTAGGAGACATTCTATTTACGGTGGCCAGCGTGATATGTGTGCCGATCGTCAGTGCATACGCGTTGAAGTGTTATTTCAGTCTTACTTCTATGCGTCAGCGTAATCACAGATTGCAATAAGCGTTGCCCGCTTTACAGGCTGATATAGCCTAACTCTGTTATACGCCCCCGCACCCAAAGCACATATGCTTTGGGTGCCTCTTTGCTTTGCCCCCCATTTATGCCCGTTCTATGAGTTGTTCATGTGCTATCTAAAGCGCGTGTTTTATTTTATCGCTAATAAAACTGCTATTGCCCGTCTCTTTAGAACAAGAACAAAGCAAATCCCATGATTCCACTTTAAAGAAGAAAAGGAAAAGCAACAATTTACCATCTAATAAACTTCAATTAAAACAATAAGATAAAAGCAGAAGGTTAGCAGAAGGTATTATAGACATTAGTTTAATACAGTTTATCCATCGCATATCAACCTAGATAGTTGGAACGGAAGCAAGATGGCAAACTCAAATAAACATAACGAAAAAAATGCTAAATCACCGTCGCTGTTAGACACCTTCTCACTACCACTGGTAAACGAAAAAATGAATGCCTTCAGTAGAATGGCAAACGTTATTGCTGAAGCGATCTTTATCGTCAATGATGAAGGGGTTATCGAGATGATAAACCCTTTGGCCGCAAAGTTTTTTGGCGCCCCCCAAGAGGCCTTAATAGGTCAAAAATGGTTTACCTTTTTACACGAACGTTATCGCGAACAGTATGAATACCTTTTTCTAAACTGGAACCAGAATATAGACTTACCTTTGAGTCACGGCCCTAAGGAAGTTTTAGTCGAACGCACTGATCGAACATGGTTAGAAGTTGATTTGTCAGTTTCGTGTTTGCCTGCTTCTATCACCGAATCATCTCCTTTTTATGTCGGCGTCATGCACAGTTTGACTAAACACAAGTCTGAGTATGGGGAGTTACGCAGACTTGCCTCTACTGATCATCTAACTGGGTTAGCTAATCGACATAATCTAGAAAAAACCTTACAAAAAAGCTGGCTTGAGTGCTTAAACACAGAGCAAGCCATTAGCCTTATTCTTATCGACGTAGACTATTTTAAGCTGTTTAACGATCAGTTCGGTCATATCAATGGTGACAAGTGCTTGCAGAAAATAGCGAAAACCATTGAGCAATGCTTACCAGCTAACGACTGCATGGCTGCTCGCTACGGCGGTGAAGAGTTTGCCGTAATCCTACCTCGCCTGCCTTCTGTGAGTGCTGAGATCGTCGCTAAGGATATTCAAAACCAAATTAACATACTCAAGTTTAGCGAATTAGGGCTACCATCAACCTTCAGAGTAAGTGTTAGCCAGGGTATAGCAACAGAACTAGGCGGACGATACCGCACATCTGAAGCACTTATTTGTGCAGCCGATACCGCACTATATCGGGCTAAATCTGAAGGGCGAAATAGGATTAGTACCAGCCTGTAAAGATGCGGTTAGCTTTGTGAAGGAACACCAAAAGCGCGTTTGGCCAGTAGCAGAATCAACACAGCCACCAGCATTAAAAACGCGCTAAATCCGAAGAGTTGAGCAGCTGGTAAGTATTCGACAACCGCGCCGGTGACAAAACCCGCCAACAACATGCCAAAAGCAAATGCATTTTGATATAGCGTGGCACCAAAGGTCGGTTGGCTAGGTAACAGCCCTTGTAATAAATTAACCCCTAGACCCGCCATAAAGCCGTACATGATTGCTTTGAGCGCCTGTAAAGCAAACAAGTAAAGCACGCTCTGATTAAACGGCAATAAAATAAAAAAGACGATGCCACAGGCGCTTGCAGCCATAAAAAGCTGATGGTAAGAAAACCGTGACAGTAAATTAACGCAGCGCACGATTAGCGCCACTTCCATTACGGCGGCCGTCATAAAAAGAGTACCGACTAAACTGACTGGTAACGACTGCTCTACAAAATATACAGGCAACAAGTGCTGATATAGGGTGATGGCAAAACTAACCACAGCAAAAAACAACGCTGGCGCAACGAGGTGCCGATACTGATGCCACTCTCCCACGCGCTGTAAGGCTCTGTTCACATCATCCGGTGCAATAGTCATGTATTGTTTTTCAACCACATTATTCTTGTGCGGCCCAGCAGGCAAAGTTGACGTATTACCTGTGGGCAGAATCAAAAATATGCCTGCTAATAGGGGTAATAACGCGCCAAGTAAATAAAAAAACAAGCTAAACCCGACATATTCGACAAGATAAAACGCAATTCCTGGGCACACCACCCAAGCAGCACTGACGGTTGCCATCAAGTGCGCATTGACTCGATTGATTTTTTCACTTGAAAAATAACGAAAAGCGACCCCCATCAATAATGAGGTTGAGGCGTGAAATGGAGCAAACAGTAGCAGCATCACAATGCACGCCAATGTGTAGTTTTGCGTATTGGCTAATACTAATAAAGCAACACACGCTGTAAAGCTAATAGCGAACAACCCCACTTTATGCTTGCCTATGCGCTCTACAATACGTGCAATGATAAAAGCATAGGCAATGCTACTGAGGGCGTATCCTCCTAATAACGCGCTTAACTCGCTGGCCGTTGCATCCAGATAACGGTAAGCATACAAAGACAGCACAGGCATCAAACTTGCCATTACACTGGCGTTCAAAAAGCTCGCTAAATAGTAACGACTGTCTTTATCCATGACGCTCACAATATGACTCATCTTCAATACAGCTATTCTTCTATTGGCGATAATATATTTATGCATGCCTACAGAGTCAGGTGTAGCTCAATCCTATAGAACTGCATCATAGGGTATTGTACGGTAAAAGCGTAAAGTCTATAACACATTGTTTATTATGATTTTTAATTTATATTGTAGGTCTGAATAGCCCTATAAAAAGTCATTAACAGCCAACATAGCAGCACAAAAATAAACTATTCGCGTTATTACGCGTAAGAGATATATAACGTTTCGAACTAAAATAAGCGAATTGCTTAGAAAGATAGTGCAATAAAAATCGCAGCCGATAGGTCTCTTGGGACAGAATCATTTTAAAAGGAAAAAACATGTCGACTTTATCCCACAGTTTATTTGTTAGCGCTAGCGTAGCGATGGCATTCACTGTGAGCGCCCAAGAGAAGACTCGCTCTGCTGAGCAAGAAACTCTTCAGGACAACAACTTAGAGCACGTCACCGTTACAGGCTCAGCTCAGCCAGCTCTGGTTATGTCACCCAAAAATGCCATTATCGATGGTCCATTTGGTAAGGATAAAAGTTTGACGGACATTGCCCGTACCCTAACGTCAATTTCCAGCGACATGTTAGAGCAGTTATCCATTGATGATCTACAGGACGTTCTGACCTTAGTGCCAAACACTTATTCTGCCAGTGGCTTTGGCGCGCCTAGCCTGCCAACTATTCGTGGTCAGTTAGGTGAATTATTTCAGCAAGGTATGCGCCGCCAGGCAGGCAACAATGGTTTTGGGATCCCGCTGTCATTTAACAGTGTCGGGCAAATTGACGTAGTCAAAGGAGCGCCTTCGGTCATACTCGGTACAACGCAACGTAACGGAGGTTTTGTCAATCTCAATAATAAAACCGCTACTTTGTCTGGTACAGATGTAAAGCTTCAAGCCAGCGCGGGTAGCTGGGAGCATTATCGCGGCCAAGTGGATGTGAACACCGCCATAGAAGAAGGTAAAAGTGGTATTCAGGTGAGCGCCGAATACATAGATAACGACAGTTACTATGATTTCACCGAATACCAAAGTGAAGACTTATTCATTGCCTACACGCTATTACCAGACGACAAATCAAGCTGGAACATCAGCTTTGAGTATTACGACGTAGATTTTACCGACAACGCAGGTATTAACCGCCCAACACAAAACCTTATAGATAATGGTTTATACATTACCGGTCAAGGCGTACAACCCAATGGGTCACAAGTGCCAGGTGCTTTTGCTGTGGTATCACCAACTGGTGAAGTACGCATTCCCCGCAGTACAGTATTAACTGACCCAGATAACATCAACAATGCGCAAACTTACGTATTGCATAGCACTTACGAGCGTCAACTCAATGCGGTGCACACGTTAACTAACCGCAGTTATTTTCAGTATTTAAACCGAGAAGAAATCGCCCAAAATAGTTTTGTTGAAATCATCGATGGAGCGAAAACCGCGCAAAACCGCCTGGAAATTAACTCAACATGGTCTGGCGCCCAACAAACAACATGGGGAGTCGATATTCGTTATAACGATGTGCTCGGCTATAGCCAATTCACCACAGAAGCTGACTTACCCATCGATTTACTGGGCAGCATAGAACAACGCCGTATCCCTCTCACCCAAGCTCAACAAGCGCGTTTAATCGAGCTTCGCCCCGGGGTATTTGTTTCTCCTGGCGCTAATTACGACATTGACGGCGATGGCAACAATGACTTTTCGTTGTCAGACACCACAGACTCCACTACTTGGCAAACGGGTTTGTTTGCCGAACAAGACAGTGACTGGACAAACAGATTTAGCACCACCATTGGCCTTCGTGCCGATCATTATGATGTAACCGCCCGAGATGCTTTACCACCTGCTGGGCAAATTGCTGCACAAGATAGCTTCAGCAAATGGTTGTACTCAGGCTCTGCTAGTGCTCGCTTTAAAATGACTAACGACTTCGTATCTTACGCTACTTACAGTTATAGCGAAGCTACGTCTAACAGTATGGGCGGCGGTACCGTTTTAGGCGCCGACAACAAAATAAACCCACTGAATTTTGCGACTGAGAATGAGCTATTCGAACTCGGTGTTAAATATTCACCAGCTGATTCACCTTGGTATGCTGACGCCTCTGTATTTGAGCAAACTCGCAGTTTACGTAATCGCGATGGTAGCAACACAGGTATTATTGCCAAGGGGTTTGAGGCCCAGATGTTTTATCAAGGTAGTAACGTGTGGGCAAATATTGGTTACAGCTATTTAGATGCGCGCTACGATGACTCGGCCAGCGCCCAAGACTCACAACAAGTGGCCGACGCATTTGATAACTCGCGCCCTGATATCATTCAAGGTACGGGTATTGGTGCCCCCAACTTTGCTGGTTTCGCGCCATCGAATCAGCGAGTACAGGGCATTCCACAACAAACAGTTTCAGCCAGCGCAGGCTATCAAATATTTGATAATTGGGATGTATCGGGCTCAGCCATTTACACAAAAAGTTATCCCTTGGACTACTTAGCAACCGTGTTAATCCGCGATCAAATTACCATTAATATCAACACCAATGTTGCCCTTACGGAGCAATCGAGCTTACGCCTAGAAGTTCACAACTTAACTGACGAAAACAACTGGCGCCCCGTATTTGAGGGCGGTTATTTCGGCTCTACATTAGTGTTTCCTGAACTGCCACGAAATGTTCAGCTAACTTATACCTACAACTTTAAGGCCTAGCTCTCTAAGGAATCAGCCTATCATGAACAGTAAACGTATTATCCTAGTCGCCATCATCGTAGCGCTTATTGCTAGCTTCTTTGTGCTCGACCTCAATCAGTATCTCACGCTAGAAAGCCTCAAAAGTAATCAACAAGATTTAGCTCAGTATATAGAGGCAAACTGGCTAATAGCCTTTATAGGGTATTTAGTTATTTATGCCGCTGCCACCGCGCTTAGCGTGCCAGGTGCGGCTATTTTAACCTTAGGAGCAGGAGCGTTATTCGGTTTCGGCTGGGGCTTATTATTGGCGTCTTTCGCTTCAAGTATTGGCGCGACATTGGCATTTTTGGCGTCGCGCTTTTTATTACGCGATTGGGTGAAAAACACCTTTTCTAAAAAACTCGAGTCTATCGACAAAGGCGTAGAAAAAGACGGTGCATTTTACCTACTAAGCTTGCGTTTGGTGCCCATTTTCCCTTTCTTTATCATTAATTTAGTGATGGGTGTCACAAGTATAAAAACCTGGACTTACTACTGGGTTAGCCAGTTAGGTATGTTAATCGGCACAGCCGTTTACGTGAACGCCGGTACCCAATTGGTAGAAATCAATCAATTATCAGACATTATCTCAACCGACCTTATCCTTTCATTTGTACTGTTAGGTATATTCCCTATTTTGGCTAAATTTATCTTAAGCGCACTGCAACAGCGCCGTGTGTATAAAGGCTGGAAAAAACCAAAGAAATTTGACCGTAACCTAGTGGTTATCGGTGCAGGCTCAGCAGGTTTGGTTACTGCCTATATAGCTGCCGCGATTAAGTCTAAAGTGACCTTGGTAGAACGTCACAAAATGGGCGGCGATTGCTTAAACACCGGCTGCGTTCCATCAAAAAGTATATTGCACGCCAGTAAACTTGCGCACATACATCACACTTCGCAAAACGCCGGTGTGACCTATGAAGCACCAAAAATTGATTTTAAAGCGGTAATGAATAAGGTTCACAGTGTTATTAAATCCATTGAACCCCATGACTCCGTTGAGCGTTATGAGTCACTCGGGGTAAACGTTAGCATAGGTAATGCGACTATCGTTTCACCTTGGCAGGTGGATATACAAACCGAAAATGGTGTTGAGTCATTAACCACACGTAATATCGTTATCGCAACGGGTGCGCGTGCTTTTGTACCTGATATCCCAGGCTTAAAAGACATCGACTATTTAACCGCAGATAACCTTTGGGAAATCACTGAGCAGCCCAAACGCATGATAGTGCTAGGTGGTGGCCCCATTGGTTGTGAGTTGTCTCAAGCGTTTGGTCGCTTAGGCACCCATGTCACGCAAATTGAGCGCGGCGATCAAGTTCTGAGTAAGGAAGATCCCGATGCAGCCAAGCACTTACAAACTCAACTTGAAAAAGACGGCATTGATTTACGCCTAAACACCAGCGCTATGGCGGTTGAAACCACCAGCGAAGGCAATGTGTTAGTCGTAGAGTTTGAAGGCAAAGAAGAGCGCATCCCGTTTGACAAGATTTTGGTTGCTGTGGGTCGCCAAGCGAACCTAACAGGCTTTGGTTTAGAAGACCTCGGCATAGAGACCGACCGCACCGTTATCACCAATGACTTTTTACAAACCAAGTATCCGAATATATTGGCGGCGGGTGATGTGGCTGGGCCTTATCAATTTACCCACACAGCGAGCCACCAAGCTTGGTACGCCGCAGTTAATGCGTTATTTAGACCGTTTAAAACCTTTAAAGTCGACTATAGCGTTATCCCTTGGGCAACCTTTGCTGAACCTGAAATTGCCACCGTTGGGTTAAACGAAACGTCAGCCAAACAACAAGGTATCGATTTTGAGGTAACGCGTTACGATATAGGCGGCCTTGACCGCGCATTAGCAGACGATCACGCTCGGGGCTTTGTTAAAGTAATAACCAAGCCGGGTAAAGATAAGATTTTAGGGGCGACAATAGTCGGTGCCAATGCTGGTGAACTGCTTGCAGAGTTTGTACTTGCCATGAAACATGGTCTTGGTTTGAACAAAATATTGGGCACGATACATATTTACCCTACCATGGCTGAAGCGAATAAAAACGTTGCCGGTAACTGGAAGAAAGACCATGCGCCGCAAAAAGTGCTCGACTTCGTTGAACGTTTTCACACGTGGCGTCGTAAATAAGCGCTTGTTTGTAAATCGCTTATAAAATCAAAAAGCGTACTGTATTTACCTCAGTACGCTTTAATTCAAAAGACACTAACGGAGAACGTCATGCCAACGCCAAAAAGTCGCGTTAAACGCTTGATACAAAACATGCTCACGGTGAGTGGCTTGGTAATTACCTTGTTTTCACCTGTTTTACATGCTGCTGAATTTGATCATCGCTATACCAACTTTGATCAGCTTTTAACCCAGGTGGTGCAAACCTCCGCTGATAAAAAGCAAACCCGGGTGAACTATCAAAGGCTGTCAGTAAAAAGCGATATCTTACACAGATCGTTAAATGCATTTTCTGCTGTGAGTAAAAGTCAATTTGACGGCTGGGACGAGCAGCAACAACTTAGCTTTCTTATCAATGCTTACAATGGGTTTACCCTAAAGCTGATCATTGATAACTGGGATGAATTTAAACAAGGGGATGCTGATTCTATTCGTGACTTAGGCAGTTTATTTACGACTCCTTGGGAAAAGAAGTTTTTCACGCTATTCAATGAAAAACACAACCTAGATGACATTGAACACGAAATGGTGCGCAAATGGTTTAAAGAGCCACGTATTCATGCGGCGCTTGTTTGTGCAGCTGTGTCATGTCCACCTTTGCGCGATGAAGCATTTGTGGCAAGTGCATTAACAACCCAGCTTGATAGCCAAATGCAGCGCTTTTTAGCAGATAACAGCCGCAATGAAATAAAGATAAATGGTCAAGAAGGTGAAGCGTCTTTGTCTTCTATTTTTAAATGGTATCGTGGCGACTTTGAAAAAGGCCAGCACGGCTTCCACTCATTATTCGATTTACTTAGCACCTACAGCGAAGCACTCGTCGAGGGTGACGATAACGCACAGGCTCAGCGCAATTTGCTCAAAAGTGCCGATTACCCAATTACTTTTAAGGACTACGACTGGCGTTTAAATGATGTGGCAAACTTCTAAACACGCAAACATTAGATCGCGCATTGGTTTCTTTAGCTCCTTTAGCTGGGCAAACCTTGCTCTGCTATTTGCTGTGTTGCTATCCGTGCTCAGTGTGAGCCCGGTTGCCCTTGGCAACAGCACCCTAAAGGAAACAATTACCGAGCTTGAAGCCTCTCAACAATGGCAGCAAACCTTAAAAGAAGCTCGCGGCCAAACGGTGTATTTTTATGCGTGGGGCGGTTCAAAGCCCGTTAATGATTATTTACGCTGGGCCGCGCGGGAAATCGCCAGCCGTTATAAAGTGCGCTTGCGTCATGTGAAAGTTGCTGACATCAGTGAAGCCGTTAGTCGCTTAAAAGCTGAAGATGGCAGTAAAAGTGCCATCGATTTGTTATGGATTAACGGCGAGAATTTTAGCTATCTAAAAGCACAAAAATTATTATTGGGTAAGCTACCATCAGCCATTCCCAATACTACCCTACTAGCCACAGAGCAACTTTCACTACATAACGACTTTGGCGTACCGATGGAGGGTTATGAAGTGCCTTGGGGTGTGGGGCAATTTAACCTCATCGCTAATCAGTCGCTGTTTTCTGCTAAAAACCCTGAACAAACCAGCATCACGCCTGCGGATATCCTTAGCGCTGCCAAGCGTAACCCAGGGCGTATTAGCTACCCCCGCCCGCCAGAATTTCATGGCACCACCTTTTTAAAACAGCTTTTGGTCGCCTTGACGGATAGCGACCCGCGCTTGTTTGCCTTAGCCACACCAGAGGCACAACAGCAGTTACTTCCTGTTCTTTGGCATTACCTAGACAAACTTCACCCGCTAATTTGGCAAAATGGCAGCGCATTTCCAAGTTCAAACACAGAACAACTCGCCTTATTTACCCAACAACAACTAGATTTAGCTGTTAGCTTTAATCCCAATCAAATGGCAAAAGAGCAGAGCGAAAAGCGTATAGCCAGCAACGCCCAGCGTTTATTTTTTGACGGCGGCGCAATCACCAACAGCCATAATTTAGCGATCCCTAAGGGAGCTCAAAGCCCTGCTGGGGCAAAAGTAGTGATCCACTTTTTATTGAGCGAACTGGCTCAAAAACATAAGGTTGATGGCAGTTGGGGCGACCCTGCTGTCATTAGGCCATTATTAGATCCCGCTTCTACCTTACCCGCACAACAAGAGCTGCACAGCTCTTGGCAACAAGTGATTGAAGATACATGGCAACAAAAGTACGGCGCTTGATGTGAATAACCGCCTGTTAGCCAAAAGCCAACTCTCACCCAGCAATCAATTATACAGCGCAATTAACCTCGGGCTCAAAAGCACCGCCTGGGTGTTGGTTACTATCATTGCTTTAGCACCTTTGTTAGGTGTCGTTATCGGTTTATGGCCAGCAGTGGAGCTAGACTGGGCTGCCATCAGTCGCTTTTTAGGTTATAACGGCCTTGCATACTCCGTAGCCAGCACCTTGTTGTTATCTTTAGTTGCGCCTCTTATTGCGCTGTATATCGCATTTATGGTGTATAGCCGATATCGCTTTAACCGGCGCTGGCAATCATTAGAAAAACGCCTAGCCCCTCTTTTATCTTTGCCTCATTTAGCCGTAGCGTTAGGGCTGGTTTATTTGTTTAGTTCAGGGGGAATGCTGTGGAGCGTCCTGTGGGGGTTTATCGGCCAAACTGCGCCTGAATGGCTAGGCTTACCGCGCAAAAGTATGCTGACAATGATACTGGCCATCAGTATCAAGGAAGTACCGTTTTTCTTACTGATTTTCAGTGCCATTGGACGCCAGCTAGCTATTAAACAGTGGTTACTGCAGGGGCGAGCATTGGGCTACAGTGAAAATGCAAGTTGGTGGCTGATCGTATTTCCTGTGGTGCTAAAACAATCTCGCTTAGCCGTACTCGCAGCTATGGCATATACCTTGTCAGTGCTGGATATCAGCTTATTAATCGGTCCGAATATTCCGGAGTTGTATGCAGTCGTGTTGTACAACTGGCAAACCGGTTTCACCCCAGACGAACAAACCTTTGCGTTCTTAGGTAACTTGCTGCTAATTGCTATGCTGGGCGTATTAATCGCATGTATTTATATTCACGAACGATTGGTAACGAAACAATTGGCTAACCATGCCGTTATGGCAAACCCGCTGAACATTACTCGGCTCAGTGGAGTATTCACCGCCTGGTTAGGCTTTTTTAGTCTGTTAACCCTAGCCATTCTTGCTACTTTTTTACTTTGGTCGCTGGGGTGGAATACACACAGCACATTTAACACAGCAAATTGGTCAACCTCTTTATGGCAAGATGAGTGGTTCTTCATGCAAGGACCACTGCTTAACAGCCTACACATTGCTTTTTTTAGCAGTCTTTTAGGGGTCGGGGTTACATTGTTGGCCCTCGAATTACAGCGCCACAACAAACGTTATTTCCCTGATTACTTGTGGTTATTAGCCATATTACTACCACAACTGAGCATGGTGTACGGCTGGCAAATAGTGCACACCAGTAGCAATGCAAGCTACCACAGTAGTTGGATTATCTTGTCCCATGTGCCATTTACCTTTGCCTATAGCTATTTGGTATTACGCGGTCCTTTTCAAAGCCTCAACCGGCACTACGAATTAGTTGCTGCTAGTTTTGGTTACTCGCCTTGGCAAAGGTGGTGGAAAGTGCGTTTTATGCTTCTTCGCCCCGCCCTGTTGAGTGCGTTTGCCATCGCGTTTTCTGTCAGTATTGCCCAGTACATTCCTACGTTAATGATAGGGGCTGGCCGTGTTGCCACCATCACCACTGAAGCGGTGGCGATCGCATCAGGTAACGAGCAAAGCATCACGGCTGTGTACATACTCGTGCAAGCGGCACTGCCGTTTATCGCTTTTTTAGTAGCCAGTATTTTAGCCCAACGTACCCGAGGAAGTGTCGATGCTGAGCATCAATAATTGCCAAATACAAATTGAAGGGGGGCTGATCACCTTACCCAATATCACCCTTGAAAAGGGTGAACTTTTAGTCATAACCGGCCCAAGCGGTATGGGTAAATCAACCTTCTTACATTGGTTATTAGGGGATAGCATACGTCACGCTAACATCAGCGGTGAAATCATGTTAAATGGTGTGCCACTCAGCGGTGTCAATATCGAACAGCGCCGTATAGGCCTACTGATGCAAGACGTGCATTTATTCCCTCATTTAAACGTGCTGGATAATATCTGCTTTGCCCTACCACATAGGTTGAAAGATGAGCAAGGCAGCAAGCTAAGCAGACCCCAGCGCAAAGATACCGCGATGCAAATGCTGAGCAAAATTAATATGGGCTACGTGGCAGAACATTATAGCCACCAGCTTAGCGGGGGCGAGCGTTCCCGTGTGGGTTTAGTGCGTGCACTGGCGAATCAACCCCAAGCACTATTGATGGACGAGCCATTTGCAGCACTTGACCCCGATACCAGCGCTAACGTCAGCCAATGGGCTTTTAGCCAATTACACGAGCGCGGCGTACCCAGCATCATGGTCAGCCATGATCTAAACAACATTCCATCTCAGGCCCAGCACCTCGATTTAGCCAACTATTTTCAGCAGGTTTAAACACCAGCCAATGACGTATACTAGGCTTGAGGTGACTGCTGTTAAGCAGCCATGAATTTTCACTTAAGGTAAACTATGTTCGACCCATTATTAAACAAAGTATTGAAAAAGCCCTTGTGCGGCCTAGCAAAACAACTGATTAAACGCGGTGTGAGCGCCGATAAAGTCACGGTTGTGGGTTTCATTGTGGGAATGCTCGCCGTGCCGGCAATTATCTATGGTCATTACACCTTTGCTTTGTGTTTAATTTTGTTAAACCGTCTTGGGGATGGGCTTGACGGTGCAATTGCCAGAGAAACCTCGCCGTCTGATGCCGGCGGCTTTTTAGACATCACCTTAGACTTTATCTTTTATTCAGCCATTGTATTTGCTTTTGTCTGTGCAAACCCAGTTCAGAACGCAGTCGCTGGCAGCTTTTTGATGTTGTCGTTTATGGGAACAGGAGGCAGCTTTCTGGCCTTTGCCATTATGGCGAGCAAACACGGTATCGACAGCCCAAACTACCCACAAAAAAGCTTACATTATATGGGTGGCTTGGCTGAAGGCTTTGAAACCATTTTAGTACCTGTCTCTTATACACATCTGACGCTGCCGACGAAGAGGATAGTGTAG
>OLGX01000465.1_pt1 | contig 13435 bp, 11 predicted proteins | sample 1609451 | NCBI WGS metagenome assembly OLGX01 (sample SAMN05416834, study PRJEB24817) | seawater metagenome | isolation source: Sea water | place: Canada:Atlantic | collected 2013-07
GATCTACACTATCCTCTTCGTCGGCAGCGTCAGATGTGTATAAGAGACAGATTACGGAGAATGATCAGGTTATAAAAGTGATAAAGCTAGCCCATGACGTTACTGAAGCCAAAGAATTACAAAGGGCGCTAGAGAATATCCAACTAGCTCTCGCCCGCTCACTGGCCATCATTGAGTTTACACCTCAAGGAAATATTCAATCGGCTAATGACAACTTTCTCTCTGCTGTTGGATATCAAAGGGATGAAATTTTAGGGAAACATCACCGCATTTTTTGTGACAACGAGTTTTACCAGGCCCACCCTCACTTCTGGAACGAGCTTTCAAATGGAGACTTCAAACAAGGCCTTTATAAGCGATTTGATAAACACGGTAAAATACTGTGGCTAGAGGCTACCTACAACCCTATTTATGATGAGTCTGGAAAGGTTTTCAAAATCATAAAATTTGCGAGTAACGTTACGTCTCGCGTTGAAAGAGAGCAATCCATTCAAGAAGTTGTGCTCTCCACGTCAGAAGAAACAGCGCAAATTGCAAGCCGAGGGAAGCAGGTGCTAGAGAACGCGGTCAAACAAGCAGAACTAATATCTGCAAGTGTCGAAAGTGCATCAGACCTATTAGGTCAACTATTGGCTCAGTCTAAGCAAATCTCTTCTATCGTAACAACAATTGACAGCATAGCCGACCAAACAAACTTACTTGCACTCAACGCTGCAATTGAAGCCGCAAGAGCTGGCGAGCACGGTAGAGGGTTTGCGGTAGTTGCTGATGAGGTTCGCTCACTTGCAGCGAGAACGAGTAAGTCTACAATTGAAATTGAGGGTCTTGTTAAAGAGAATGAAAGACTCAATGGCGAAGCTACTTCTAAAATGAGATCCATACAACTGCAAGCAGTAGAGAGCAAAGACGGAATAACTGAAACAAAAAGCATTATTGAAGAGGTGAGCCAGGGAGCGATTAGCGTGGCAAAAGAACTTTCTGAAAAATAATGCTTTTAAATCGGACAGCGTCAAACGCTACACTTATTTTTTCGGTTTTTTTCGCTTTTTATAAGCGGGCTTCACCGTTGATTTTATGCCCTTCAGTGACACAGGCACGTTGCTTGACGCAATATCGATAAGCTCGTGTAAGGTGTTTTGCAGTGGCTGCATAAAGCTTTTATAGTTTGCCTGCTGCTCGGCAATGTTGTTTAACGTTGCCTCCCACTTGGCGGTCATATCGGGTGTTGTGCACATCTCAGGAAGGGCTCCTACTAAGCCAATTCCTGCGGGTGTAGCATTAATAATTTTGCCCTGCCGCTTCAAAAAACCACGCTTAAACAACAGTTCGATTATTCCGGCCCGCGTGGCCTCAGTGCCCAAACCGTCCGTATCCTTTAAAATTGCTTTTAGAGCTCGGTCTTTAACGAAGCGATTTATTCCCGTCATGGCAGCAAGTAACGTAGCGTCGGTAAAGTGCTTAGGGGGCTGAGTTTGCTTTTCTAGCAACTCTCCTTTTTCGCAATGCAGGCTGTCGTTTTTGTTCAGTTCTGCCAGCGAGCCTTTTTGCCATGGGGTATCAGAGCTCAATTTGCTTTCTCCGCCTTTTTCGTAATTTTTTTCGCTTCCTTTATCACTGATTTTTTCGCTAGTTCTTTCAAAGAGCACCTTCCACCCCAGTTGCTCGGTAACATTGGCGGTTGTGGCAAACTTGCCACCTGCAATGGTTAGCGCAACATGAGTTTGTTGATAAATAAAAGCAGGATAAAACTGAGCGAGATACTGCCTAACAATAAGGCCATACACGTTTCGTTCTAGATGACTTAAGGACAGCCCTAAAGGTGATTTTTCAGTGGGAATAATGGCATGATGAGCGCTAACTTTGGCATTATTCCACGCTTTGGACTTAATTGAAGTATCTGCTTGTTGAGCCGAATTAGAAAATGGTAACTCTGCTTTACCAAGCATAGCCACAATGGACTTCGACAAGGAGAATTGCTCGCTGGGAAGGTATCGGCAGTCTGAGCGAGGATAGGTAATGAGCTTGTGTTTTTCGTACAAAGACTGACACACATCAAGCACCAGCTTGGCGTTCATATTAAATTGCTTAGCCGCATCAATTTGTAGGGTTGAAAGATTGTAGGGTAAAGGTGCATTCAGCTTTTTTTGCTGCTTTTTAATATCATCAACGGTTGCAGGTTGGTTCGATATCCTTCCTACCACATTTTCAGCTAACCCCTTTGAAAGTACACGCCCCTCATCATCCATATAAGCCTGACACGCCTCGCTCGGCTGCCACTTTGCAGTAAACTGTTGCTGTGAAGGAGTGAATATGTGAGCCAACACCTCATAAAACGGCTTAGAGGTGAAATTGTTAATTTCCTTATCTCTATTCACCACCAGTCCCAATATGGGTGTTTGCACTCGCCCTACAGAAAGCACCCCTTGATAACCAACTTTACCACCTTGAATAGTATAGGCTCGCGTTAAGTTGATACCATATAACCAGTCGGCGCGGCTTCTTGCCAATGCTGACACCGAAAGAGGAATAAAATGCTTATTAGGTTGCAGCTGGTTTAAAGAACGTTTTACCGCGGGTAAGTTCAAATCGCTGATAAGTAAGCGCTGCATACTGTCACGCTTTTGCGAAGTAACGTTGAGATAATCGATTACCTCATCAACCAGAAGTTGCCCTTCCCTGTCTGGGTCGCCAGCATGAATAATTTGGCTACACTGCTTCACAAATTTACGAATAATCGCTAACTGGCTTTTTGTTTTATATTTTGGTTTTAGCTGCCACTGATTAGGGATAATAGGTAGGTGTTCTAACTGCCATTTCTTAAACTTTTCATCGTAACTATCGGGGTCTGCTTGCTCGAGAATATGGCCCACACACCACGTAACTACATCGCCACCAGCTATTTCGATATACCCTTGATGCTTTTTTTGAGGTTTAGGTAAGGCCTCTGCAATGGCTCTTCCTAGGCTAGGCTTCTCGGCAATGTATAACTTCATCGGCTCTATTTAGCATATTATTTTGAGTGGATGGTGCATGCTAGACTTCATGCGAAAACGTTTTATAAAAGCTGCATGCGAGGCTACAACTGAAATTTTTTCTGTAGCTATATATAACTTCGTTCAACTACCTGTAACTACCTTTAACTACTAACATGACAACTCGTTTAACGAGTGCTTCATTATGTCTATCGTCATAATAAATAACCACTGTCATTATATCCAGTTATTTCTATCAGGCAGCGTTTTAGTAGCCTAATTTAGTCGCATTAGTTTAGAAGCTTGGTTTAATCGCCTAGTTTTGAAGCATAGTATTGAAGCAAATAAGTTCACAGCTTGCCCATACACCATTTTGCTACAAGGCCCGTCGCGATTGTAATAACCACACTGGTCAGCGTACCTAACAACACGTACTCAGTAAGCTTTTTGTCTTCACTCTTTGTTAAATCGCCAAACCTAAAGATAGACTTTGCCGCAATCAAAAAGCCAATTGCTGCAAATTGGTTCAACAACACAAAAGTAAGAATAAGTAGTCGCTCTAAGTAGCCAATACGCTGACCCGCCATGGCTAAGGTGCGCTGTACGGGAAGTTGTACTAACCCGCTGGTGCGTTTAGGGTTGGTCAGCTCATCTAGCTCTTTGGTCCATGGCGAAAGCAGCTGTTTTATAAAAATAGAAGTAGGACTTAAAATAATTAAATAAGCGAGCAGCAGTACCAAATGGTGATAGTTTATGGCGTAGATATGCTGCAGTAATGGCGTGAACTGTTGTGTTAACAGCGCCCACAATATGATCGCAGCGATAATATGCGCAGCTTGATCGATAACAAAAGCAAAGGTGGTTGGGCTAGCGTAAGACTTAACGGCGTCAATAATGAAATGAGTCACCATTACGCCAATAGCCACTAAAAATAGGGGGATAAGCTCTATTGCCGTTTCACTTGATGCAGCGCCAGTCTCTTTTGTCGCAAGCGTGGCAAACAAAGATAAAATCAATAAAGCAAAAAATGCCAGCACGCCGTGAAGTAAAGCATGTAAGTACAATGCCGGAGACAGCAGATGTTTAGTATTGCGACTTTTTACCCAGCCGGCAGGCTGAAAATAGAAGTCTCCCAACACGTGGGCTACCAAAAGCCCGGCTATCAGGGCTAGCTGTTGTAACTGCAGCTGCTCTGCACCTATTCCATCCATACTCAGCACTCCTATGCTCAACACCTCTATACCAATAGCTTCCATACTAAATCTCCTAGGTCTGCTATCACGAGCTAACTTCAGTTGCCATGTGCTCAAGATATTCATTCACCAAGTGATATCCACTGGCATTTAAAATTCGGGTAACGTTGCTTCTCGTTTTACCCAGCGTATTCGCGATGTGTTCATGGGCTTTATCTTTTGCACAAATATAGGCAAGCAGCGTTTCTGATTGAGTTTGAGTTAACGCCGTAATATGGCTATCTAAAAATGCGGTTAGCAGTGCTGCGTGCTTATTTAAAGCTTCATCATCGCTAGTAAACACCAAGTATTGCGATTTCAGAGTATCTAATGCCCTACCCGAACGAACGAAGGCATCCCCACTCCCTATTTTTACCTGTCCATCAGTAATGTTAACCTCGCCAAGCCCTACGCTAATACGAATATCGGTTGAGGGCGTGCAAGCTTTTAAAGCCAGTCTTATGCATACCGCAGTTTGCATGGCATTTTGCGGTGAGGGTATTACGGCCTGAAACGCATCGCCACGAAACACATCATACTCGCCATGGTACATTGCCGTTTGCGCTTTAAGTGTTGTGGTGAGTACTGCCAGCACATGTTTTAATTCTTCATCATTTAAGTGCTGTGAGTTGGCAATATCTCCAGTGATCACTGCCGCTCGCTGTTTAATCGTGTCCATTAGCCGCTCTCGTTATAATGAGTTTTGCTGAAAGGTCGAGTGTTAAATCTTCTAAAACTAGATTGCCTGTATTTTTATACAGATGCAATGCCATCCACTTCAGTGTGCATACACACTCGGGTAACCGTTTATCAACACTTTTTAAAAAGAGCCCATAAACAATCACTTTCAACAAAGTTACCATAATCAATCACACAAGCATACAGCTGTTTTTACGGCAGATACCGCCTGGTATTTATCCGTAATGCTTCCGCCTGATGGGCACGAATGACGTTTATGCCTGCTCTTTATGCCAGATGCTCTCGCCTCAAGTTCTCGCTTAAAGTTCTCGCCTAAAACTCTCGCCTTAAGAGCATGCTAAAAGCTTACATTTACTATTTACTCAACGGATGCATGCGACAGTTTTTGTCGCATGTTGTGGGTATGCTATTGTGCTTACACGTAAAGGGTTTAGGTTATTTAATCCTATGAGCGCATTTCAACGCAAATTAGACATTTTACAGTTTGTGCCTACGGCACCGCGAAAAGTATCAAGCCGCCAAATATTTGATAACTTGCAGAACTGCGGCCATCACCACATCGATATGCGAACGATACAACGGGATTTGGTTAATCTAGAAACCGTTGGGCTTTTTGGTCTTGAAGTAGACAAACGCTCTAAACCCTACGGCTGGTTTATCAATGCCAACTTTAAAAAGTTGAATCTTAGCTTGATGGATGGCAATACCGCCCTTGCATTTAAAGTGCTCGAACAATCTGGCGCTACACTGCCCAATACCACGCTTAACGAATTGCAGCCCTACTTCACCAAGGCAACACAAATACTTCAACAAGACAGCGACTCTCTACTTAGCAACTGGTTAAAGTCGGTAGCAGACTCGCACATTTCTCAACCTCTTCTACCGCCAGAAATAGATGCAGTGTCTTTTGGAAGACTAAAAAACGCCATCTATTTTAAAAAACAAATATCGGCTGATATAAAACGTATTTTTAATGGTGGTAATCAAATGGTATGGAAACACTACGACCGAATAAATCCCATGGGGTTGGTTAAACAGGATGGTCGTCAGCTATTCGTGTGTACATTTGGAGAGCTTCACAAAAGGCGCTACGCATTGCCCTTGCACTTTATTAGAAACGTAATGGAAACCCAGGATGACTGCCAGCAAACTTTTGGCGAACTTGAAAGCGTTCAGTTACTCAACAACAATAGAAAGCAAAATATTGAACTGAAACTACTGGTTAAAAACAACGCGCTCTTCCTGCTCCACGGTTATAAGCTTTCTGAAGATCAGATCATTAGCCCGTCTGCACACACCGACAAATCGTTTTTAACGGCAACCGTGAAAGATACGAATAAGCTAAGAGCCTTTTTGAGAGGGCTTGGCGACAATATTGAAGTTATTGAGCCCAAAAAGTTAAGAGACTACTTTTTGGCAATGTCGCAGAAATTATTCGCAACATATAGTCAATAAAAGGCTACATCACAGATGGTAATTATAGCCTTGCGCGCCGCACACGAATGGCGGCTAATGAGTCATTGCTTCATTTGCTGGCGAATAAATGCAGGAATATTAAAATACTTCGACTCAAGGTTTGAGCTTATACGGGAGCCATTAATCTTCATCGGTGCCATCTCTCCCATTATTTCACGGTATTCTTCTAATTCTCTGCTTTGCTCTATCATATCGATTTCATCTAACAGGCTGTATTGCTCTAACTTGCTGTATTCGTCTGACTCAGTACTGTTTTCAAATTCGCCTTCCTTTTCACTATGTTGCTCTTTTTCACTATGTTGCTGGGCAACAGGAATGCCCGTTGCGATAACTAGCACTTCACCGAAATGGGGTAGTTCTGGGGATACCGTTACGCCGGTTATTATTAGCGCACGGGCACTCTCAATTAAATTTTGCAGTGTTGCTAGCATTTCCTCATACATCACTAAGCTAGGCTCTTCCTTGCACGTAAGCTGCACAATAACGCCCTGCGCTCCAACAATGCTTTGATCATCAATCAAGGGGTTATTAAGAGCATGGGTTAACGCATCGCACAGCAAGCCTCCATCTTCGGCAATACCAACGCCTAATGCCGTATTCCCTTCTAACGACAGAATATGGCTAAAGTCATTAATATCCACATTGATGTAACCGGTTTTGGTCAACATGGTAATAATAGCTTCGACAATGCGGTGCATCTGCGTATCGCAATGACGAAATGCCGACAGTAACCCAACCGTTTCATTAAGCGCCGACACCAGCGAATCATTCGACAATACTAAGGTGGCATTTGCGACTGCTTTTATCGCTTGAAAAGCATCTAGGGCAATTTGGTGGCGCTGACTGCCTTCCGACTTGAACGGCAAAGTCACAAAGCACATCGCGTTTATGCCCTTTTTCTTAGCCATGTCTAAAAGTACAGGCGTAGCCCCGCTGCCAGTGCCACCGCCTAGTCCTGCAATAACAATGATAATAGTGTCGTGTTCTATAAGCGTACTTAGCGCCTCTTCACTTTGACGAGCAGCACTATGTGCCACCAAAGGGTCAGCCCCCGCTCCATACCCTTTGGTGGTGGACTCTCCTATAAGAAGGACTTCATGATTATCACATTGGTGCAACGCAGATATATCGGTATTAATAGAGGTAAATCGAATACTGGTATGCTGACATAAACCGGCCATAGTAGTGATGGCATTGCCGCCACACCCGCCTACGCCTATTACGTGAATGTTAATGTCTTTAGATTCAGTCTCTTTGAGTATTACGTTGTGCATGCTGTGCCCCTCAATGTCATCATTGGCGGTAAGTGGGGTTATAAAGGACGTTAAGCATGCATTATCCGTACGTCAAAAACTGACGCACTTCGACAGAAGCTCATTACTATGCCCACTCTTTTTTTGATAGTAAGCGCTAATCCCTTTACTCTAAGGTTAATAAAATACAAAAATCGTGACATAAACACGGACACCGACGGATAAAAAATGCAGCCTCATGATCAATTGCCCTTACATGATTTTATAGAATATTCAGAACCCACCATGAAGTCGCGAAGCGCTGACTTTCTACAAACAATGCAACGCCGACACAGTATTCGTCACTTTAGCGACCGCTCGGTAGATAAAAGCATTATAGAAAATTGCTTGTTAACAGCGGGCACTGCACCAAGCGGCGCTAATCATCAGCCTTGGCACTTTGCAGCCATTAACTCTCCATCAATGAAACAAAAAATACGTGAGCACGCCGAAGCCCATGAACGTGGCTTTTATGAAGGGCGCGCTGGGCAACAATGGCTCAACGACTTGAAACCCTTAGGGACAGACGCCGCTAAACCGTATTTGGAAATAGCGCCCTGGCTTATTGCTGTATTTAGTCAAAAGTTTGGTGAAACCGAAGATGGAGAAAAACAGCAAAATTACTACGTGCATGAGTCGGTAGGCATTGCCGTGGGCATGCTGATTACTGCCCTACACAACGCCGGATTAGCGACGCTTACCCATACGCCTAAGCCTATGAACTTTTTAACTGACGTGTGTGGTAGGCCCGATAACGAAAGAGCGTACATGCTGATAATTGCAGGATACCCGGCGATTAATGCGACTATACCGGCTCACGCCACACAGAAAAAATCCCTGAATGATATTGCGAGCTTTTTATAATCACTGGAGGCTGGGTTTGCAGGTTGATGTGTTAACTGGGGCAGTAAATTTGGTTCTGACCCCATTTATTTCTGTGCTACTCTGCGCGCCGACATTCAATTCAAGCAATATATACGGTTAAAAGGACACGTCTTCACATGGTTCCATGGGTTAAATTGGGTACAGCTAAAATTCCAAACAATGGTGGCGAGTTAACCTTTTCTCAGCGAGATCAGGAGTTTAGCATTAGACTTTCTGGCATTCGTGGCGAATTAATGAATAGCCGAGTATTTAACTCAGAAAAAGAGTTGTCTCAAATGGGGTGTGCGCATCTCAAAACGACACCAAACGCACATGTTTTAGTGGGCGGTTTAGGCATGGGATACACACTAAGAGCCGCACTCAATGAAGTGACGCCAAGCTCTAAGGTTACCGTTGCCGAACTCATCCCTGAAGTTGTAGAGTGGAATAAAGGCCCCCTCGGCAACTGCGCTAAAAACCCACTTCAAGACCCTAGAACTCATGTTGTGCTTGGTGATGTTAAACACCTTTTAAATACGGGAGAGCCAACGTTTGATGCAATATTACTCGACGTGGACAATGGCCCTGAAGGCCTAACCCACTCTGACAATAACTGGATTTATTCAATAGACGGCTTAGAAGAAATTTATAAGGTGCTTAAACCAGGTGGCATGCTTGCCATATGGTCTGCCGGGCCTGATTATTTATTTTCCGTTCGTTTAAAGAATGCGGGCTATAAAGTGTCTACCCGTATAGCCAGAGCTCGTAAGGGTAAAGGAAGTAAGCACACTATTTTCCTAGCTAAAAAAACTATGGATTGAAGCTAAAATGCGCTAAGCCACAACGATGTCCATTGCCAGCTGTCGCTTACCGCAAATCTTTTATCAGCTTTTTTTTACAGCTATATGCTACAGCTACCTGTGAAGAGCGTGCCTTTCGTTCACCTTTGGTATTGGTTTCAAGATACCCTATCGGTTATTAAAAACACTGTTGTGAGCGTTTTAAAAAAGCGTGACGAAATAAGAAAGGTTTCGGTAATTTTTTCATAATAGCGCGTGAACTGCGTGAGTAAACGCTGGTACTCACCAGTTAACATGTAACCTCGACATAGCGTGAAAGCCCTTCTTGCTAGGGCCAGCAGTACTTTATGCTTTTCACACATCAAACTGGCTTGTTTTGTGCTGCCTCTCTTTATACTTAGCCACACGTGCTAATAACGTTGGAAATGAAGATAAGGAGAACATCATGAAGAAACGTTTACAATTTACCCTTGCAGGGTCAATATCATTACTACTAAGTGCAGGTTGTATCGCGGGTCATCATAACGATGATGGCAAAGAGGTTATGATGAAAAATCTAGAAACTGGCAAGAGTATTGGCAGCGTGATGGTGAGTAGTTATGACGATGACGGCGTTGTGTTTACGCCCAGCCTTTCAGGATTAACACCAGGGGTGCATGGTTTTCACGTGCATCAGAATGGCGATTGCTCACCTTCAATGAAAGATGGCAAAGAGGTATTGGGCGGCGCAGCTGGTGGACACTTTGACCCCGAAGAAACAGGCAAGCACAGAACCCCTTGGTCTGAAAAAGGTCACGAAGGCGACCTTCCAGTTATCTATGTTGACGAAAATGGGCATGCCGACCAACCTATTTTCGCGCCAGAACTGGAACTTGAAGATATTAAAGGTCGAGCACTAATGATTCACGCTGGCGGAGACAATTATTCAGACACCCCCAAAAAGCTCGGCGGCGGTGGTGATAGAGTGGCCTGCGGTGTCATTAGTGAATAAAAGTAGTAAATAAATACAGTCAGTAAGCAAAACCGCATTGCTAACCATTTTGGTACTGCTTACATACAATAAGAAGCGGCATAATGCCGCTTCTTCTTGAATGCTCTTTTAGTCAATGATTGTTACTTAATTTCTTACCATCAACTATTCAGATGTATCAATTCGCCAGTTTATACTCCAGCGTAATCTTAGTGTTTAAAAGCTGTGACACTGGGCAATTCTCCTTTGCTCCCTGAGCAATTTCCTCAAATTTATCCTCAGTAATACCTTTTACGCTAGCATCTAAAGTAAGCGCTGATTGCGTAATTTCAAATCCATCACCACTTTTCTCTAAACTAATTTTGGCTGTGGTATTTAATTCACCGTCATCAAAACCAGCATCTGACAGTGCAAAAGAAAGGGCCATGGTGAAACAGCTTGCATGGGCTGCGCCAATGAGCTCTTCTGGGTTAGTCCCTTTTCCATCTTCAAAACGGGTATTAAAACCGTAAGGGTGGTTAGACAAGGCACCCGTTTCTGTAGAAACACTGCCTTTACCGTCTTTTCCTAACGGTTGATAAGTTGCGCTACCTGATTTTACTATTGTCATTTCATCTATCCTTATCTGGTGATCGCACTTTTGCCAAACCAAGCTCCAATAACTGTCGTGCTTCAAACCCAGTTATTTTCAATCGAACTACTTGGCTTGATTGCTAGACAAAGACGTTGCAAGTATTCTGCCAACGGCTTGGCTTTGCTCCAGCCCCTACCATGCATGGGCTTAGCAAACTATGTTCGCCAAATAGCGCTAACGCTTTTACGTAAAATGTAAGCGAAATACAGAGATGGCTGAAAATTTTACCTGTGCTTATCCAGCTCTAGCTTTAGACACATGAAATGACTTCTGGCCATTGCTGAAATCATCGAGTCGCTTTGCCTTTCTTTATTAAAAAGTTCTGAACATTCAAGTACAAAGGCAAACTACGACACAACATTCGCATCAATCTAGAATTGTGGTTTTTAAAGAAGCTTTAAAGAAACTCGAGAAGAAAAATAGATGGTGCGTCTACCCTGATTCGAACAGGGGACCTCTACCATGTCAAGGTAGCGCTCTAACCAACTGAGCTATAGACGCATTGTGTATCGCGGCGTTGATAAATAACAAATGGACATTTGTTTGCTCAACGGCGCGTATAATACTGAGGCAGAATGAAAGCTGCAAGAAAAACTTAACAAATCGCGCTTAAGTGTTTATTTTACCAGCAACTTCATCTAACGTTGATTGAAAGGAAGGGGTTTAATACTGTCTACTAACCTTCCGTCGTTTACCGCTTCCATGAAGTACTCCCCCAACCTATCGGTTTCGCTTAATACAGTTTGCCAATACTTTATGCGCGTAGGCGCATCCAGTACTTCAAAATCTTTTCTATCAGGTATCTTGCCGTAAGGCAGTTTTGCGACAAACGATGGCGAGGGCACTAGCATCACTACATTATCGTAGCTTGAACGGTGAGGTACCCTGCGCTTTAAGCCTTTATCGAACCATCCAGGAATAGGTTTGTTGTAAAAGTGAGGATACAAAACCAAGCCTTCATCGGGGCCAAAAGACACGTCAAAATGATAGTCGATAATACCGCCGTCTCTGTACATACCCACAGGCGCGCCCTCAATCTCTTTCACCCCTTCAATGACAATGGGGATAGACCCTGAAGCTAAAAGTGCGCTATGAATATTACCTTCAGTAAGAGAATGGAAATGAGATGGCATACCGTATGGGTCGGAAATGGTTAAATGACTGTTGGGCGAAGAGAACACGTACCGCTCGTAAAGCTTTGCTAAGTTCTTGCGACTGACCGTATTGGCCGCTGCGCTCATGGCAAGGCCCGAGAGCTGTTGCAATTTACTTTCAAACCGTGTGGCACCCAAGCATTTAGCCACAATTAAGTGCGCTTTGAATCGCTCATTGGCCAGCACTTCTTGCTTGCCCTTGTCGCTGACCATTTCCTTTAAAAGATCTTCTGCTTTCGCCGTAATCTCTCTAGCCGTTGGCTTATTGCTGCTGTAAGTAGTGGTAGAGTATGACTGTGCCAGCCTATTTATGGCTGCAAGCGGATCGTTTTGTACTGCACAAATTGCGCGAAACGCACCTGCTGAAGAACCTATAACATGAATTTGGTGCTGAACGTTGGCAAACCATTCAGGGAATAAAACTCTGTCTAAACCAGCTAGCGAAAACCATTTTGGGCCGCCTGAAGCGCCTAAAAAGTAACTAAACAATTCAGGGCTGAAACCATTTTTTAAGATTGTTTCGTGTGCTTTTTTACCTGCATATACTTCTAATGGTGCCACTGGTTTTCCTGTTTTGATTTTTACAGCTACCGCACTGTATTTTGTGCTGCGCTTTTTGCCATATTTCGTGCTGCGCTTTTTGTCGTGTTTAGTGAGTGCTGTGCTGTATTTTTTGCTTTATTGTATTTTGGACACAAATTACCAGTTAACCTGTTAAAAGTAACCGTTTTACCTCACAGAATATCACTTGTCTTACCACGCTATTTGGGCACCAAGCCTTTACTTTTGTTGGCTTAAGCTATTTATCACTTTTAAAAATATGTGGTACTCATCGTCAGTGATATTTTCTAATCTGTCTGTTTGCCACTTCGTAACTAATGGCGTAAGCGCGTTGTAAGTGCGCACTCCTTCTGCAGACAACGATATGTTGATAGCTCGCTTATCATTTTCATTCGTTTCGCGAACAATCAGCTGCTTACTCGCTAATTGCTGAAGCGCTCTACTGGTTTTTACTTTGTCTAACCGAGTGGCCACTGCAATATACTTTGATGTTAGCGACGTCGCATTACCAAGCGTAGCGAGCACGCGCCATTCTGGCATTGTTAACCCATAGGACTTGTAGACCGTAGCGAGTGAATCACTTAAATCACTAGATAACATAGCGACCTTATAAGCGAGCATGTCGTTTAGCTGCATTAATAATTCCTTCGTCAAATCGCCTTAAAAAAGTCTATGGCGTGATTGTTTTGTAAACTAATCAGCACAATTTGCGGTTAAGTCCAGGCGCTAATCCTGTCTCTTATACACATCTGACGCTGCCGACGAAGAGGATAGTGTAGAT
>OLGX01000481.1_pt1 | contig 13113 bp, 11 predicted proteins | sample 1609451 | NCBI WGS metagenome assembly OLGX01 (sample SAMN05416834, study PRJEB24817) | seawater metagenome | isolation source: Sea water | place: Canada:Atlantic | collected 2013-07
ATGCCACTAAAGCGTGGAATAGAGAGTTGTGTATTCAAGACCCTCAGCCAGTGAATGGCTTTATTGAGGCGCCGGACACGCCGGGAATTGGTATCGACTTAAATGATGACATTGTGTATCGCTCTCCCCACATGACGGTAACTGAACTGAAATAGCGAGCGATATAAACTGGGGCACCGCCAAAAAGTAAAAGATTCGACTTTTTTGCGGTGCTTTTTTATTAGTTTAGAGCCTGTTCCCCATCAGCTTGTACTCCAATTACTTGTACCTCTAAAACTGATACCACTTGTATGCATTTTTATAACGCAGCTTCTCTGCATCATCCCCGCTGAGACAAAAAGCCGTAGAGGCTGTTTGAGACTGCATACGATTGAGCATGTCGTCATACCCTTTTAGTAGTTGAGCGTATGGCATTCGCCAGGTACACAAAGGAAAATTGCTCGCCAGCATAATGTTATCTATAGGAAGTATATTTAGAGCAGTATTAAGCAATCGCTCAACATAAGGCCATGCCCACTGCCTGTCCTGCATCTCCATACCCGAAAATTTAAATGCCACATTGCTGCATTGCGCTAAGGCAATTAAATGACGCTGCCATTTTGTGTAAGCAAGGCTGGAATAAAAGTGCCGGTTTGAATTAGCGTGCTTGCTACAAGAGCCTTCAGCGGGTAAAGCTTCAGCAGGTACAACGTCAGCTAAAAAAGGCGCTGCCGCAACATGATTAACTATTACCTTCAGTTCTGGAATACGCTCAATCACATTTAATAACGCGCTGACGCTTGCCCCATCGGTAATATCGAATTGCGCATCGAATGATAGGTTATTGGCCGCCATATGTTTCAGGCTATGCAGCACCTTAGGGCTTCGCAATAGGGTGGCTGCATCATCATCAAGAATATGACGAAGCCCACTTACAGAGCGAAAACGTTTTAATCTATCAATGTCTGATAAGGAGGTAGACGACTGCAAGTCAATATTAGCCACACTGCGAAACGGTTTTACACAGTGCTGCTCTAAAAACGCCACCTCTCGCCACGGTTGCCCGTTATCAAAACCTGCCTCAATATGCACAAACCCTCCGAGCGTTGCGTGATTTCCTTTGAACAAACCCCTTTCATATACACTGCGTGCGATGACAGACTTGTCCCGCCAATAGGGCGGATTATTAGGCTTTAGCCAGTCGTAATGACCGTGCTGAAGGGCAAAAAAGTGTATATGAGGGTCAATCCAGTTCATGGGCGTTCTTCCACATCATTATTGCGCCGTGTACCCACCATCTACGGCATGAAGGCTTCCAGTGATAAAAGACGCTTTATCGCTACAAAGGAAATAGGTGAGTTCGGCGACGTCTTGAGGTTGACCTAGCCTGCCAATGGGCTGGGCTGCCACCTCTTCTGCTACAACGTCGTTTTTATTTGCCCCAGAACGCGAGACATAGTTGTCGATGGCGTTGTGAAATAATGGGGTTTCAATAGTGCCAGGACACACCGCATTCGCCCTTATATTAAAAGAGGCATAATCAAGGGCGGTACTTTTAGCTATGGACGCCAATGCAGATTTTGTTAGCCCATAGGCGAAGGAGTTTTGTTTTCCCACATAGGATTGATCAGAGCCCATCACCACTATTGCACCTGATTGCTGTGCTTTCATAACAGGTAATGTATTTTTTATTGCGGCGTAAGCTCCTTTAATATTTAGGCTTATTATACTGTCGAGTAACGCTTCGTCAGTCTCTTCGATAGTGGCTGATACGTGTTTGCCCGCATTACACACCAACGCATCAATACGTTTATAGTCTTGTGCGACAGACGCCAGTGCTTTTTCTACCTCGCTCACGTTGCTTACATCGCACTTTATCCATTCACAATGTAGAGGGGCGACGTCAAAGTGCCTAATGTCTAAATTCACCACGCGATAGCCGTTTTCAGCAAATGTTTTACACACGGCAAGGCCAATTCCTAAACTGCCACCCGTTACCACGCATACTGGGCTATTATTAAGCTTAACGTCAGTATTAACACTAATGTCAGTATCAATTTCGGTATTCGTTGTGGTATTGGTCATAGCTCACGTTGTTCCTAGTCTATTTCTGTTTCTCTGTGCTTTCTTTGTGATTGCGCTAGTATCTGTGGCGTAAGCATGCCAGCGAGTAGGATAAATGCAAGGAAAAGCCAAAAGGCCATAAGTAATAGTTAACCTGAGTCCTATTTGAGAAACGGGGTACAGTAAATTAATTATTAACTTTCAGTTAACGGACTACTCTGACCACTTGTTTTATGGCTATAATAGAGAAATTAAAACACTTGTTTGAAAAAGGAGTCATCCATGCCTCTACACCATGCCCCTACCGCTGATTTTCAGTTTCTTTTAAAAGAATGGCTTGGACTTGATGCCCATTATGAAAAACTCGGCATCAGTGATTTTGACAGCGACCTGGCGAATGAAATTATTTCGCAAGGCGCTAAATTTGCACTAGATGTTGTTGCCCCATTAAACCGAGAGGGCGACGAAGAAGGCTGTAAGCTTGAAAATGGTCAGGTTACTACACCAAAAGGTTTTGCCGACGCCTATCAAGAATATGTGGCCAATGGCTGGAATGCCATGCTTGGCTCTGCTGAGTACGACGGTCAAGATTTACCTTACACCATGGCGGTACCGGTTCACGAAATGTTGAATGCTGCTAATTTAAGCTGGCGCTTAACGACTATGCTGACTGAGAGTGCGACACTTGCGGTCACTAAGCATGCAAGTAAAGCGCTTAAAGATAAGTATCTTGCGAAGCTTATCAGCGGCGAATGGACCGGTACGATGAACCTTACCGAGCCTCACGCTGGCACAGACTTAAGCTTGCTAAGCACCAAAGCGCAGCCTCAAGACGACGGCAGCTTTAAAGTAACAGGTAACAAGATATTTATTACTGGTGGCGATCACGACTGGAGCTCTAACGTTATCCATCTAGTTCTCGCTCGTTTACCTGACGCACCAAAAGGTGTTAAAGGTATTAGCTTGTTCTTAGTACCCAAATTTTTACCTGACGCAAGCAATGAGCCGGGCGAAGCAAACAGCCTGTCAGTGGGCAGTATTGAACACAAGATGGGTATTAAAGCCAGTCCTACCTGTGTAATGAACTTCGACGGTGCCACCGGCTGGTTAGTGGGAGAGGAGAACCAAGGGTTAGCGTGCATGTTCACCATGATGAACGATGCTCGTTTTCAAGTGGGTTTGCAAGGCTTAGGCGCTGCTGAAGCGTCTTACCAAGGTGCCCTTACTTATGCACGCGACCGCGTTCAATCTCGTGCACCCCAGGGCATTCAAAACCCTGAAGGTAAAGCCGATCCAATCGTATTCCAGCCAGACGTAGCAAGAATGCTGCTAACGCAAAAATCGTTAATCGAAGGTTGTCGCGCTCTGTCGCTTTTCTATGCCAAATTTATGGATATCGAAAAGCACACAGAAGGCGAAGAAAAACAAAATGCAGAAAATGTGCTTCAGTACTTAACGCCTATCTGCAAGGCCTTTATGACTGACATGGGTCTTGAAACCACTAATATTGGTGTACAAGTATACGGTGGTCACGGTTTCATCCGCGAATGGGGAATGGAGCAGCTGGTGCGCGATGTGCGTATTGCCATGCTGTATGAGGGAACCAACGGTATTCAAGCCCTCGACTTAATTGGCCGCAAGCTCACCCGAGATGGCGGAAAAATGATGGAGTCGACCTATGCTGCATTTAGTGAACTGGTTAACGACATCGAAGATGGTGAGAGTAAAGCACTAGCACAAGGTCTATTAGATGACTGGCGCGCCTCTTCTGCCGACTGTTTGGGAATGGACCCAACCACAGCTGCTTCAGCGGCATGCGACTTCCTAAATTACAGCGCATACTCGCTAATTGGCGTATTGTGGTACAGCATGGCTGATAAGGCTCAGCGCTCAGATAATGCGGTATTAGCAGCCTCTAAAGTGAAAACCCGAGACTTTTATATGCAGCGTATTTTACCTCGCCGCGACGCACACAAAGTAGCGTATAAAGCAGGGCCAGATAGCACCTTAGCGATTAGCGGCGACGAGTTCGACTACTTGTAATGCTATTGGCGATTGCCTGTTAAGTAGTAGGTGGTAGGTGAAATGTACCTACCACTGGCTATTAGCTTCGCGAAAGCTGTAACAAGGTGTTCGCTAACAATATACACTAAGAGTACTTGCTAAAAATACTTGTTCAAAAGTAATGGCAACAAAAAGGTCGGCTTGAATTGCATAGTTAACGCTATGCACTCAAGCCGACCTTTTTTTCAGTTTTCTATTTACTTACAAACCATATACTTTTAAATCGCTACCTCATACCAGGCAGCAAGATAAGTGAAATACTTTATTAGCCTTCGTTCTTTAGGCTTTCAGTGTCAGCAAACGTATCGTCAAACCAATCATCTAACATGGCCTTTTCATAAAACAGGTTTTCATTTCTCATGTTTCTGATATTGGTGTCCATAAAGCCCATGTCTTTCAGCTTAAAGTCATCTTCACTTTTCAGTACTTCACCACTGCTATCGGTTAACGAATAACTGAATGTCATCCTTGGTATATCAACACGCTGTATTACGCGCACGTCTGAGCCCATATTGTTGCCAAAACCAATAAATTGACTGGGCCACACTTGGCCAGCTAAATCGATATTAGTGACAACCATCGATAGTGTTTGAGATTTTGGCAAAGAGGCGGCTAACTCAACTAAATGGGCTTCTAACGCCTCAAGGGTACGCTCACGAAAACGAGCGCGGGACTCATTTGAAGGGCGCACATCGGTAAAAGATTTTGGCTCTTTCCACGTTATCTTTAGTTCGCCAGCATGAGTTGGCACGACGGCACTGCTTAACAACACCGTACAGATAGAGGCTGTTATGATAGACAACTTATTCACGTTTACTCTCCTCGTTTCGGTCTTCTCGCAAACGTTTTCGGCGTTTCTAGATATTAATCTGGCTTTCGCATTAGAGAAGACTGCGTAATAGTATGGCAAAGTTGAGCGCGTTTGGTTCCCGAAAAGTTGGGGTTTATATCGTCCTTTTCACAATAATTCGCATAAAAACGCTTAACACTATCTGTAGATACGGTGATTTTTTCAACATAGTTTTGTTGGTAGGGCTTTAATGGTTTTAGCTGTGTTGTGATATCACTGCGTAAACTCTCTAGCGCGCGCTGCTCGGGTAGCGTAGAAAGTGAGATGAACCAGTCGGATACAGAATTTTGAATGTCTTCAAACAAGTATTGAACAAAGGGAGAGCGCAAGATCAACACAAGCACAATAATTTCAGCAGTAATGATAAAAAACCGTAGCATAACGTATTACATAACCTATCTTAATGGCGGCTTTTAATAACTGTGATTAACGCTGACATGTGAATAATACCTCGTGTAAATGCGTTCAAACTAACGCTACTTTGCGCGCTATGGTGTTTAACGTGCTACTAAAATCAATTCTAGATACTTGAGTCGTAGTAAAGCATATACGCTGATATTACACTATCCTGATTACTTTCTAGTACACAATTAATAATACGTCAGTATGCGAATGCACTTTTTATTATTGAATTAGGTTTACACTTTGTAACTTGTTCACCTATGTAAAAACTTACTTTCTGAACTTTCAGTATTGACTGAAAGTTTAAAAAGTACGATCATAATGAACATTCTTGATCTACATTAATCATAACAATCCTGTTGCTGGTATACTCCACACGCCATTTAAGGATGTTAGCTAAGGTTTATTTATGAACGAACAAATACCGGTCAAAAATGTCACACCGGTAAAAGTGCACAAACCAAAGGGAGGCGGTCAAGGTAAACGCCACGACTCCCGCAGTCGCATTTATGTGCGAGCAGTAAAAGGGCCGCTGGAATCGTTCCGTCGATTTTTTGGGCTTATTTTTCTTGGCTTGTTCGCCATCATTCCTTGGCTTCAATTTAACGGCCAGCAAGCCGTATTACTCGATATTGGCCAGCAGCGCTTTACAATATTTTCGCTAACACTTTGGCCTCAAGACCTTACGCTATTAGCCTACATATTTATTGTGTCGGCATTCGCCCTCTTCTTTGTTACCACTTTTGCAGGTCGAGTGTGGTGCGGTTTTATGTGCCCACAAACTACCTGGGTATATATCTACACGTGGTTTGAAGAGAAATGTGAAGGGCCCCGCAATAAGCGAATTAAGTTAGACGAGCGCCCAATGGACGCCGATAAGTTTATGCGTAAAACGGCTAAACACACTGCATGGGTGGGCGTTGCTCTGTTAACGGCGCTTACTTTTGTTGGGTATTTCACGCCTATAGGTGCACTATTTGTTGACTTCTTTACCTTCAACGTAAGCTTCTGGGCTGGCTTTTTTGTTATTTTCTTTGCCGTGTGTACCTACGGCAACGCAGGTTACATGCGAGAAATTATGTGTACTCACATATGCCCTTACGCTCGCTTTCAATCTGCCATGTTTGACAAAGATACCTTTACCGTATCTTACAACGCCAACCGCGGCGAAAAACGCGGGCCGCGCCCACGCAAGCTTAGCCACGAAGAGGTAAAAGAAAAAGGGTTAGGTGATTGTATCGACTGTAACCTATGTGTGCAGGTCTGCCCCACCGGCATCGATATTCGAAATGGATTGCAGTACGAATGCATCAACTGTGGTGCGTGCGTTGATGCGTGTAACGGTGTCATGGACAAAATGAATTACCCCAAAGGACTCATTAGCTTTACTTCTGAAGAAGAGTTGGCTGGCGGTAAAACCCATATTATACGACCTAAGCTCATTGGCTACTTTGTGGTACTCGTGATCATGATTGGCCTGTTGTTCGCCAATATCTACACTCGCAGCCCTACAGAAGTCGATATTATTCGCGATAGGAACTCTCTGTATCGCGAAACGAACGAAGGGTTGATTGAAAATGTGTATACCATCAAGGTATTGAATAAGACACAGAAGCGTCAAACCTACACCATAGAAATAAAAGGCTTTCCTGATTATGAATATATCGGAAAGCAAGAATTTGTCGTTGAAGGTGGCGCGGTATATTCAACGCCGATATCGGTTGCAACCGACGCTTATAATCTGGAAGATACGGTCACTGACATATTCATTAGTGTTACCACCACCGTAGACGGTGATATTGTAACCATTGATGAGCCAACTAAGTTTCTTTATCGATGACAGATTTTTCTTTCTCGGGCTTAAGCCCAGATACAATACTAGATGCCCTGGAAACCCAGGGCATTTTTCTTCAAAGCGGTCTATTAGCGCTTAATAGCTATGAAAACAGGGTTTATCAATTTATTGCCGAAGACGGCAAACGTTATGTGGTTAAGTTCTATCGACCGGGCCGCTGGTCTGATGAACAAATCCAAGAAGAGCACAACTTTGCTAAGGAATTAGCCGACAACGAAATTCCCATCGTCGCCCCCATGGCCGTTAACACAAAGACGCTGCATCACCATAGCGTTGGAACTACCGACTACCGTTTTGCCTTATTCCCCTCGGTGGGCGGTCGTCAATTTGAAAACGACAATTTAGACCAGTTAGAATGGATGGGACGGTTTATCGGTCGCATTCACCTTACGGCGCAAGCGTCTGCATTTTCTTCTCGCCCTGCAATTGATGTCGAAAGTTATTTATTAGAACCTCAACGGGTTTTAGAGCAAAGTGAGCTATTGCCTGAAGGCCTTAAAACGGCATTTTTCGCTATTTTAAACCCCGTTATTGAAGCTACACAAAAAGCGTACAAGAACGTGTCTTCCCCTATTCGTCTGCACGGCGACTGCCACCCTGGCAATATCTTATGGCGCGATGGGCCTACGTTTGTTGACTTAGACGATTGCAGAATGGGGCCTGCCATTCAAGACTTGTGGATGATGTTAAGCGGAGACAGGCAGCAGCAATTACTTCAGCTAGACACATTGGTAGAAGCCTACGAAGAGTTTCAGCCGTTTAATAAAGCGGAGCTTGCATTAATAGAACCGTTAAGAGCCATGCGAATGGTTCATTATATGGCGTGGCTTTCCCGTCGTTGGTCCGACCCTGCTTTCCCTCGTGCATTTCCTTGGTTTGCTGAGGACAAATACTGGGAAGGACAAATTTTAGCGCTCAAAGAACAAATGTCTGCACTGCAAGAGCCCGCGCTAAAATTGGGCATGTAGTTTTGTCACATTATTCTACTAGCGACATCCATCAATACTGACGCGACTGTCGTAAGTCGCCGTGAAAGCCTATATACTCGCCCCCGCGTAGGTGCGCAATGAATCGGCCTTGCTAGCTCATACTAGCCCACTTTAGCCAATAAAAAGGCGAGACAAAGCTAGAAAATAGAGGGCAATAAAAAGCAATGCCGATAATTGTGTTAAACGGGAAATCAGTTAAATGCTGATGCTGCCCCCGCAACGGTAATCTCAGTACTATATAAGTGCTATATCAGTGCTACATCAGTACTTCTTTTTTACACGCCACTGTCGCTAAGCCAATGTGATCGTTGACTTATTCGATGGGAAGGCAAAAGAGTGTCAGTCTCATAGCTATACGCTGATAAACAATGAGCAGATGACGAGAGAGCCCGGATACCGGCCTGTGCTTCACGGCCCCTGCACTATCAATGAGTGTGCGGTGCTTTCGCTTAACCTTGTGCTCGGGCGGAGCACATAAGAGACTATTATTGATTATGGAATTATCTTTACTACAGGCTGCATTTACGAAAACTGCAACGGCCGCTGCAATCCTAACGTGTATCACTTCAACTTCTGTTTTTTCTCAAGAACGTTCTAAAGACACCGACAACGTAGAAACCCTCACCGTAACAGGCACCCGCCTACCGATAACGCTTACAAAGCTACCGGGTGCGGTATCGGTATTAACCGAGAGCGACATAAAAGCCTCAGGCGCGTTGCAACTTACCGAACTTATACGCGGACTTCCTGGCGTCAGCTTATCTCAATCAGGAAGCCCAGGTGGTCTCACCGAGGTAAGAGTGCGAGGCAGTGAAACTAATCATCTTTTGGTACTTATCGATGGCGTTATTGCTAATGATATCGGCCAGGGAAGCTTGATTGATTTAGCCCATTTAACCGCTGCAAATATAACACGCATCGAGTTATTGAAAGGCCCACAAAGCGCACGTTGGGGCAGCGGCGCTATTGGTGGTGTATTAAGTATTACCACAAAGGCCGGTGCTCTGGGTGACGTCACCCCTCAGCTAAGCATGTCGGCAGGAGTGGGTACGCAAAACACCTACAGAGGAAGCGTAAACACATCATCACAACACGACAACCTCGGTGTATCGGCTTACGCGAGCTACATGCAAACCGATGGCGATAATATTTCAAGAATAGGGAGTGAAGACGATGGTTATGACAACCTTACTGCTGGACTGAACCTTCGCTTTGACGCCAATGATGAGCATACGTTTTCTGCCTACCTGCGTACCGTAGATTACGAGAATGAGTACGACGCTATAGACTTTGCTACCACGGGATTGCCCACAGATGCAGACAACGTTACAAAAGGGGTTCAAATTAGCTCGAAACTCAAGTGGGATTACCAAGCTAATAACAGTGATTATCGCTCAGCGCTTACTGCACAATACAGAAAAGATGAAAATGACAACACCACGTCAGGCGCAGACGCAGGCGGCACTACGGGTGAACGTATTGAGCTAAATTGGACTAATTTCTACAGTGTAAATGATTGGCAATTAGCCGCAGGAACTGAATACCTTCAACGTTTGTTTTCACAGCGTGGTCCTGTGGTTTTCGGCGACCCTAACCAAGACCAACGAGATGATACCTACAGCGTTTTCGCCGAGGTTACTGGAGAAGTAAGTGACAGGGTTTTCACCTCACTTAGCGCACGCTTCGATAATAACAGCGAATTCGACAATGCATCTAGCTATCGCGCCGGACTCACATGGCAGCTTGACCGTCATATCGCTTTATTCACCAGCTACGGAAAAGCAGTTAAAACCCCCACGTTTACAGAACGCTTCGGATTTATCCCAGCCAGCTTTATCGGCAACCCTGACCTTATTCCGGAAAAAAGTGAAGAAGTTGAGGTAGGCGTTAAAGGTCGTTGGCAAACCGTGACGGCACAAGTCAGTGTTTACAGTACTCAGCTACAAGATGAAATAAATGGCTTTGTATTCGATGCGCAAAGCGGCGCATTTACCGCGGGTAATGTAGATGGTGAAAGCCAGCGAGACGGTGTAGACGCAGAATTTAGCTGGCGCGGCGACTTTGCGGATATTACTGGCTCTTATAGCTACCTTGATGCCCAGCAAACCAGTAATGCACAAAGCGCCATTGAGCTTAGACGTGCTCGGCATCAAGGTGCTATTACGGTAACGTCAGATTTTGGCCTTGAGAAATTTAGCTTTTACACAAAGCTTGCCTATACCGGCACACGCTTTGATACGTTTTTCCCTCCATTTCCTGCGCCTTCAGAAACCCTTGCGCTATCTGCTTACACACTGACAAGCGTTAATGTGAGCTACCAGCTTAGCAATCAATGGCGAATGTCACTTAAAGTAAATAACCTGTTTGACAAAGAATACGAAGATATCATTGGGTATGTGGGGCAAGAACGACGCGCCCTGCTTTCAGTCAGTTACACGCGATAGATAGCAGACATGGTGTTACACACAACAAGACACACGTTTAACTACGCGTGTGTCAGAAAAGCTCATTGAATAGCGCAAATAAGAAGTAGTACCTATATGCACCAACAGGGTTAACCATGTTGGTGCTACTTTATTTACCTTGCCTGTTATTCAATTTACGTGGCGCTCAACTTTCGTGGTGCTCAACTCCTGTGGTGCGTAATTTCTGTGATGTTCAGCGGGGATTAAGCTTTCTACTGTATCATTTCATTGTGTTTTTTAGCTTGCTGGTCGCTGAAATTAGGGCACGCCCTAGTTAACGCTCAAAGCCTGTGATAATCTTTTGCCGATAAAAATCTTAAATACAAAGGAACTTATTCCATGAAAAAGTTTGCAGTAATGTTTGTCATGGCAATGCTTTTGCCATTAGCGGCTTGTGCTCAAGAGTCAGGCGCAAAATGGAAAGAAGGTACTCATTATAAAGTGGTTAATGAAGAGGCTACTGATAAGCCAGTAATTACTGAATACTTCTCGTTTTGGTGCCCACACTGCTTTCAGTTTGAACCAATTGTTGAACAAATAAAGCAGAAGAAAAGTGACGGTACTGCGTTTAACAAAGTACACGTAAACTTTATGCGCTTTACCGGCCCAGACGTGCAGGATGCAGCGACAAAAGCGATGCTTATTGGCCGTGCAATGAAGCAAGAAAATGCGATGAATGGCGCAATTTTCAACTACATTCACAAGCAAAAAGCTTCTATTACTAATTTGAAAGACTTGCGCAACATCTTCGTCGTAAACGGCGCTGACGGCGAGGAATTCGACAAGCTTGCCAAAAGCTTCGGTGTTAACAGCATGCTGCGTAAAAACCAGCAGCAAATCGATGCTAACCGCGAGTTATTAACCGGCGTACCAAGCTTCATTATAAATGGAAAGTATCAACCTACTTTCACATCTGACATGTCTTATGATGATATTGCAGATTTAATTGTATGGCTGTCTGAACAAAAATAGGTCTGAGCAAAATAAACCTATAATAGGCCTGCCCAGTAGCTATTGCTGAACAAGGCACTAGGCAAAATACGACCATCGAAAATGGGCGCTTTGAAAGCGCCCATTTTTATTAAGCCCAGTTTTTTATTGAACCAGTTTCTAGGGGAACCTTATGACTCCAGTAGATTCGTTTGCAGACTTTATATGTGAACTTGATAAGCTAAAGGCTGTTAAGCGAAAAATAACGCTACCGGCCGATAGTGATCGCGAAGAAAATTCTGCCGAGCATAGCTGGCATGTAGCGCTTATGGCCTCAATGCTAAGCCAATATGCTGCAAAACCTATCAACATCCAGCGAGTGATACAAATGATCCTCATTCACGATGTGGTAGAAATTGATGCGGGCGATATGTTTGCCTTTAATACGCAGCAAGACCACGCGGCTCAGGCTGAAAAAGAAATAACAGCGGCCAAACGAATTTTTGGTCTTCTTCCGTCACCGCTCAATGAAACGATGCTGAAGCTGTGGCTAGAATTTGAGGACGCGGCAACACCTGATGCCGAATTTGCTAAGGCGATGGATAGAGTACTTCCCGTATTTCAAAACATGAAAAATCAAGGCGGAAGCTGGGCGACTCATAAAATTACTCGACAGCAGATAGAAAAGCGCAACGCACACCTTAAAATCTGTGCGCCGGCACTTTGGGATTACGTAAGCAGACAGCTAGACATTGCCGTGGCAAATAAATGGTTGTTAGACTCGCCCTCACACTAAAGGCAGCGCGCGTTACACCATAAGTCGTATAGGGCGGGCGGCTTGACGCTCGCTCCCCTAACCCATTGCCTCTTTTAGTCTAATTCAACAAAATCATCGGCGAGTATCAACACTGGTGCATCGCCCGCATCGGGTCCATTAACCGCGAATGCCGTATAAAGCTTGTTAGCTTGTAGTGACAATACACCCGTTTCAATAACTTCCGTTTTACTGCCGCTAGGCGTTACAGTAATAATATAATCCCCTGCGGTAATTTGCGCATACCCTGTGTCTGCTAAGTCACCCTCTAAATAAGGAATGTCGGTAAAAGCAGGGGTTGCGTCGGTAATCTCACCGTCATCGGTCAGATAGATATCGATATCTGACGTCAGTGATGCCGCATGGAAGATGCGAACTTGTACCGCAGTAGCGACCCGTCGAGGTCTATCGGTTATTAAGTCCAAATCGATAGTCGCTAACTCATTGTTCGCTACGGCCGTGTAAAACATACCGGCTTCCAAGCTTACATTGGCATCATCAATTGCCACGGTAGCGTTGTCAGAAGCTACGGCAACATCAACATCATAGTCGCCTGGAGCTACATTTAAGTAGTCAGTCACGTTGGTGTATTCGGCGCTATCAAAAAGCTCAATATCGTTATTTGCAATAATATCCACAGCTGGAGCATCAGCTACACCATGAACGGCTCTAAGGGCTGCTGGTGTATTGGTATCTAATAC
>OLGX01000486.1_pt1 | contig 12903 bp, 10 predicted proteins | sample 1609451 | NCBI WGS metagenome assembly OLGX01 (sample SAMN05416834, study PRJEB24817) | seawater metagenome | isolation source: Sea water | place: Canada:Atlantic | collected 2013-07
TATCCTCTTCGTCGGCAGCGTCAGATGTGTATAAGAGACAGGTCTAATTGGTTGCGTTGGTTAATTGTTATGACTGTCTCATTAGTAGCGCTGGCTAATTGTTATGACTGTCTTAATAGTATTTTATGACTGTCTTAATAGTATTTTTTTATAATGAATACTCAAGTTTGGCTTTAGTAGTGCAAAATATTGATAAAAAAGTGACACCTTCATGTCATATAGCCCCTGTATAAAAATAAGCGTTAGCATGTCGAGATTTGTGTTTTGGGGGGCGTTAACGCTTTGAGGAATTTGTGCTTAGAAGCGACTGTGCTCTAGGGCATTGGCACTTTATAAGGTTGAAACCTAACGTTATTTCCGAAATATAAACGCAGCATCGATATATCACTTACTCTTTTTGGAAAACCAGGCACCATGGATAGAAGAAAATTTATTGCATTATCATCAGTTGCTGGCGTGAGCATGGCAATATCAAGTGGACTAGCAGGATGCGTTTCAAACACTCGCCCATCAAGCAATGCTGCTTTTACACATGGCGTGGCCAGTGGCGATCCGTTACAAAGCGCTGTTATTATCTGGACGCGGGCAGTTCCAGCGGGTAATGCCGCTAAAGCCGACATTATTTGGGAGGTAGCCAGCGACAAAACGTTCAAAAGTATTGTGGCCAGCGACATAGTATCCGCCATAGCATCTCAAGACTATACCGTTAAAGTTGACGTAAAAGGCCTATCCCCTGACAGTCAATATTATTATCGCTTTCGAAGCGCTGACGGCGTAAGTGCTATCGGTGAAACCCGAACTCTACCTTCCAATGACGTCAGTGAAGTGACTTTTGGAGTATTTTCTTGCTCTAACTATCCAGCAGGCTTTTTCACGCCTTACATGGAGGCTGCCAAGAATTCAAACATAGACTACGTGCTTCATTTGGGCGACTACATCTATGAATACGACGGCAAAGGATATGCCACAGAAAACGCAAAACAAATTGGCCGTACGTTTGAACCTGACAACGACACCGAGCTCTTTACCCTTGCCGATTATCGCCGTCGCTATGCGCTTTATCGAACAGATGAAGGGTTGCTCGCGCTACATCAAAATAAACCCTTTATTGTAGTATGGGACGACCATGAAGTATCAAACGATACTTACAAAGATGGCGCTCAAAATCATCAGGACGATGAAGGCGACTTTTTCAACCGCCGCGCAGCAGCGATACAAGCCTACTACGAGTGGCTGCCAATAAGACCCACCTTTGGTGAGGCGCGTATGGAAATTTATCGACAATTTACATTCGGAAAGCTGCTCGACCTCTACATGTTAGACACGCGGGTACTCGCTCGCGATAAGCAGCTTGAATATGCTCATTACCGTGACAAAGATACCATGGCGTTTAACCAAACGGCGTTTACTAAAGATATAAGTAACCCGCAGCGAGGTCTGCTTGGCGACGCGCAGCGTAAATGGTTGAACGAGGCAATGAAAAACAGCAGTGCAAAATGGCAGGTGTTAGGCCAACAGCTTTTAATGGGTCGCATGCTGTTTCCGGTGTCTATATTTAATGGCGTGCCGCGGGAGCAAATTCCGGCTCACGTTAGCAATCTTGCCGAGATAAAGCGTAAACAGCAACGCGGAGAAACGCTTAGCGAGAAAGAGTTACAGCTAGTGGCCTCGGTCATGCCATACAATCTTGATGCGTGGGATGGCTACCCTGTTGAGCGGGAGCGTTTACTAACGCAACTAAAACAGCTTAACAAGCCAGTCATAGCCCTAGCTGGAGACACTCACAACGCGTGGCATAATACCCTCACTCTCGCTGATGGAACAAAAGTCGCCGTTGAGCTTGCGACTCCAGGAGTTTCCTCGCCAGGGATGGAAAACTATTTATCTATGGATAATAAAGCAGCCGAGGCAATGGCGAAGGATTTACCCATGCTTATTGACGACCTTCAATACTGCAACCTTCATCAGCGCGGATTTCTAACACTAAACGTTACCAATGAAGAAGCAAATGCGACATGGCATTTTGTCGATGCCATTTTGACTAAAGACGGAAAAGTAAGCCAAACCCATTCCATAATTCTTAAAGCTTAGCGGTAAGGCTTTGTAGTCTTAGGCGTAAAAATAAAAAAGGGGCAAAGTGAAAACTCTGCCCCTTTTTTGATGTTACTTTTGTGACGTGTATTTAATTGGGATCTGACCCCATTTATTGTTTTAGAACTCGTAGTATACGCGTACGCCGGCTATTCTGGGCATGCCGCGGACATTGGTAGGAATACCAAGGCCACCACCGGTGTTACCTGCATCAATCAAATACTCTTTATCGAACAGGTTATTTATGTAGAGCTCGTAGGCAAACTGGCTGTCATTTTTATTCAACTTAATAGAGACATCGGTGAGTGAATACGTATCTTGCGATGAGCCAGGATAATTACTGCTTTCAAAAAACACAGTAGACTGAAAGCTCGTTAACCAGTTCACATCAACGGTCCAGGCATCTACGTAAAACAGTTTATTAATGTTAAACGCACCGCTTACCTCTGGCGCTAAGCGGAATTTGTTACCACCGTACTCAAAGGGTGAGCCATCTGCCGTGTCATTAGCGAACTCGGCATCAAGAAAACCTAAGCTGCCTGTAAGGGTTAAGGTGTCGCTGTGATTATAAACCGCCATTCCCTCGATACCTGACATAGACGAGTCACCCACAGTCACGGTAATCGATTGCAACGTTTCAGGGTCGGTAAAACTTTGCTGAAAGTTGCTGTATTCATAGGTAAACATAGCACCGGTAAACATAAAGTTAGCGCTTTGATATTTCAAACCAACATCAAAACTATCCACTATCTCAGCGTCAGTAATATTTACCCCACCAGCATTAGCATCTACTACAGGTGAGCGTCGGCCTCGCGCGTAACTTGCGTACACATTCCAGTTATTTTGAATATCGTAACTTACTGCAAAACGAGGAAGGGTATCGCTAAAATCGCCCTCGCCTTCAAACGTAAATGGCCCATTCGCAGTGGCAAAGGTATTGCGTGTGAAGCGAGTTTCATCAATGTAACGCATACCCGCTGTAACATTTAATTCATCGGTAACAAAGTAAGAAAACTCAGCAACGTACGACTTAATATCTAATTCAGCCTCGAAAACAAACGGCCCCTGAATAACTGTCGAAGGTAAGTCGGGATTGGAAATTGGCGTACCATCTGCGTTAAACAACGCCGATACCAGCTGGCTGCGAAGGGCTTGTATTTGCTCAAGCGTTGCGTCAGTAGCAATATTTTGGTTTAGTGGAATATCCGATGACGCCTCTAATTGAGCTTTTACCGCATCGAATGTACCGCGAACAAATGGGTCTACCATAATGTAATAAGGCAAGATTGAATCATCCTGCATAATAGATGCCCCCACAAACCCAGTTAGCCTGTCACCAGAGTTGTAAACTAAACGCATGGAGCCGCCTTTTAGTGTGGCATCGTTATCAAAATACGCATCTTGAATTCGAAGCGCTGAACCATCAGCGTCAAAACCTTCGCTTACTTCAACATCCTTGTAAAAGCCATCTGCATGAAAGCGCAGCGTGTCGTTGATGTCATAGTTAACCGTAAGATCATAAGCGTACAAAGAGCGCTCGATGCCCAAATCACTCCCCATGCTAAATTCAGCCGCAGTGTAGGGGCTAGTATCGCCATTTTTAGGCGCGATAGAGCCAGATTTAAACGCAATACCAGGTTGGTCATTGTATTCCATTGAAGCACGGGCAATAATTTCCAGTTTGTCATAATTAGCCTTCCACGTAGCGCGCAACGCCTGAACCGACACCCCTTGTAAATCTTCACCGCTACACGGAACGCTATTCCCTAGGTAGTTGATAACATTAGCTTTGCCATAAAATGCTTCATCACTACAGGCTTTATTTTCAACGATGCCTTCCATTTCCCGGTACAACCCTGCAATTCGAAAACTGTGGTTTTCGCTTACTGGTTTGTTGTACATAAAGTCGAGCTCTCTTCCCTGCTCGCTGTTGTAACCAAGCTGTACCTTACCTTCTTCTGTGTCAGTGGGTAGCTGAGAGTGAATACTAATAGCACCATTTGCAGCGGCGACACCGAAAAGGGTCGGCTGAGGCCCTTTAAGTACTTCAACTCGCGCAATATCGTAAAGCGCAACACTCGACACGGTCTTTTTACTGATATCAAAACCATCTTGGTATACTGAAATTCGCGGTGTTGCTGAAACCGCTGACACGTCATCGGTGACACCGCGAATATTGAAAGACGGTAAACTCACCGCTTGCTCTTGAATTTGAACGTTAGGAAGGAGGCGAGATAAATCGTCGAGTTCCATTATGTTGGTGCGTTCTAAAAACTCACTGCCGATAACATCCATGGTTACCGGTACATCCATTACCGATTGCTCACGCATTTGGGCAGTTACGGTAATTTCTTCTATATAGTCGTACGTATCATCTGACGTGTCTGGTGCCACGACACTAGACTCATGTGCATTTGCTGACGCAAAAGCGGTTGCAGAGAGCGCGCATAAAACTGCGCTGGCTAACAATGAGCGGGGGTACATAGTTCATTCCTTTATGTGTGCAAGCTTTGTGTTTTTTGATTTCAGCGCTTATGAGTAAGGTGATTGATTTTTCTGCGCTGGCGCTCATGAAGGTAGAGTGGATTTGAGACGTTTCGATGACACATACATGAAAGATAAAAGGCAGTTCTATGACAGTGTCTTTAACCATAAACTTTTGTAATTTATGTACATTATCATCTTGTATAGTAGTGCTATAAAAAGCATGCTAGTCTGATAATAAGAATTATTCTCAGACGATTGGGCTAACATTTAAAGCGTATTCACGTTTTACTAGGCTCGGTGAATTTTCAGTAAAACCATTACCATGTTGAAGGAGAAAACAATGAAAAAAGCGATAATGCTACTAACCGCGGTTGGCGCGGCCACACTGCTAAGTGCATGTAGTGCAGAGCACGGTACTACTATGTGTACAACGGCACCACAGGCAGATTGGCAAAACCAAGAAGCCTTTCAAGCACAACTTGTTGCGCAAGGCTATAAAATCAATGAGTTCAAAGTAACCGATGGCAACTGCTACGAAATCTATGGCTTCAACAAAGATGAAAACAAGGTAGAAATTTATTTCAACCCTGTAGATGGCAGCATCGTTAAAGAAGAAAGCCACTAACCTTAAAATCAAATGCGTTGTAAGGTTTATATAAAAGCGCCACAATTATTATTGCGGCGCTTTTTTGTTTTCGACGCCGTGTATCCAAGCGAAGGCAAATGGTATGACAGAGCGCACAACACCACCTGTAAATAGCTACCCTAGAAATAACAATCATAGCAATAACCTACAAGACATTAGTATTTGGGATGGTGTGGTAAGGCTATGTCACTGGGGCTTGGTTATCTGCTTTATCACGAATTACTTTATTGTTGAGCCAGGACGCCTGTATCACGAAATTGCAGGTTACAGCGCCGTGTCTTTTATCGTCGTGCGCATCATTTGGGGATTCACACGCCCATCAGTAGAAAGTACTTATCAGGACAGGCATGCTTCTCATGATATTTCTCATGACTGTCACAATACTTTTTATGACAGGCATAGCAGTGATGTTTATGACAGGCATAACAGTAATACTGATAATGAAGGGGTCTGCGAGTCTAACTACGCTAGCTTCCGCACTATTAACCTAAGTAGCCAAGCCTTTAAAGAACATCTACAGCACTTACGACTTCGTAATGTGCCTGTCCAAACAGGGCACAATCCCTTTGGTTGGCTCATGATATTTGCGGTTATAGGATTGTTTTTTGGCCTAGGTATTACCGGGTTTCTAATGGAGGAAATCGACGCCCTATTTGGCAATAGCACGTTGGAATGGATCCACAGCATATTTGCTGATGTGTTATATGCGTGTGTATTAGTACACATTGCAGCAGTATTTTTTGTGCAGTACAGAGGGCGCGTACAGTTGCTGCGCCCTATGATAACGGGCTTACGACGAAACTTGCCGCGAGATGATAAGCCTTAGGGCGTGATCTTTGCTGAGCATTTTCGCAACGGTCTTTGTGATGTTTAGACAAGGCAAATGATTGAAGGTCTAGTGGACTAAATCAAAACCATGTAACGGGATAAAAAAAATCGCAAAGGCGCTACCCGAGAGGGGCTAAATTCCTATAGTAAGGGTTAACGTGCCCTAGCTATCCATAGGCCGTTTTGCAGCGCGAACAGCTTTGGGGTGCATTAGCGTTTCTAGTTCATCAAGGTAAGATGCTATTTTTTTGTGCTGTGCTTTATCGTTAGTAATGGCGTTATGCAGCCAGTGGTAGGCATCTTCGTAATCATATGGACTACCGTAGCCGGCGAGGAACAGCTCTACTAACTGAATTTGAGCCTTTAAATTCTTAAGTGCTGACGCTTCTCGTAAATAAACAACGGCGCGCTCTTTATCTTCTTGTACTAGTGTTCCGTTTGCGTAATATCGGCCTAGCTGCTCTAGCGCTGCGGGCAACCCCTGATTCGCCGCATCTTCTATATAGCCAATACCTCGTGCAGGCTCCTCATCAACGCACACTCCCCACGCCAGCATGTCACCCCAAAGAAACTGATAAGCAGGTACTTTTAGCACTTCAGCTCGCGCTTCAATATCTTGAACAAGCTGACAGCGATCGGCGAGCACTTTATCTAAATGCGTGTTCGCATTTATCATTTCAATAAGCGCATCTTGACTGTAAAGCTGAACGGCGCGTATCTCTTCTATGGTTTCGCCTTCCAATGCATGAACACGCACAGAAAAACTGAGCAGTAAAAAAGTGGTCGCGATAGTGATTAGAGAATATGGTTTCATAATTACGAGTTCTAACAAAAGATAAAGCAAGCGTAGTTAAGTTATCGTCCAAGTATAGAATATCTTAACTACATTGCTCACTTCTTTGAAATCACCATACTTTCCTGGCAGCCTAGTTTAATGGCCGCCTTTGGTGGAACATAAAGCAGACTGAATATGACGGGCGTGATCGGCGAGATCAATACCTAAATCGGTAAGATAACCTCCATCAGGCAAAGTAATAAGTCCTTTTGAGTATAATCGAGAGGCGGCGTTAACCATGGTTTGACTTGCGTCGTGGTGAATTTTTAAACCTTGTAGCAGGCTATTGTCGGGAAATTTGAGGAGTAAATTTAACTCGTCGAGCATGTCCTGATCGAATGTTGTCATACAACCACCTTAGGCAAAGGATTGAAAGTTATAGCGCTTATGTTGCTCTATTAGTTATAGCGCCATTTCCTATATCACACACAATTAATCGCACTGTCCAGATCATTTTCTCGAAAATAGCCACTATTGAACCTTTAATCTGGATTTCACACCGCGAACTGATCGGACTTTACCGCTAAATAGTATACTCTTGCCATAACATGAGTTCGTGGATGTGCAGCCCCAATGAAGTATAAAGATTTACGCGACTTTATTCGCCAACTAGAAAGCAAAGGCGAATTGGTTCGCATTAGCCAGCCGATTGATACCGACCTTGAAATGACTGAAATTGCTGATCGCACCCTGCGTGCCGGCGGTCCTGCGCTTCTTTTTGAGAACCCTAAGAATCATTCTATGCCTGTGTTGGCAAACTTGTTTGGTACACCTCAGCGTGTTGCCATGGGTATGGGTCAAGACTCGGTAGAAGCGTTAAGAGAAGTGGGTAAGCTTCTGGCCTATTTGAAAGAGCCTGAGCCACCAAAAGGATTGAAAGATCTGTGGTCAAAGCTTCCCGTGTTTAAGCAAGTGCTTAACATGCCCGCCAAGGTGGTGAGAAAAGCGCCGTGCCAGGAAGTGGTGCTAACAGGGGATGATGTAGACTTATCAAAAATTCCGGTTCAGCGCTGTTGGCCAGGCGATGCCGCGCCATTGGTAACATGGGGGCTCAGCGTAACGCGTGGGCCGCACAAGAAACGTCAGAACCTAGGCATATATCGCCAACAAGTTATTGCTAAGAATAAACTCATCATGCGTTGGTTATCTCATCGCGGCGGTGCGCTAGATTTTCGTGAGTGGTGTCAGACTCACCCCGGCGAACCTTACCCAGTGTCAGTGGCTCTAGGTGCCGACCCTGCCACAATCTTAGGTGCAGTTACACCAGTGCCCGACACGCTATCTGAATACGCGTTTGCCGGATTATTACGGGGTGATAAAACGGAGGTTGTTTCTTCCATCAGTAATGACTTGCAGGTACCTGCAACCGCTGAAATAGTGCTTGAAGGGTATATTGCTCAAGATGAAACCGCGCCTGAAGGACCTTATGGCGATCACACTGGCTACTACAACGAAGTAGACGAGTTCCCTGTGTTCACTGTAACGCACATAACTCACAGAAAAGACCCTATTTACCACTCTACCTACACCGGCCGTCCGCCAGACGAGCCAGCCATTTTAGGCGTTGCCCTAAACGAGGTATTTGTCCCTATTTTGCAAAAGCAATTTCCAGAGATTGTGGACTTTTATCTGCCGCCTGAAGGATGCTCCTATCGAATGGCAGTGGTTACCATGAAAAAGCAGTATCCAGGACATGCGAAGCGGGTAATGATGGGTGTATGGTCGTTTTTACGCCAGTTTATGTACACCAAATTTGTTATTGTGTGTGACGATGACGTGAATGCGCGAGATTGGAATGATGTAATTTGGGCCATTACTACGCGTATGGATCCGGCCCGTGATACGGTATTGATAGAAAATACTCCTATCGACTATCTTGATTTTGCATCTCCAGTATCAGGGTTAGGCTCTAAAATGGGAATGGATGCGACCAATAAGATGCCCGGTGAAACCGACCGCGAGTGGGGCGAGCCCATCGTTATGGATGAAGACGTTAAAAAGCGTGTTGATGATATTTGGGACGAACTTGGTATTATGAAATAATCAGGCTCAAGAGCAAAGGCAACACGCTAAACCAAAAGGTAAGAAGAGAATACATGCCACAGATTAATTGCAAGGTTGCAAGCATTACGCCTTTAACCGATGTAGTACAAAAAGTTGAGCTAACGTTACCAGAAGCAGTAGCGTTTAAAGCAGGTCAATACGCCATGGTGGTGATGGGCGAAAAAGATATGCGCCCGTTTTCTATCGCTAACCCGGCCTACGACAATAACAGAGTAGAACTTCATATTGGCGCAGAGCCAGGTAACAGCTACGCTGGTGAAGTGTTAGCGCGCATGCAGCAAGACGGAGAAATAACGCTCAGCCTTGGCCATGGCGATGCATTCCTGCAAAGCAATGGTTTACCCATGGTGCTTATTGCTGGCGGCACAGGATTTTCCTACACCTACTCTATTTTAAAAGAGCACTTACAAAGCGGCGATAAAACACCTTTAACGCTGTATTGGGGTGGTAAGCACGCAAACGACCTGTACTTAACCGATGAGCTTAGCGCGCTTGCTGATGCTAACGACCATTTTACCTTTGTACCTGTGGTTGAGTTTGCTTCTGACGACTGGACGGGAAGAACGGGTTGGGTACACCATGCAGCAATGGCTGATCATGCCGACTTTGGAGAGGTTCAGGTATATGTTGCTGGCCGCTTTGAAATGGCCAAAGTCGTTCGCGATGACTTCACGCAGCGCGGATTAAAGGTTGAGAACTTATTTGGTGATGCATTCGCCTTTATTTAAAAACCTGCTACTTTTTTTAGTGTTTTGAAAGCCGACTGATCACTGTCGGCTTTTTTTTGATTCCTTCAAATTCGATAACTAACTGCTGTACACGTTTACTCCAATTGTTCCTTTCTAACGTATCCGCTATGGTTGAGTAACTCTGTCAACCAGTGTTCAGTTAAAAGCACCCTTGGAGAAAAGAATGATAAAAAATATTCCTACAACATTTAAAAGCGTGGGTCTGTCTGCGCTTTCATTAGCACTTCCTATGGCAATTGTGAGTGCCACTACAATTGGTAATGCTCATGCTGCAGACACCAAACAAAAAGCAGCGCTGTATGATATTGCCGCGTCTATTTCACCAGAGAGAATAGAAGACGACATCACTACGCTGGTTAATTTTGGTACTCGCCACACCCTATCTGAGACTGAGTCTGATACCAGAGGTATCGGCGCTGCAAGGCGCTGGATTAAGTCTGAATTTGAAGAAATTTCTGCTCAGTGCGGCGGCTGCTTGGAAGTGTACTTTCAGTCTGAAACCATCAGCGGTGAAAAGCGTATTCCCAACCCAACTGAGGTCGTCAGTGTTATTGCTATTCAGCGAGGCGCTACCGACCCTGGGCGCTACGTAATCATGTCTGGCGACATTGATTCTCGCGTATCCGATGTCATGGATTTTACGTCTGACTCTCCTGGGGCTAACGATAATGCATCGGGCGTAGCCGGCACGCTAGAAGCTGCTCGAGTGCTGTCTAAGTACGAATTTAACGGCACCATTGTCTATGCCGCGCTGGCAGGTGAAGAACAAGGCCTTTTTGGCGGCCGGATAATGGCGAACCAAGCTAAGAAGGACGGCTGGCGCATAAAAGCGGTACTTAACAACGATATGATTGGCAATATTGAAGGGGTAAATGGGGTTATCAACAACACCACAGCCCGTATTTTTGCTGAGGGTACACGAGTTACTGAAACCGAAGCAGAAGCAAGACGCCGCCGTTTTACCGGTGGTGAGGTAGACTCGCCAAGCCGTAACCTGGCTCGCTACATCGACAAGGTGGCCGACCAGTATATTGAAAATCTCGATACCATGGTGGTATACCGTTTAGACAGATTCGGTCGAGGCGGTCATCACCGCCCGTTTAACGACCTTGGCTATCCGGGCATCCGCATTATGGAAACTAACGAAAACTACACGCGTCAGCATCAAGACTTGCGTGAAGAAGATGGCATTAAGTACGGCGATACCCTCGATGGCGTTAACTTCGAGTATGCAGCCAAGTTAACAGGCTTAAACGCCGTAACCTTGGCCTCTATGGCATGGGCACCTAATCCACCTGCAAATGTGTCGATAAAAGGCGCTGTTCAACCTTCAACAACATTAATGTGGGATGCGTTAAACGAAGCGCAAAACCCTCAGTTGAAAGGGTATAAAGTGTATTGGCGTCATACTGACGCGCCGCAGTGGGAATACAGCAAATTTGTTGGTGATGTTACTGAGGCCACCCTTGAGAATGTAGTGATTGATAATTACTTCTTCGGCGTTGCCAGTGTTAACAACGATGGCGTTGAAAGCGTGGTCGTTTACCCAGGCCCAGCGGGCACCTTTGGAGAGTAAACTGCTCGTATAACACAGTGAATAAACTGGTCAAATAGCCACACGAGTAAAATGACAAAGCGCTGCGACTGTAATGAGGAGGCTTCAAATACACCTGTATTTAAACCCCTCTTCACCAATGTGCAGCGCTTTTTTTTAAACATAGCTTTTAAGTTAGCTTCTAAAAAGCCTTTAACACCGCCGCTTCATGTACGCTGTGTTAATTGTCGTTAATATGACCTCGGTGGATTAAACTTTATATCTGCCTTAGAGTGTATAAAGAGGTATAAACCATTATATCAGTCAAAGGGGAAAAATAACTTGCTCACAAAGCGTGCTAGTCGTTTTACGTTCACCACCACACTTGCATGTATCTTTTGCATGTCAGCCCTCTCTCACGCAAATGCCCAATTAGCTGAACAATCAAATGAAAAGCTAAATACAGTCACTCTGGCCGCTGCCCCTTTCGAGACTTACGTCAATGACGACGGTGAGCCTGCGAGAGTGAATGAACTAGTATCCACTGCGCTAGCGCAAAGCGGCACCGATGCTAACCTAAAAGTCATGCGCCAAGCTTTTTTGGGCAGCGCTGTTCGAGCAGGAAGGGTAGATGGTGAATATGCACTCGTTGATATGGGCCAGCAAATAGATGGCGTAATAACATCGAACGTGTTTTTACCCCTTTATCTTTATGCAGCCAGTAAAGATGCCGACGTAGAGCAAATCAAAATTTTTCAGCATTTGAAACGCAACCGCGTGGCGATTGAAAATCGATTTGCAAACACCCCAAACTTTAGATTAATTAAAGACATTAAATGGTCGCGCAATCCGTCCACCTTTGACGCGTTTCGCCAACTTGCCGACGACAGGGCGCCCTATTTAATTACGTCTGAATTGCTTATAAGAGAGTTTAATACCTTACTTGCAAACGATAGGGAAGAAACTTTGCACTATTCTGCAAAGCCTTTGATGAAAAGTGGGTTTCAGTTAGCGATACGCGACGACGTGCCTAACGCACAGAAGATTATCAACAACTTCAATAATGCTGTATCTGTTATGCAACAAAACGGGCAGTACAATAAGCTTCTTCAAATAGACTGGTTGCGTAAAGACATAAACCAAGACGGCATTGCCGATTACATTGGGCATTCCGATATTACCCGCACATCGAGCTTACTTAAAACAGCCTACAATCTGGATTCAACACCGACTTCTGACGATAGTGTATTTGTGATAGACGGCACTGTTTTTACCTCTAAAGCCGAGGCATTCAATGCGTTGCTGAGTATTGAAGAAAACGCCATTGAAGAAAACGGCATTGAAGAAAACAGCACTGAAGCAAAAAAGCGCGATGCAATGAACAAGGGAATTTCATTACTTGATGCGACGACCTACGAGACGCTATTAAGGCGCTGGTAGCGTTTTGCGTTCTGGTTTTTTCTTTCTGGATTTGTTGGTCGCTTTAGGAAATGCCGTTTCAATGGGCTTTTTAGAGCGCCGCAAGCCGTTTGATAACGACCCTTGGCGCCAATAGTAGCGTTTTCCCTACATATACATTTCTAAAATAGTGAGCAGTTCTTCGCCATCAACAGGTTTAGACCTGTCTCTTATACACATCTCCGAGCCCACGAGACGCTACGCTATCTCG
>OLGX01000495.1_pt1 | contig 12739 bp, 11 predicted proteins | sample 1609451 | NCBI WGS metagenome assembly OLGX01 (sample SAMN05416834, study PRJEB24817) | seawater metagenome | isolation source: Sea water | place: Canada:Atlantic | collected 2013-07
TATCTAGAACGAATGGCTCCAGCTTACCCTCGCCCACCGGCCCACCAAAATTCATAAAACCTGTAGGGCCATAATATGCTCGCTCTTTAAGGTTTTCTTCCGTTGCGCACATTACCTCGGGGTATGCGCCTTTTTCTGCGCTTTGCGCTAAACCTAGCTTAACCATGATGGCCCAAGACATTCGGGTTATCTTGTTTGCACTTTCTCGTATTAACGAGGTGTTTGAAGCACCGGGGTGACACACATACACCTTTACATTTTTCCCCGCAGCTTGAACTTTGCTTTGCAGTTGGTATGCAAACATCATTTGCGCAAGTTTACTTTGACTGTACACCTTGTTGGGGTGGTAGTTTTTATCCCAATTCATATCGTCAAACTGAATAGTTCGTAAACCCATCTTATGGCCTTCGCTCGATACCACAACTATCCGTCCGTGCGAGGCATCAATCCTATTGAACAGTAAACCGCACAGTAAAAAATGGCCGTAATGGTTTACTCCTAGCTGACTTTCAAAACCATCAGCAGTCAATTGCTGTGTAGCTACCTGCGCGATAGCACCATTACAAATTAGCGCATCTATCTTCGTAACTAATTTAAGTACGTCTTCAGATGCCCGCCTTATGGACGCCATATCGGCCAAATCCATGCACACAAAATCAACATCTGCACTGTTACCAAATTCACTTTTTAATTTTGCGACTGCAGCACTAGATTTTTGTGCATTTCGGTTTAGCATCACCACCCTAGCGCCTTTTGAGAGCAGTATACGAGTAGCCTGAAACCCAGCCCCTGTATTAGCACCTGTAATGATATAGGTTCTACCTTCAAGTGAGCTCAGGCGCTTTGGGGTCCACCCTTGTTTACCAAACTGTGTATCTGAAGTCATCGCTTACCTTTGTTTAAAAAAGTTTTATCACATTAAATCTTTGGTGTGCCTTAACGATAAACAAACGCCATAGACACCAAATAGAATAAGTGACACTATAATGACTATGCACATTGATAAACAGGCGAAATTCTCTTTAAAAACTGCCTATTTGTATCAACATAAATTAATTCAGCCTACTCTTTACAGATTGACCAGTACTTCCATAAATAAGTAAGAATAAGTTTTTAAATATGAGCAAAGTCTTAATTAAACAAATCATAAATAGCAAAGCGAATGAAAACGGCCTGATAGATACGGGTATTCACGGCGTGAAATTGTTTAAGATAGCAGAGTCTGTTCGCTGTGCGCCTGCGGTTTATGAACCGTCGATAACAGCAATTGTGAGTGGAGATAAAGAAGCTATAATAGATGGCAAAAAGCATTTTTATGATAGCAATGCCTACATAAGTTGCACCGTACCGCTTCCTGTTGAAGCAGGAACCCCAAGCGCGTCACCTGACAATCCGCTCATTGGTGTCTATATCACGTTAGATACTCGAATGATGACAGAGCTTGCCATTGAAATGGAAAGTACATCTACAGCTCGACATAAAACAAACGAAAATAGCCATGCCCAAGGGCTTTCCATCGCAGCGTGGGATGAAGACTTTACCAACGCACTCATCCGATTATTAGCGTTAGACGATAAACCGGAAGATATAAATATATTGGGCAAGGGCCGTTTAAGAGAGCTGTATTACGCCATATTAAAAGGTGAAGCAGGTGGATCGGCTAGACGGGCATTTGGGGTTGGAAACGCCATACCTCGTGCCATCGACTTTTTATCATCAAATTTACAGCATACCGTTACTATCGACGACCTCGCCTGTCATGTGGGCATGAGCAGAGCGGTTTTTCATCGCAAATTTAAGCAGGCAACTAACCTATCTCCAATTCAGTTTATAAAATCCATGAGATTGAACAATGCGGCAATGAGAATAGCTGAGGGCACAAACGTAAGCGTCGCGGCTGAGGACGTAGGGTATGTTAGCTCGTCACAATTTAGCAGAGACTTCAAACGTCTTTACGGCGTAACGCCAAAGCAGTGGGGGCTAAATCAAATACGCAACCGCGTTAATGAGCAAGCAAAACCACCAATATAAATTGGTGGTGTGTTACAAACCGCGCAGCTCCTATAGATTGAGCTATCAGCATGAACTTACAGTAGTAGTTGCTAACAAGAGCTTACAACTCAAAGTAGTTAGTGAAACATTTGAACAGCTGGGTACCGCTTAATACTGAGGCTGAAGGAAAATTCAACATAGGGATAAGATCGCACGGAGCGTGCAACATCCTGCTGCCTTGGCTATTGTCCAATTCATCAATGTCGAGTATTTGTGCGAGCGGCTCACCTTTTTGCACTTTTTGCCCAGGCTTGGCAATGTACTCCACCATGCCGCCAAAATCAGAATATAAGGTTTTGTAATCTTGCAGATACACACCTAATCTCGTCATTTCAGCGGGTGTAAAATCACTATTCACCAATACGCCTTTGCCGTTGAGGTAACTCAATATACTGTGGGCATCCACACTGCCCTCGCCAAAGTTAATCACTTCTTGGCTTCCCATCTCAAGAGTAAATGCTTCTACGTTACACTGTATGTTTCGCCCTAGGTTTTGCCTAATAGAGTCTTGTAATGTCCACCAAGGGCAAAACGTCGCTTCATCAAGTGCACCGGCAAACACATTTGGTATAAAGATATTGTGAGGAATATTGAAGAGCAACGCACTGTCTTTTGCGTATTCAGGAATATAGATATGCCGCGTTGACACAGGCCCGTTATGTAAATCGAGTACGAAGTCTGCATTTACCGCAAGTTGCTGCAGCTTTAAGTTTAGTTGTTGAGCTAGCCCAAGTCCCCAAGGCTCTGCAAGCTTCTTCCCAATTGATGCTAACAAGTGAGCGCGGAAACGCTGTTTAATCACATCAACAGGCTCTTCAGGTGTCACGGTTTTGGCAAATTGTTCTACCGCAGCTTGGTCGTAAAAATAGCCACGATTCCAATTAGTACCATTAACGGGGTCAAAACGACCCAATGTGTATTCGCCCGACTTGATATTAGTGCCTACAGGATTGCAGTTAGGAACTAAAATAATTTTTCCTCTGATATCAGTATTTTTCAATTCCTTGATCAGATGATAAATCACCACGTTACCCTGCACTTCAGCGCCGTGAATAGAAGACTGAATGTAAACAGTGGGCCCAGGTTTGCTGCCTGAAAAGGTATACACAGGCACGTTTAAGTTACGGCCTGATGCGTTTTGAGCAACAACTAAATATTCTTTTTTTAACTGCGTATTATTAGCGGACATATTCACTCTGACATCTTTAATTTTTTGGAGCGCTGCTGGCCCCCTTTTTCGTCGCTGTGCAACTTAACACAAATAGAACGGCGCTATTAGGGTAAGAGTACCTGAGAGAGGCTAAGACCGACCACGCCTGTCATTACGAACCACCTCTGCGAAAGCACGCAGAGTAGCACCAAGGTGGAGATTTTCAACCATTGGCGTGGCTGAACGTAGTATTATAAAGCTCGTATCGTTTATTTATACTGCCAGGCCGCTACTGGTTTTAAGAGGTAATTACTGGCATCAAAATTTGATTGCGGTTAATTTTTTAAGCTATGCTTAGAGAAGTTCTCAACAAGGAGTTTATTATGCAGGAATTGTGGTTTTTACTACCCATGTTGATATTGGTCGCAGGTTCTCTATTTATAATAAATAAAGCGAATCATGATGATTGATTCGTGGTTGGTAGCCTAAAACGGTTTTTATCAGTTTTGTCATTATTCTACGTTTCAACTTGTCCGAAAAGTACGTAAAGCGGACCTTGGGATAACGAATTTTTCCACCTAAAAGGACAGTAGACTATCAGCTAAACCAACTGCACACTCGCATCGTACAATATCTAGAAAAAGCAGCGCTGATCCAACATGACCCAGACAATACCTATCTAGACTTGCCGATAGATGATGAAGGTAGCTTACTACCACTTCCAGCAGCATCGGTCAGCTATAGGATAGCGGTAGGCGCAGATGCAGGTAAAAAAATATTCAGCTTGCGAACATTGCCATTCAAAGATTTGGAAAACTATGGCCAACTAGCAAAAAATAGCTGGATTTAGCCTACATGCAGGAATTTTTGCAGCTCAATCAGACAAACTAGAAAGATCGTGTCGCTATATCGCAAGACCAGCGGTGGGTGAAAAACGTTTAAGCCTCACCTCCACTTGCAACGTCAGAAATGAACTTAAGACGCCCTATACAGACCGAACTACACATGTTTTTTTCCACCACTTGACTTCATCAGTATGTTGGCCGTATTGGTACCACCGCCCAGGCTCAACCTTACCCGTTTTTATGGTGTGTTTGCTCCTAACAGTAATGTAAGAGCACGAGTTACCGTTTCCAAACGCGGTAAGAACAGCCCTCGCATAGCTGAGCGCCTGAAAGACTCAAATAAGCCATACCGTGCTCGTAGCATGAGTTGGGCGCAGGGATTAAAGCGAGTATTCAACACTGACATCACCATTTGCGAAGCTTGTACAAAGACGAATATTACAATAATCGCCTGTATTACAGATGCTGCAACCATCCAAAAGATACTTATGCATTTGAATAAAAAAGACTCACCGCTTACTGCCAGTCCGTGCAGAGCACCACCACTTGTTGAGTCAATATAGCTTGAATATTAACTTGTTGTGGCATCCTCTTTCACAATAAAATTTCAGCACTAATAGTCAGCCCCTTTTACCATATGGAGAATATTTAGTTCACCTTTTTATTACAAGGCTTCAATTTGCGTCACATGAAACGCCCCTTAAATCCAGCTGCGACAAGGGATAGCAAATACCGTTAATTCGCCTTATACTCGTTGGTGCTGTATTAACCAGAATTGTTAAACCAGCTTATGTACTAACCGGCAACGCTTTAATGGCAATCATTTTGTTAATCACTACCACTCAAACGTCAGTTTTAATCGCTATGGTGGTCTGTGATAGCGGTTGGCTTTTTCAACTCTATCATGTTCCCTACCATTTTTTCGCTGGCTATTCGAGGTCTTGGAGAGCTCACCAGCCGAGGCTCTGGACTTCTATGCCAAGCTATTGTGGGTAGCGCCTTATTACCTATGATTCAAGGCATGGTAGCAGATATGACATCAGTTCAACTTAGTTATTTTGTTCCAGTATGTGCGTACATTTACATCGCTTGGTACGCGGTTAACAGCCAACGCTTTTCTTAACTATTCACGATGCATCACATTTTTCAATTTTAGAGGTAGTGCTATGCGCTTTTTTGATCAGACTTTTCTATTATCACACTGTAAATCAATTCTCGATTTTTACACACACCGTGTTGTAGATGATACAGGCGGTTATCATCAAAATTATTTGGACGATGGTTCACTTTTTAATACTCATTTAAAACAACTTGTGAGCAGTACACGTATCATCGTCAATTACGCAACAGCCTCGATTGTTTTTAACAACGAAGACTATCGCCGCATTGCTAAACATGGTCTTGACTACTTAGAGAAAACCCATTGGCAAGCTGAATCCCAAACCTATGCCTGGACGCTTAATAACCATCAGCCGCTTGATATGACGCAGCAAGCATACGGCTACGCGTTCGTTCTACTCGCTTACTCGGCCCTTTTTAAGGCGAAAATAATAGAAGATAAAAAAGCCTTAATTCGCACTTACAACCTGTTAGAGGAGCGTTTTTGGCAAGCTGAATATGGCTTATATGCTGACGAAATTAGCCCAAGCGGAGAATTAAGTGAATATAGAGGCCAAAATTCAAACATGCACTTATGTGAAGCAATGCTTGCGGCTTATGACGCAACAAAAGACGTGCTGTTTTTAGACCGTGCATCAAAGATTGCCAGCAACATCGCACAACGCCAAGCGGCCCTCACCGACGGTCTGATTTGGGAACACTACACCCCAAATTTCCAACCTGACTGGGAATACAACAAAGACGATCCTAAAAATCTGTATCGTTCATGGTGATTCCAACCGGGCCACCAAACTGAGTGGACAAAACTATTACTCACTTTACACCGTTGCCGACCTGAATCATGGCAGGTCGACGCTGCTCAAACTCTGTTTGATCGCGCTTATGACATTGCATGGGACAAGGAGAATGGCGGCTTGATATATGGTTTTGCCCCCAATGGTAATTGGTGTGATACCGACAAGTACTTTTGGGTACAAGCAGAGAGTTTTGCTGCGGCAGCCATGCTCTATCACGTGACTAACGAAGCGCGCTATCTGGAATGCTACAACAATCTATGGAATTACAGCTGGGAACATATGGTCGATCACAAGTACGGCGCTTGGTACAGATTACTAGATCAACAAAATAATGCTTATAACAACGAGAAAAGTGCGGCTGGAGCGAAATGTGACTATCACACATTAGGCGCTTGCTTTGAAGTGTTACGGACTTTAAGACACAGCGCATAACAAGGACATACAGCCGAGAGTGCGGCTTTTTATTTAAAGGACGAGTTCATGAAATATACTGTATTACTAGCGCTAGTAGTCGCTCTTTTTTCGTGTAAACAAAGTTATATCCCAAAGACACAAAAAAGACGCACTTAAGGAAGACGTGCTTAGTTACGTTGACCCGTTCATCGGAACTGATGGTAAAGGTAAAACATTTCGCGGTGCAACAATACCTTATGGAATGCTTCAGTTAAGTCCAGATAATGGTCGAGGCGGATGGGGTTGGATAACTGGTTATTTTTACCCAGACAACATCATTGCAGGGTTCTGTCATACACATCCGGAAATTTTTTGTAACGGAAACGTTTTTACCAACCAAATAACGGCCTTAATCAATGGAGGTCAGTCAGTGCATTACCTTAGAGTATGACCAGCATGACAACCTGAGCGATGTTGCGAGTCACGCGTTACGTCTTTTTGATGAAGGCGAGCCATTCAGCATTTGCGCCTTTTCAATGGGCGGTATGATGGCGTTTGAACTTTTAGCGCACGTTCCCGAGCAAATTGAAAAAATAGCGTTGCTAGACAGCAATGCACACGCAGATAAATCCCAAGGGTGATCAGTCTGGAGCGAGCATTTGAACTATGCTGTTTCGCATGCTCTAGACATGCTTATTCGCGAGCAGTTTAGCAATGTATATCTACATAAGCCCAATGAAGCATTAATGAAATTAATTGCTCAGATGGCGCAGGATACGGGAATTGAGCGTTATAAAGCCCAGCTCGAAATTCTTGCAACGCGCCGGGATGCTAGCTAACTGTTAGCTAATTGCGCACATCCAATGCTGATAATTGGCGGTTGCAACGATGTGCTTTGCCCGCCATCAGAACAGCAAAGAAAGCATAACCTGGCGGCAAGTAGCAAATTGGTTATGGTTGAAGACTCGGGGCATTCTGCAATGCTTGAGCAAAGCGCACAAGTGAACCTGCATTTGTATGACTTTTTCGGAGGTGCTGCACATGCTTAAACAAGCGCTTAAAAACAAGCAAAGTCTTACGGGTACTTTCATAAAAACGCCCCATTACAATGTAATTGAAGTATTGGTGCACGCTAGCACGGACGTTCTGTATTTAGATGCTGAGCATGCACCATTTTCAAGACAGGATTTAGACACCTGCATTCTTGCGGCAAGGGCAGGGGGTATGCCTGTTCTAGTAAGAACACCAAACGATGCCCCAGAAACACTGCTAAATGTGCTGGATATGGGCGCAGACTATGTAGTTGTGCCACATGTAAAAACGGCGGAACAGCTAAGTGCTATCGTCAAGAATTGCCACTACGGTGCAGGCGGAAGAGGCTATTCAGGTTCAAGCCGATTTGCAGGCTACACGACAAAGCCCGTAGACGGATCACTCACAGGTGCAACGATTTTAGCGTGCTAATGTCACTCGTTAATCACGGAATTGCACTTGCTTACGTTCCTGAGTTTGTTGCAAAAGGTCATAATTTAATCGCGATTGATGTAGCCGATTATGCTTACCTAAATCAGGAAAAAATGAACTGGTTTACAAAAAGAGATTGGCTTCAGGTTGGTTAGCACAAATATCCGATTATTATAAAAACATTGGCTGAACACAGTCCTATGACGAGCCAACTCTCCAGCCAGTTTTTCCGTGCTGGATGAATCCACTAGATAAGCCTTTCATCATAGCCGCCAGTAAAGTATATTTGGTATAGCAGTCATCAAGTTGTACATCACTGAAAGTGAGCCAGCACGGATGTGTAGTCCCTTAAACGTAGGCTGGCCAATACCTGAAGGAACTCAGTTATATTATCGTCTAATTCGTTTGAGCTATTGTCTGAACACTTTCCACTTACCCGAAATCAAGACCTATTCAGTGCGTCTGCCCGTCAAATCACCAGTAAGGTATTTTGGCAACCGGGAATATCCCAACGGGAAATTGTTGACCAGACGCAAATAGCACAGCAATCAGCCTCAAGAATCATCAAAGAGTTAGCCGAGCAAGGTGTGCTCAACACACAAGAGCGCGCCCCTACCGGAGGCCGAGGCAAACCTGGTATCGACCTTTTTATCAATCCAGACTTCGCTTACGGACTTGGGTTTTCCATCACTCCCGAGTTCCTCACTATGACGCTTATCGATCTCGAAGGGAAAACTCGCCATTCCTACACAGTGCGCCCAAGTTACCTAGATGTCGATACCGTCATGGACACATTCAAGGTTTTCTATGCGCAAATGGAGCAAGAAACCGATCTGGACTTATCCAAAATATTGGGTTGTGGGGTGGGAATCGCTGGCTACTTTGTCAATGACGAAACTCAAATGAACTATCCCTACTTTATCGAGTCTTGGATGAATGTGGACATTATCGCTTTGTTCGAAGACACATTTAAGGTACCAGTATGGGTAGAAAATGACGCCACGGCCGCTGCCGGCGGTGAAGGAGTAGCCGGAGCTGGACGCCAATACACAGACTTTGCTTATGTGTATATTGCCACCCTATTCGGTGGTGGTATTGTGGCAAACCGAGAAGTGTTGAGGGGTGCCAATGGCAATGCGGGCGAACTGGCAGAACTGTTGCCCCCAGGTATTTACCCTCACCCTAACTTGAACCTACTAAAAACCATACTAGATCGCAATAACCAGCCCTACGAGTCGGTCATAGAAATGCTCGACAAACTCGACTTAGATCAGCCAGGCGTGGACGAATGGGTACATTATTGCAAAAATTCACTCACCTTGGTGATGTCTTCTTGTGCAGCCTTGTTGGATACTCAAGCCATCATTATCGGTGGTCGAATTACTGAAGAGTTAACTAATAAGCTGTTGGAAGTATCATATATTTACGCCCAAAATCGACGTAAATCTCCCCGCGCATTACCGGTGATGATAAGCGCAAAAGCGGAAGGTGATCCTGTCGCAATCGGTGCTGCAGCAATCCCCTTCCGGCATTTTATTACTTAGTATTGGTCAACCATACTGACTGATACGGCGACAACTCGATGTCCTGATGTAAATCCGATACTGTTTCACCTGACAATAAATCCGTCCATTGATCCGTCAACGCTAGGTTAAGCTCGCTCAGTGGTAAGGTTTGTGGCTGATTAGAAATATTGTAAACGCAAAAAATCGACTGTTTGCGATCCAAGCTTTGACGCCAATAGCCAAACAACTGTAGCCCCAAGTGCAAAATAAACTGCGTTGCATTAGGGTGGAAAGCGGGTTGCTCTTTGCGTATCCGAATCAACTGTTTCATTGCATTGTGAACTTGACTGTGATGAGAAGCATCATCGTCAAGCTGAGCGCACAGCGCGTCGTAATCCCAGCGGTGGCGATTAATCGAGCGATTGTGTTGAGTATTTTTCAATTTTTCATAATCGTTCTGCGTGGCCAGTAGACTGTGAATGTAAATACCGGGGATTCCTTCCATACCTAACATTACAGCGTGGGCACATATGAAACGTTGGAAATTCCACTCATCAGCACCATCTGTCGTTCCTTGCAGCGCGTTATACAGAGAAATATTCATTTCATAGGCTTTCTTGCCGCCATTTTCGGTATTGCGCCAGGAAATTTTGCCGCCAAAATTAGCCATAGTCGTGGTCAAAGTATCCACTTCCTCATCGCTAAGCAAACCTTCAACAGGGCGCAAACCTATACCGTCATGAGAGGCGATAAAGTTAAAATAAGTCGTCCCGTTTTGCGCCGGTGGCATACTCATCAGCCAACGCTTCAAGTACAAACAATTCCCGGTTATCAAGGTATTAACTAACAAGGGTGGTAACGAGAAGTTATAGATACAATGGGCTTCGTTTGCGTTGCCAAAATAGGTAAGATTTTGGGTATTAGGGATATTGGTTTCGGTAATGATCACTGCGTCGGGGTAGACATGTTCAATCATAGTGCGCAACAAGCGAATGATTTCATGGGTTTGCGGTAGGTTAATACTGCTAGTCCCAGCGATTTTCCAAATAAATGCCACAGCGTCAAAACGAAAAATGCGCACACCTGCGTCCAAATACTGGCGAATAATTTTAGCAAAGGCAATCAACACTTCTGGGTTGCGAAAATCAAAGTCGACTTGATCGTGACTAAAAGTACACCAAACGTGCTCAAGCCCTTTGCTAGTGGTGGTTTCACGTAACAAGCTAGATATCCGGGGGCGTACCACTGCAGACAAATCAGTGTCGGGGGATTCGGTAAAGAAAAAGTCCGCTCCCGTACCCTCACCTTTGATAAAATTTTGAAACCACAAACTGCGGCTAGAGCAGTGATTGATCACTAAATCTGACATGAGTTTGCGCTTCGATGCTATCGAACTGATATGTTCCCAGTTGCCCAGTGACTCGTTCACAGAAGAATAATCAATCACAGAAAAACCGTCGTCAGAGCTATATGGGAAAAATGGCAGAATATGTACGCCTGTTATCGTTTCTTCGAAACGTTCATCGAGAAAATTATCCAGGGTTGCAAGTGGCGTTTCACCGTCTTTAACAATACTGTCGCCATAGGTGATCGCGATGACATCCTGCTCGGTCCAATTGTTCTGAAAGGGCTCGGGCATTTTAAATTCTTGATCAATACGCATGATTGCGATGAGCTCATCGGCCACATGGGGCAAGGTTTTTGTTGTCTCAACGCCATCGTAAATAAAGGACAATTGATGTTGGAGTTTTTGATGGACTTGCTCAACAGACTTGTACATAACTGACTTCACCGTAATTATTGATTATTTTATTAATTTTCACTGGGCAATGACTTGCCCGAAACTATGGCTCTAGTCTCATCGAGACTAAATACCTGATCACATCGCGCAGGCAAATCACGAAGTGCGTGTTGGGTTAACCGCTCGAAGAACTGAACAAAATTAGCCACTTGAGCTTCATCCATCACACCCGAGCTGTCTCTTCCCGAACTTTTTCGAGACAGCTTTTGCTCTTGTTCTAGTCGCCACTGAAACACTTGGTCGAAAGAAGGCGCTTTTAACATCACCCAATGGTCCATTTGGGCATAGAGTGGCTCGTAGTATCGGCCAATTTGTTCATTCACATAGCGACGCCAGCGTCCCTTTTGATCTTGTTCGCGTTCTAGGCCATTTTGTGGCTCGCTCAGATCGCTATCATCTTGCGCGTTGACTCCCCAACTCCACCCTTCAAACAACACAATATCTACTGGTGTGTTAACCACAGGCCACTTAGATTCGGGGGCAGGATTGTCAATGGCTTTGTTAAAACGAGGGAGTTTCACTTCACCTGATGCTTTGGTAAGCTGGGATAAAACTAATTCGATTAAGTTAACATCGTGAGTGCCAGGCACGCCCCGTGTCCGAAGCAAAGGATGAATACTGTCGGCTAACTGATTACGCTTTTCTGTGGAATAGTAAAAGTCATCCAAAGATAAAACCGCCACAGACAGTCCTTCTTGCCTGCTTAGATATTCGGCAACAAAGTCAACCAAAGTTGATTTTCCAGAGCCTTGACAACCATTTACACCCACCATCAAGGTTCGATTTAGCACTTTTTGTTTTAAGCTCAATTCTTCAGTTAACGGAATAAACCAACGCTGCACCGTTTCAATATAGTTAGCAGGTAATTGATGGCGGTGCAGAAAATCGGGTAAAAATGAACTGTTAATAGCGGTAACTCCCAAGCGACTAGATTCAACGCGAAACATTAATACTCAATATGGGTGTTAATATCAAGAGGAGATTGAGACAATTTGGATTTTTTGTAAAATAATTGTTGAAATCAGACCAGATAATGCATCCAAGATAGACACCAGAGGCCATTAAAACAGAACTCTAAATAAAATTTAAGAAATGTTAATTTTCAGCTCTACCTCTACCTTAGAATTTTGAGCATAGCTACCATCACTGGTACACAATAAATTCAGATCAGACCATCAAATTAGAACCTGTCGCCGAAAACAATAAAAACCATTAAAAACAACACAATGTGAAAAATAATAGTTAAATAAGCGAGATGACCCCATAACTTAATCGGTTAATTAAAACCCGAAATGGGTTGTAAAATTTTTGTAGGTAATTTATAACTGCGGTGTTGCTTCACTACAGCCTGGTGTAGCAAGCCATTGATTTAACCAAGGCAAAGTGCCTTGAAAATATCGAGTCACCATAAAGCTAAGAGCATAAGAGACGTACAATGAGAATAAACAAACTTACCGCTGCAGTTACAGTCGCACTTGCCACTACTCTTCCCGTAATGGCGCAAGAAGCTGAAGAACAAGACAAGGATTTCGAACAAATAATTGTCACCGGCACAAGTGTTGCCCTGTCTCTTATACACATCTCCGAGCCCACGAGACGCTACGCTATCTCGT
>OLGX01000498.1_pt1 | contig 12624 bp, 8 predicted proteins | sample 1609451 | NCBI WGS metagenome assembly OLGX01 (sample SAMN05416834, study PRJEB24817) | seawater metagenome | isolation source: Sea water | place: Canada:Atlantic | collected 2013-07
GGTCAATTCTCTATGGAATTCAGCCACTACGCGCCATGTCCAGGTAACGTATCTGACAAAGTTATCGAAGAAGCGAAAGCACGTAAAGCCGCTAAGTAATTAGCGCTTTACCGCCACCGGTTAACGGTGGCTTCAATAACATCAAAAGCCAGTCTTCATGACTGGCTTTTTTGTGCCTTAATTTTAGTGCGTGTTAATCTTCGCCTTACAAATTTTGGTCCCAGTTTAGGCATTTTGCTGGCGAATGGATTTTTTCACGGTATCAAAGTGCTTTTTCATCATTGATGTTAAATGTGACTTATCAAGGTTGTCACTTTCAGCACTGTATACGCTTTCATTAAAAAGTGCTGTCATAGAGTGAAGCGACGCTTTCGTGTCGTGTGTTAAATAGCTGTCCACTTGCTCAAGGTATTGCTGAGGAGATAAGTGGTGGCGATTAACGCCTGTGCGCTTTTCAACTAGGGCGAGAGCATTTCTATAAATTCGTTGGTGCTTAGGTAGGTTGGGTTGACGTTTTATTGGAAAAAAGTACACCAACAAAATGACTCCTACAATACTCAAACTACTAAGGAAAACGGCAGTCATCTTTTTCGTGGTAATCTGGCCCAACAAGTCTTCAAGTAAGTCTTTTTGCTTATTCGCATCAAAGCCTAAAATCCACTTGCTCCACTGGTAATCCATTTGTCTCATCCAGTTTTGCAGGGTCATAAATAGTGCCCCTTCACTGAGGTCGCCCAATAAGCCGCTTGTTCTTTTCTCGCCAAAATCGGCTAGCGCTTGTTCTAACCCAAAGCTTAATCGCGATGGCGCAACCATACTTGTGGGGTCGAAACGTTGCCACTTGTCATCAATGAGTGCCTCAACCCAAGCGTGAGCATCGTATTGTCTAACTTGCAGTACCTTGTCATCGAGTTGCTCGCCACCTTGATAGCCGGTAACCATGCGAGCGGGAATGCCTGCAGCGCGAAGTGCAAAGGTCATGGCACTGGCATAGTGAGCGCAAAAGCCCGCTTTTTCTTCAAACAAGAATGTGTCTATGGCGTCAACGGGCATGGCGTTTGGTTCAAGGGTGTAAGTAAACCCTTTCTGTCTGAAGTAGCTCATTACGGCATTTGCTAATTCTGTAGGTGTTGTATGCTGCTGTTTTAATGTCAGTGCCCACGCTCGAGTTTCCTCATTCGTTGTTGCGGGTAGCAGGCTGTTTAACTGACGCTCGAAATCACCGGCCGCATTTTCAACCGTGGCACTCGGCACATAGGTAAAGTAAAACGATTTTTTACTCATCAATGGGGTTGATGAGCGCAGCGTGTAGTCAAACTGCGCGTTCACAAAAATCGTGTTTTTTGCGTTATCGGGCTCAGACAATGCTAATGAAAATAACCAGTTTTGCTTGGTTGGCTCAACAATCATTTCATATGCGGTGATGCTGGCGGGGGAAGAGGCTAAAAGCTGGGTTAACGGTGGTGTTTTTTGCAATAAAGACAGCTGACGCTCTGCCTGCTTGCGTCTGTCGCTTATCGACCATGTTTTACCATTAAAGTCTTCCATAACTAACGCTCGCCAATAGCGCTGTTGAGGTAATGGGATATCATCATTCGACTGAAATGTGGCTGTAAAGGCAAGGTCTGATGATTTTGCTAAAGACGCAATGTCGCCTGGCGTGACGGTATCGGAAAGACCCGTTTGCTGAGATTTAGACGTGGGCATTTGCCAAAGGGGAGGCAATTGTGGCATCACCAAAAAAAGTAGTGCAGCGATGGGGATGGCTTGAACGACCAAAGTAGCGACAAACTTTGCACTACTGCTAAAGGGCGTAACTGGGCCATGATAGTAGGCTAGGGCAAGCAGTAAAAATATAAGCACACCAAGATAGCCCACCCATGCAACCATGCTAAGCGCAGAAATAAATCCGCAGCCAATGAGGAAAAGGCTGGTACAAAAAAGTAGGTGAAAATCTCGCTTACTGTCTAGCAATATAAGTTTGAGTGCAAAGGCCACTGCCAGCAAATTTATCATACTGTTGAGTAACCCGATGGAGAAGCCAAACCAGGTTAGCGCAAAAAGCGATAGCACCGCCAAAAGGTTAATGGTTCGAGAGTGGGGCAGCTGACTGCTTCTTAAAAATACAAGCACCCGCACAACAAGGGCGCACATGCCTAACACTATCACCCACGCCATGAGTTCATCGGTGAGCGTGAACAGCAATACGCCATAGGCAATGGCGAGCATCAGATACGAGATAGACTTGTGAGATGACATGAGGCTATGAGATGACAAAGATCTGCTAGTTGAATGCGACGGATTGAAGAATGCGCCCTGGCGTTTAAGAAAAGCTATCATGACCTTGCAGCCTTACCCGTGTTGCTAGTCTTTTTAGCCTGACTAGTCTTTTTTGCATGGTTAGCCTCTTGGGTATTATTTCCAGTTCTGTTGATATAAGCATTGTTTTCAAAGGGAGAGCTTGTATTACGCAAACAAGCCAGCGCTGTTAAGCATTGATGAGTGTGTGTCTCGCCGCTTGAAGGTTTAATATCGATAGACTGATATTTCAACCCGAAATGGTTGCCTTGTTGACTTTGTTCCAATACTTGAAAGGTAAGCAGACTTATGGCGGTTTCTGTTTCCACGTTTGCATCAACAGACAGCAACTGCTTAAGTTGCACTGGATCTGCAAATTCTTTCACTACCCAGTCGCCACTTTTCGCAACTTGTTTCCATACTACTCTATTTAGAGGTTGGCCTTCTTTGTAGTCGGTTAAACTGTGAAAGTCTGAACTACTTTGAGCAGACGTTGCTGAATTGCTTGGGTTTTGCTCTGAGTCATCGTTAGAAGCGGTAACCTTGATCACCTCACCTTTAAGGGGCTTAGCATACACCACAACCTCGGCGCTAAAATCGAGGTGAGTCCAGCATTTGTATAGGCCAAGTGGAAAGTCGCAGGCCAGAGTGAGCCGCGGCAGCGTATACACGCCGCGGGTTCTGTGTGTGATAGGAATGGGAAGTCGCTGCATTGTATTTTGAGAATCGCCATTTTGAGCATCGCCGTTCTCTGTCGCACCAAGAATGAATGGATACTGAGTTTTGTGACCAAACCAGCTGGCCACAATATTTCCTCTGCACTGCTTGCTTTGAGTATCTTTGCTCCTGCTATCATTGCTCAGATTGCCTTTGCCACCTGGCATATCCTGTTGAACAACCGCTAGGTAAAAAGTGCCTGACTGATGACAATGAAAAGGCGCTAACGGCATCGATTTTACCGCTAATCGCGCAAAATTTTGATGTGTATAGAACAATGTGAGCAGCATGACACTCAAGAGTATATAGCTAAGAAGAACCATTAAATTGTTTTGGTAATTCGTACCGAGTAAGAATAAACACAAAGAAATAATGATAAATGCCCACCCAAAGCCGGTGGGCAGTACAAAAATATTGTTCATTGTTAAACGGTGCTGAGAAGCGGGCGGGATACGCTTGTCTAACCATCGCGTGACTAAGGACAACCAACGGTGGGAAAAACGCTGTTTTACAGTTCGTTTAAATATCGATATCACGACGACAATGCTCTATTAGGCAGCAAGAGGATCAACACTTTCGAGCAACTGTCTACTCAATACAATTGATGAAGCATTGTCACCAAAGGTTGCACCCTCATTGTGTTGTGATGATGAAAGACGATGGGCCGTTATCGCTGTAAATACTGCCTGTACATCTTCTGGCGTGGCAAAGGCTTTGTTTGAGATAAACGCCCATGCCTTGGCGCCTTGTAATAACGCGCGGCTAGCTCTTGGTGATAGCGGGTTAGGATAAGCCCCGTTGTTGCGACTTTCATTTACCAACATAAGGATATAATGAATAAGCGCATCACTTGCGTGTATGTTATTCACTTCCTGCTGCATGGCTTTTAAGCGTCTTTCATCAATGATTTGCTCAAGCGGAGTTGTTGAGTTTGTTTGTTTTAACATTGCCTTTTCTGCATCCCATTGAGGGTAGCCAAGGGATATACGCATAAAAAATCTATCGAGCTGCGATTCTGGCAGCGGATAGGTGCCCGACTGTGAACTGGGATTCTGTGTAGCAATAACAAAAAACGGCGATGGCAGCGCGTGAGTTGTCCCATCAATACTCACCTGACGTTCTTCCATTGCCTCTAATAGCGCACTTTGCGTTTTAGGGCTGGCTCTATTGAGTTCATCGGCAAGAACAACTTGACTAAAAATGGGGCCGTGACGAAACGAAAACTGTTTATCGGTGTTGGTTTCACCGCTGTGAAAAATGTTAACCCCGAGCATATCTGAGGGCAGTAGGTCGGAGGTAAATTGAATACGCGAATACTGCAATCCAAACACTTGAGAAAGCGCATGTGATAGCGTGGTTTTCCCCATGCCTGGCAAATCTTCTATCAGCAAGTGTCCGTTTGAAAGCAAGCAGGTCAGTGCTAGTTTTAGCTGGTGTTCTTTGCCGAGAATCTTCTCTCCTAAAGCATGTAAACTCTTTTCAATTTCTGAACGCATAACGTGTCACTATTTGTTGGTTATTGTGGGTAATAAGCGCCTGTACGATATAAACGCGGAGACATTAATATGTTGTTACGGCTTTCCCTTTATTTAGGCGCATTGAAAATTTCTTTCATGAGCATAGTAGCAATGTCGTGTATTTGCTTTCTGCTGTGCTTTAATACCAAGGTATATTCTCTGATTACCCAAATGCTTATCAATTAGCGCAAATCAAGTGTCATTTTGTGCTGCGTAGTCAATCTGGGTTGTCTATAATGGTGCATCTAAAAAAGGAAGTAGTTATGAAAAGCATTGAAATAGATGATGATTTATATGCCTTCATCGCCAGTCAAACAAAGCATATTGGTGAAAGTGCATCACAAATTTTAAGACGGTTACTGTTGCCCGAAGACGGCGAGGTACTACATGCCGCAAAAACCGCTTCTGACGCTCCTGATCTAACCGTAGTGTCTACAAGCGATAAACCAGCCGGGGGCGCTTCTACCGCTAGCCCAGTCTCGCCTAATAGCTCAGCTTCTAAAAAAGACGAGTCGCAGCAGACCAACGCTAATCACTCAGAAGAAAATGCGTCTCCAGTAGCTGCACAGCATAGCGCAGCAAAAAGCAATACCGCAGCAAAGGCGAAGCCTTCGGTAAAAGCCGCAGCCAAGCCCGCTGTTTCAAAAGCACCAGCTTCCAAAGTGACGGCAGTAAAAACGGCTGAAAATAAGCAAGCGAGTTCCACTAGTCAGAACCAAAGTGCTGCTGGGGCAAGTGCGGATGCGCTATCTCACGATAAAAACGATATTTTAGACTTAGTGTCTACAAGTGCATTATCGACATTTACCAAACGGGTAGATCAGTTCTTGTTCGTTTTAAGTGCAGCGCACAAACTTAATGCAGACAGCTTCGAGCGTGTTGAATCAATTAAAGGCAAAAACCGAACATATTTTGCAACTAGTAAAGAGGCATTGCTTGAAAACGGAAGCAGCACCAACCCTAAGGCTATACCGGATAGCGCTTATTGGGTAGTGACTAACAACAATACTGCAAAGAAAGTCAGTATGTTGGAACAGGTTTTGCGTCAACTGGGTTATACCCCAGAAGTTATTGCTAGCGTTGTTGCGCGTTTTTCTTCTGAAGGCAAATAATCGACTCTATTTCATAAAGGACTAATTCATGGCACTACATCCTCAAGCTGGACAACCTGCGGCGAAAGAGCAGCTCATAAACGTTGCAGAACTTGTTAGTCAGTACTACAGCTACAAACCCGATATTCGTGATGAGGGGCACGCTGTGTCGTTTGGTACGTCGGGCCACAGAGGTACAGCCTCTAACTGCACGTTTACAGACACTCATATAAGTGCAATTTGCCAAGCGTTGGTGGAGTACAGGCAGCAAGAGGGGATAACAGGGCCGTTGTATATAGGGAAAGATACCCATGCGCTATCGGAACCCGCCATGGTTACCGCAATAGAAGTACTGTGTGCGAATGGGGTAGACGTTGTTATTCAGCGCAGCGATAACGAAAGCTTAGGCTACACGCCAACACCGGTTATTTCTCGAACCATCATTCGTTACAACAGAGAGAATGTGGAGCAAAAAGCAGACGGTATTGTAATTACTCCGTCTCATAATCCACCATCAGACGGTGGATTTAAGTATAACCCTCCACACGGAGGGCCGGCAGACAGCGATGTCACTAAGCAAATTCAAGACAGAGCGAATACCTTTATTGCCGACGGGAATAAAGACGTCAAACGAATTGATATTCTTCAGGCTCGCGAACGCAAACTTGTGCGTGAAGAAGATTTTATGGAACCCTATATCGACGACCTAGCCAAGGTTATCGATATGGAGGCGATTGCAAAAGCTAATTTAACACTGGGCACCGATCCACTTGGCGGCGCTGGGGTAGGCTATTGGTCGCGTATCAGTGAGAAATACGGCATTACCATTAAGGTAGTCAATGACAAGGTAGACCCTCAGTTTGGGTTTATGCGCCGAGACAAAGACGGCAAGCTGCGAATGGATTGTTCGTCGGCCTATGCAATGGCGGGGCTTATAGAGCTTAAAGATAACTTTGACCTTGCATGGGGCAACGACCCAGATTTCGACAGACACGGCATTGTGTGCAAAAGCGTTGGGCTGATGAATCCTAACCACTACCTAGCGGTAGCGATTAACTATTTATACACTCACCGCTCAGAGTGGCCAAACACGCTTAAGATTGGTAAAACGCTGGTTTCAAGCAGCATGATAGACCGCGTAGCCAAAAGTCTTGGTAAGCCGTTAGCAGAGATGCCTGTTGGTTTTAAATGGTTTGTAGACGGACTGGCAAATAGCGAAATAGGCTTTGCGGGTGAAGAGAGCGCTGGTGGTATTTTCCTAGAAAGAAATGGCGATACATGGGCTACCGATAAAGACGGTTTTATCTTGTGTCTACTTGCCGCAGAAATTTTAGCGGTAACCGGCAAAGATCCAGGGGAACATTATATTGCACTGACTGAGAAATTTGCTTCTCCTGTTTATAACCGCGTGGACGTGGCCGCTACGCTAGAACAAAAACAGAAGCTCTCAGCAATGGATGCCTCTGTAGTGACTAGTGACACGTTGGCTGGTGAGCCGATCACGGCCATACAAACCCATGCGCCCGGCAATAATGCGGCGATAGGCGGCGTAAAGGTATCAACTGAAAATGGATGGTTTGCAGCTCGCCCCTCAGGCACAGAGCAAATTTATAAAATTTATGCTGAAAGCTTCAAAGGTGAAACTCACTTACAAGATTTAATTCAAGAGGCAGAGGCGCTAGTAGGTAAAATTATCGGCTAAAGCTTAAAAAGCAAACAGCACATCGCTCATTTTGTAACGATAATGTTAAAAATCGCATGAATGCATACGAATTCATGCGATTTTTCGTTATTTTAACAAAACAATAACAACATAATCGTTTAAGGGTTGTTATATTAATGCAATATTGTTGACGTATGTTGTAATTAAATTACGTTTTAGAGGGTGCATCCGCACCGTTTAACCTAAGAGCGAGACGCTACATGAACGCAAAAGCGGCAAAAACGCCAACCTCTCCAAAGATCGACAAAGCCGAATTCAAGGCTGCTGTCATCAATCATCTTCATTGTTCGTTGGGTACCGACGAAAACAAAGCAAATAGCCATGCCTGGTGGAAAGCCACGTGTGCAGCTATGCAGCAACAAGTACTAGAAGGGCTGCGCAAGACGCAAAAGACCCACTATTTAAACGATACTCGTGCAGTGCACTATTTCTCGGCGGAATTCCTTATGGGTCGCCTATTATCAAATAACCTTCAAAATTTTGGTTTATTTGAAGTGGCTAGTGAAGCACTGAAAGAGCTTGGTGTAGAAATTTCAGATGTGCTTGAGGAAGAGCCTGACATGGCGCTAGGTAATGGTGGTTTAGGCCGTCTTGCCGCGTGTTTCATCGACTCTTTAGCCACTATGGAAATGCCTGCAATTGGTTATGGTATTCATTACGAGCACGGCCTTTTCCGTCAGGAAATAAAAAGCGGTGCGCAAATTGAACGTCCAGACAGCTGGCGCGATTACGGCAACCCTTGGGAAATTTGTCGCCCAGAATCTACGCAGGAAATATCACTTTACGGTTACGTAGAAACCAAATACGGCGAAAACGGACGCGTAGTGAAAGAATGGCATCCTGGCTCGATTGTTAAAGGTGTGCCGTGGGATATCCCTGTAGTTGGATACGAAGGTAAAACCGTAAACGTACTGCGTTTGTGGCAGTCTGAAGCATCAGGGTATTTCAACTGGGATGTATTTAACGCCGGTGGCTATGTGGATGCTCAACGTGAAAACGTACAGGCTGAAACCATATCTAAAGTACTGTATCCAAACGATGAGACTGAAGCGGGTAAAGAACTTCGCCTTATTCAGCAGTACTTCTTCTCGTCGTGCTCGTTAAAAGACATTATTCGTCGATATAAGCGTGCTCATGGCGATGATTGGAGCCGTTTTGCAGACCAAGTGGTTATTCAGCTAAACGACACCCACCCGGCTATTTCTATTCCTGAATTGATGCGTATTCTTGTTGACCGCGCAGAGCTTAATTGGGATGACGCATGGGCTATCTGTACGAAAGTATTTGCCTACACAAATCATACCTTATTACCTGAAGCGCTAGAAAAGTGGCCTGCACGAATGATTGAAAAAATCCTTCCTCGTCACTTAGAAATCATATATGAAATCAACCACCGCTTTATGGCTGAAGTTGATAAGCAGTGGCCTGGCGACAATGCGATGAAAGAAAAGCTTTCTATTATCGAAGAAGGCAGCGAGAAAATGGTAAGAATGGGTAACCTATCAGTTATCGGTTCATTCGCTGTGAACGGCGTGGCTGAAATGCATTCTCGTCTTGTTAAAACCACATTGTTCCCAGAATTTGATGAGCTTTACCCTGGCAAGCTGACCAACGTAACCAACGGAATTACTCCACGCCGTTGGCTTAAAGCGTGTAACCCTGGGCTTTCTAAGCTTATCGATAAGAAAATTGGTGAAGATTGGCCAAAAGATCTCGACAAGTTACAGGGCTTAACAAAGTTCTCTAAAAACAAGACTTTCCAAAAGCAATTCATGAAAGTGAAATTGGAAAATAAAGAGCTATTAGCAGAAGAAATTCGTAAATCTTTGGATATTGAAGTTGATGTTAACGCCATTTTCGATGTGCAAATTAAACGTCTACACGAATATAAGCGTCAGCATCTTGCCCTTATTTATATTATGGCGCTGTATCGCAGAATGCTTGAAAACCCAGATTACGATATGCACCCGCGCGTGTTTATTTTTGGTGCTAAAGCCGCTCCGGGTTATAAGCTTGCGAAAGATATTATCTTTGCCATCAATAAGGTTGCAGATAAAATCAATAACGATCCTCGTGTAAACGACAAGCTTAAAATTGCGTTTTTACCAAACTACCGAGTGTCGCTAGCTGAGAAAATGATCCCTGCAGCAGATGTTTCTGAGCAAATAAGTACTGCCGGTAAAGAAGCTTCTGGTACAGGCAACATGAAGCTAGCACTCAACGGCGCTGTAACCATCGGTACGCTGGATGGCGCGAACGTTGAAATTGCTGAAGAAGTGGGCGATGACAACATCTTTATCTTTGGTCTTACAGTAGAAGAAGTCAACGAGCGTAAAGCCGCGGGTTACAACCCATACGATTACTACTATAAAGATGCAGAGATTAAAGCGGTGCTTGACTGGTTGGAAACTGATTACTTCACGCCAGGTAAACCCGGCGCCCTTGTTTCTATCAAGCAAAGCTTGCTTGATCACGGCGACCCTTACATGGTGCTAGCAGATTTCAGAGCATACTCTGATGCGCAAATTAAAGTTGATGCCGCATACAGAGACAAAGAGCGCTGGGCTGAAATGGCTATTATCAATACGGCGAAAATGGGTAAATTTACCTCAGATCGCTCGATAAAAGACTATGTTGAGCGCGTATGGAAACTTTCACCGTGTAAGATCGAAAGCTAATCGCAATCTAACTCGCAAAAAAGCCCGAAAATGGTATCGTTTTCGGGCTTTTTTATTGGAATTTATTTTTTGTTACTTCGCTTATTCCACTATAATTGGGCGAAGCGGGCATCGTTTAAACACTTAGCTGGTCGGTTTAACGGTAATAAAAGCGCGAGCAGTGCGTGAATGCTATGCATTTATATATCTGGGTATGCTTTTTTATACGCCTGCGTTATTGCTACATTGGGTTCTGAGTGTTTCTATAGACCTAGTAGTTTTTTAGTACCTCGTAGCTATAGAGCGCAAGGAAACACATGAGTCGACCCCACACTTCACTGGCCACCATTCCCAACCGATTTGCATTTATCGATAGTGTATCTAAAGTTGCGTCCCAGTGTTCAGAGCTTTCCCTCATGTTGGTTGATGTCGTGAGATTCTCTGATGTCACCACAAGTTTAGGAATAAACGTAGGCGATGAGTTCCTTCTAGAGATTGCCAATAGAATACAAACGCTGTTTGGTAACGAGGTGGCCCTTGGCCGCATCAGTGGGGATGTGTTTGGTGTTGTTTTTCCCAGTGTAAGTAATGAGGCAACGCTTCGCAGTTCCTTTGATCATTTGGTAGAGCACTTCAAAGTGCCCATGTACCATGAAGACAATGCCTTTATGGCAGACTTCAATGTAGGCGTAGTGTGTAGCAACGAAACTCACTGGGTAAGTAACGTCACTGACAAGCCTAGTTTTGATATTACCGCCTTCGTTTCCCGCGCTGAGGCCGCATTAAAGCAAGCCAAAGAAAATAAATATGAAAATTACTTCTCCCTTGCTCTAAAAGATAAAACCGATACAGGCAGAAGTTTAGCGTTAAAGGCCGACCTTAAGCGGGCGCTGGCGCAAAATGAGTTAGAGCTTTACTACCAGCCCAAAGTGAATTTGGATAATTTGAGTGTTGTTGGCGCCGAATGTTTGCTGAGATGGAACCATCCTCTTGATGGCATACTGTTCCCCGGCCCGCTTATTGAAGCGGCTGAGTCTTACAACATGATGAACGAGTTGGGCTACTGGACACTAGAGCAAGCATTTAGAACCCTTGCCGAGTTCGATGCTCAGCGTCTTTCACTATCACTATCGGTAAATATTTCACCCACTCAGCTTTATGATAATCAGCTTATCCCTACGCTGCATATGCTTAGTCAGTCGTACTCAATTCCCTTGACGCGTCTTGAGTTAGAGCTGACAGAAGATATTGCTCTGTCAAATTCACTGATGGTGAAAAAGCAGTTAGACGAGCTACGAAGCCTTGGTATCTCAATATCGGTGGATGATTTTGGTAAAGGCTATTCCAACCTTGCTTACATTCGTGATCTGCATCTCGATGCGCTTAAAATAGATAAGGCGTTTGTGATGGAGTTAGAAAGCGACAACGTTAACAGAGCCATAATCGAAGCGGTTAAGATTATTGGTGTGGCAAAGGGCTGTAGCGTAGTGGCAGAAGGTGTTGAAACTGTTGAGCAGCTGCATATCTTAAGAGAAATCGGCATTAGTGAAGGGCAGGGGTATTTGTTCTCTAAAGCCGTGCCTTTTGAAGACTTTGTATCATTGGCGCAACAAGAAATTATTATCGGCAGTTCTCCCACCCGCAAACAGGCGTAGCATCTAGACAAGCACTTATATAAGCGCTTAGATAAGTGCTGGCAAATCAAATTGCTATACACTTTTTGTAACCATTTTTTGATTATCTCTTTTTCCGCAATTTAAAAACACACGTAAGTTCTGTGGTATAACAATGACTATCGATAAAAACAGAAGCGTACTGGTAGAAGAGCCGCGTCGTTTTATTATTGTGTTGTGCATCTGAATGACTAAAGGGATAAAAATATGGATATTGCGTTAAATTACTTGTTTTCGTATCAGGCGTTTTTACTAATTCTTGTTGTTGTATTACTGAAGACGTCTATTAAGTTTGTGCCTCAAAACAGGGCATACATTATTTCACGCTTCGGAAAGTACAATACAACCTTAGAAGCCGGTCTTAATTTTATATTCCCTTTTATCGATACTGTGGCAGCTGATCGCTCTTTAAAAGAGCAGGCTGAAGATGTACCAGAGCAATCTGCAATTACAAAAGACAACATTACTTTAAGTGTTGATGGCGTATTGTATTTTCGTGTTGTAGACCCTTACAAAGCCACTTATGGCGTAGAAAATTATACCTTTGCGGTAAAGCAGTTAGCGCAAACCACCATGCGTTCTGAACTAGGTAAAATGGAGCTAGATAAAACCTTCGAAGAGCGTGATTTGTTAAACACCAATATTGTATCGGCGCTAAACGATGCAGCGGCGCCTTGGGGCGTTCAGGTGTTGCGCTACGAGCTTAAAGACATCAACCCGCCAAACTCTGTGCTAGATGCCATGGAGCAGCAGATGAAGGCTGAGCGTTTGAAGCGTGCGCAAATATTAGAATCTGAAGGTGACAGACAAGCTGCAATCAACCGCGCAGAAGGTGAAAAGCAGTCAATAGTATTGGCCGCTCAGGCTGAAAAAGAAGAACAAATTTTAAAAGCCCAAGGCTGTCTCTTATACACATCTCCGAGCCCACGAGACGCTACGCTATCTCGT